>Ga0209700_102665_pt1 | contig 35716 bp, 19 predicted proteins | sample SiratroredBW_FD_187528 | JGI IMG/M metagenome (GOLD analysis project Ga0209700, IMG submission 187528) | Root nodule microbial communities of legume samples collected from California, USA - Siratro red BW (SPAdes) (version 2) | ecosystem: Host-associated > Plants > Roots > Nodule | place: USA...
AATCTTACACTTTTATCAATTAAAAAAAATACTAATATAAATTTTAACCATCACATCACTCACAAACTTCCATAAACTTTCTCTTCAAATCCCTTCTTTTCTCACCATCAATCCCTTCATCCAAACAGCCTAACTTTCCACACACTTTCCTCTCAAATCTACTCAAATCCATTCTCAAATTACGTTGTTATTATAAAGAAGAATCACCGTAAATAGTTGTAGTTATATTATCTGTATCCATTGTATCACCATTAGTTATCATTGAAGGTATGATATTGTAATATGGAAGTGGAGGGAGAGGGAAGTGGGTAGTGTTGTACGACATGGGATGGAGGACTGATTTTAGGTTTGATTTCTCTTCGGAATTGCTCAATCCTAAAAGTTGAAAAACTTATTTAATGAGTAAGAATCAAAAGAATTAGATTGAGTGAAAAATTTATTTTAGTATACTATTCAATATATCATTATATTCTTACCGTAAAAGTTTTAAATATTTATAATATATTCCAGTCAAAAATAATAAAATTAAAATAAAATAATAACATAAGTTGGTTGATTATTGAGTAATACAATTCGACTTAATTTAACATAGTAAAGTAGATAAAAAATAAAATTTATTATAAAAAAATAAAAAAGTGTAAGGAATTCATATAACTTGATAAACAAATTAATGCAAGAAAACAACGAGTAGTTTTGATACGAAGTTTAAAAAGAACTTGAGAGATCATTTTCAAATTTTTTGTAACTCTCTTTACAGTTTGGCGGCACATCCATTTCCCATAGTGGCCAACAACGGCAACCACAAAGACGGCTACTACAATAACAATGGTAATGAAAAATACTTTTTACATTGGTGACATAAAGTTGGTGGCGTGGCGGCCTAAATTTAGGCGAAAGAATATATGGAGGTGTAAGGTTAGAAAAGGTATAATTGATTTTACAGTAAAATAATAGAGACAACATTATGAAAAATCTATTATTGTACGAAGGTGGCTAAAGAAAGTATCGAGGTGGAAGAAGAAGCCATCAAATATGAATGTCTGTATGTATGACTGAGGGCCCAATATGATGGGTCAACAAATGATGTGGTAGCCCAATACCACTGATCCTCAAATGATGATCTACTATTTACAAACCAGTCCAACTCAGGCTTCTTCGTTCCCCAGTTATACATTAATATACAAGTTTATATAGAATTTGATCAAATGTAACCTCAAAATTATATTACATATATGGATTTTTGTGTGTGAAAATTATATAAATGATAATAAAATATAATGAAATCTATTTTATCCTACTTAAAGAAAAACAATATTACTAAACGCATTGTATTTTGCAATTGTAAAGAAATTAAATATATTGTATGATATATAGTTCCAAATTTAACGTCCCAATCAAATCAATATTATTAATTACAAAAGATTAGACTAAATACTATGACGGGTAAAAAACATTTTAAATTTTTTCAAAAATATTAGTATGTCAGTACAACGATTGTTAATAAGATAAGGCTAACAAATTATAATTTTTGCTTATGAAGTTCTTTGTCAGTACTTGATATGAACTTAATCGTGACACATTACTATTATCTTTTTATACATCAAAACTTATTCGCTCTGCATTGCTAAAATATTCTATTTTAACTTAAACATTAAATTATTTCATATATATCTGTAAAGTAATGCATGGATCTATCTCTCTTTATATACACACAACTAACTCATGTACATCCATCTAAAAGTAATAATAAAATAAACTAATATTCTACTTTTTTTTCATGTTCAACTTCTCCACATGCCCAAACATATACTAGTCTACAAATAAAGATAAAGTATTAAAACAAAAATAATTATATATACAATTCAAATCATGATTGAGTTGTATAATATGATAACTCTTAATCATTTATCAACATGGATCAACACGCATATATATACTTAATCATTACTTCACAAATATATATATATAACTCAATTATGATTTAAATTGTGTATATAATTATATTTATTTTAATAGTTTCCTTTATCTGTGCATGACCATATACTGTATAACATAAACATATGTTTGGACATGTCCAGGAATTGAACATGAAAAAAAGTACGATTTATATTTATTACCCCTTTAGACGAATAAAGTTTCTGGTTAAATGGGAAACCCCTACAGTACTAATTTATGATTAATTAATATAGTGCTTTTATGTATTAATAAATAATGTTTATGATATTTAACGATATATTATTAATAATTATTATATTGCAATATTATTTATTGTAAATATAATTAAATATTATAACAGTTAACATGAAGTGGTATATATCATGTTAAAGAAGAGTTTTACCAGCTCATGAATTCTTTCACGTTTTTAAAACTAAAAAGAAAACTTGTATTGTACTTTACGTGTTTACCATTTTAAACAATTGAAAAAAGCGTCCTACATCATTTTACAATTTATTTTAGCTTACAATAAGTAATTAAAAAAGGAACAATGAAAGAATTGGGTAAACTCACGATTTCAATTCTAATCGTGTTTCTCATTTATAATTATCCTAATTTAGATTTTTTTAAATATGTTCCATTTTGGTAATCACAACTTTTTGACGAATAAAAGAAAAAGTTAGAGTAGTATCTAGTTGATTTCCACATTAAGCTTTGTACAATAACAATTTTTTTTAATCACTCTAATATTTTAAATGATCGATTGACACTCTTAATTTTGTTATCTTTTTTATTTTTTTACTTCTTATACCTATTATATCTATTGTAATCTCTTTTATTTTTTTACTTCTTATACCTATTATATCTATTGTAAGGCACATAAACCTTATAAAAGTAAAAGTCATGTGCATCTACCTCTAGTTCCTTTTCTTTTCTCTCTCGTTCTCTTAAGCTCTCTCTTTTCTTTAATTTTCCTTCTCATATCTCATCTATTTTAGATTCTGATCATACCCTACAGTAGCTGGGGAGTTAGGGATCATTTCTAACCGATCAGAATATCAAACAGAGTAAGTTCATATTTGCTCTAAAGATCCCTTATTCTCTATTTTTCCTTAGGTTATTGTCATCAATCTTAGTAGGGACAGTTGAGAAAAGTACTTCTCTCAACTTAATTAAGATTATACTAAAATTTGGTTTTATTCTGATAACTTTTTCTAAATCCCTAGATTTTGAGATTAGCATCTTTATCGGGTGGAGGAATTGTTGTAGAGATCTTCATCATGTAAGGGAAGCTAGTAACTTGTTTTATACTAATTAGTTACTTTCAAATATAACTTTAGGATAAAGTACTTGAATATATGATTGTCGGTGCTCAAGTTTTTCTTGCAGGTCTGACTGGTCCTTGAGCACTGAATATATTTGATTATTTATCTTGATTTGATGTGATTTGACCTGATTTGAGTAATGATGTTCGAAAGTAATATGGGAGAACTTTTGATTGTTGTTTACTAGATTGAATATGACTTGTGATAAGACTTTGATATATGTTTTTTGTGCATGATTAACTGAGGAATCATATCTGATATTGTATAATTATATAAAGTGGTGAAGTTTTATTGAGATTGTTGAGATTGAAATGGAAAGTGAATGAATAGATGAATGAAAATTGATGATGTATGATATGAATTGTATGTGAAGTGTAGGTATAGTGTTTTCAGGAAAGAAAACATCTGTGCTGAGAAATAGGATATGTATTGTTTAAGGATCTGGTTTAACGATTGATATCCTGACTCTACTAGTAATAGGAATCAAATAGATGAATATTACTAGGTGGTGAGAGTCGAAGGAGGTTCATATGACTGAGACTGCAACATGAAAAAGGGTTGGTCAGGACAATCATATGGATTAACCCTGTCATATGAGATTAATGGTAATGAGATGAGACACACAAATTGGGGTAGTATGACAGGTGCAGATCTCGGGGTCTATTCAATACACGAGTCTTCCGGAAGTAGATCGAGTCTGTCTATATTATATGATGTTTTGAGTTGAATGATAGATGTTGTCAATTGATTGTTATGTGTTAAATGATGTATACTTGTGATTATTTGAAATTAATTGAGATATTTTGAATTACTAGCTTACCCTTTCTTGTTTGTGGTGTGTGTTTGTTTCTACTGCGATGATCGTGTTATACACGGGAGCAGGTAATGTTGTAGATGATACTGTGGAAGGTGCTCTTGAATGAGCCAGTTGCAGCCTTAAAAGCTTTTTGAAAAACAAAAATCTTATTTTGTTTATATGTATATATGTGTAAATGTAATTAGTTATGTTTTAATTTCCTACGAAGAAGGAAATCTTTTGAAATACAATGTTAATGAATGGTCGATATAAATATCTTTATTATGTATTATGTTTTAACTACTGTTTTGGATAGATTAGATGTTATAGATAATTTTTTTTTTTTGGTGTTACATCTATTACTTTTTTTCCAGATTAACTTATGAATGTCCAATGAATATGTTCCTATATAAAAGTATTAAACTTTAAAACCATAGTTTAAAAAAGAATGGTTACCCCTTGCTGCCATGCCAAATGTGTGTTTTCTTTCTTACAACATGTCTTTAAAAAAATTGTTACCAACCCACTTTGGTTGCTAACAAAGTTTCCTTCCACCCAATTGTGTTTTGTCTTTCTTACAACATTTTTTTCAAAAAAACCTTTCTTATCAGATATTAGAAGTCTAATGAAAATAATTACAGTCAAACAAGCTAATTACATCGTGCCTAACACGGAGTCTTTACTGCTTTATATTAAACGCGTGCAATCTTTGAAATCAACAATTTAATTAGGGATAAATATTTTGGCACCACATGTTTCTATTTAACATTCTTATAACAACAGTAAATAATAATAATAATAATAATAATAATAATATATAAAATTAAGTCATTTGATTAAAATATAAATTAAATTATTAATATAAAAGTAATAAAATGGGTTGTGGAAATCTTTTAGAGCGTCGACAGATCAGGATCCTTCAAGTAGATTCGTTCTGAACTTGGTTGGTCTCATATGACTGCTTGAGTATGTAATAGTCACTTTTACTTAATTTTAAACGAGTAATTTACTTTCTAAAGAAAGGATGACAAAAAGTAAATCATGATTATAATTAAATAATACATACTAAACTTTTTTAACAACTAAATCCTGTAGCCACGTTCTTTATATAATTATGCCTTTCACGTGATTTAATGTTATTGGTTTCTATGCGGGTTATAGGTAATCGTGATTCTTCATTTTATCTATAAGGAATGATGATTATATATGGTAATTACTGTTAGTCTTCTCTTGTTAGTACTTTGAATGAAAAGGAGTTTTATTCATAAACTTTACAACAAAAATAAATAAATAAAATAAATGAGTACATTTTGGTATTCTCAGTGACTTGACATATAAATCATTTGATAATTTTAGGTCACGACGACATGTAAATTATTTGATAATTTTAGGTTGCGATCATGTGACGGTGAGTTAATAATAAAAATAATATTTTAACTAGAGGTGTTAAATATATTAAAAAGTTTATTTATTTTTATTGGACTTTAAGATTTTTTAAGGTGAAATAAAAATAAATTTAGGTTATTTTGTATATGTCGTTATAATTGGTCTGATTTAGAATGATGATACTTTAGAGACAGATTTCAAAAGTGATATTTTGGAACGGTGATTAGTGATTGAGTCACAGTTTTTCGATAAAGTTGTGATGGGTTTTGATTTATAATAAAATAGATTAGGTTGTTTTGGTTTTAAATAGGGATATCATCTTTGTTTTTCTTTATTTGTTTTCTAGTTGTGGTAAATTTTATCTTTCTTTTTCTTAATAACACCCTCTCCTTTCGATGTGAGGTAATTCCATTTTTTGTACTCAACCATCTTCTTTAATTTTTTTTCATATGAATTGATTTTCCAATATGAAATAATTTTTCGTGTGGGCCGTGAATTTTAAAATACAAATTTTGAACAAAAGTACCTTTAATCACGTAAAGAATCTAAAAGTTGTTAAAGGAAGTTATTTTGCATGAGTAAGATTTTCCTAAATAAATAATGCAACCACTCCTCGATTAAAACAAGGTTATTGATTGTGAGTTAATTGTTGTGGTTGATGAGTCAGGGGATTTCTTTAATTTATCTCTTACATTGAATGTGATCATATAATTCGTTTTCAATGCTTTAATCAAATCAAAAGACAGAGTGCTTTTTTATATTATATTATTTTTTATTTTAAGAGCCTGCATGGTAGAGAGACGATGACTGGTATATAATCCCTCTAAAGTTGTAAACACAGCACATCCATATTTTGATTCAAATTTATGAAGAATGAAGCTGCTAGGGTTCTTGTTCCTCATAACTCTCTTCATCTCTTGCACCACTTGAGCACCCACCTATAAACACCCCTTAGACCCTTTAACTCCATCTGAGTTCAAGTTGGTTAAAACCACAGTCCAAAAAACATATAAAGCTTCATCTCCCGCACTAACCTTTCAATACATTGGCTTGGACGAGCCAGACAAAGCATTAGTCCTATCATGGGAATCTTCAAACGCCAAAACCAAAGCCTCAACGTCACTACCACCTCGTCGTGCTTTAGCCATTGCCCGTTTCAAAAAACAATCCCTTGAGATCACTGTTGACTTGTCCAAACGCTCCATTGTCTCCACCAAAGTGTACACTGGGCAAGGCTTCCCCATGATCACGTTTGATGAGCAAGACTCTGTTGCGGAGCTTCCTTTTAAGTATAAACCCTTCATTGAGTCAGTGAACAAAAGGGGTCTTAATATATCCAATGTTGTGTGTTCAACAGCGTCGGTTGGTTGGTATGGGGAGATAAAGAGCAAACGGACATTGAAGCTTCAGTGCTTTTACACAGAAGGGTCTTCTAACTTGTTTGCAAGACCGTTGGAGGGTATTACAGTGGTTGCTGATCTTGATGAGAGAAAGATAGTTCAATATCTTGACAACTTTAATATCCCTGTGCCCAAGGCCGAGGACACTGAGTACGTAGCTACGAAGCAAAAGCCACCGTTTGGACCAACGTTGACATGAGCGGCTTTTGTGCAACCAAACGGACCAGGATTCAAGATCGATGGCCACTCTATCAGGTTGGTTCATGTACTCAATTTTTTAGCACTGTCACTTCGTTTGAGGGTTTTTTATTTGCATGGTTTTTTACATGATATTGATTTTGTGTTGTTTGTAACGCAGTTCACACCAATGACAAATGAAGATTTCTTGAAGAAAAATGAAATTTTAAAAAATCTACCAATCATTTATGAAACTTGGAAATATTATATTATTGTAGGGTAATAGTAGACACACTAATTTAGTGGTCGATCTAATCGGATTCAAACGACATAATTACCAATTTGAAAGTAACCTTATGGAAAATTAAAAAGTTTATTTTCATATGTAACTTAGAAACCAAGAATAAAGTTTATGAAATTTCTTAAGTCTAAATAAAAAAAAACATAAATCTATAAAATCAAAGTTTATACTATTGTTCAATTTTTCATGTTTTTCTTATCAATAATTTATTTTTAAATAAGTGAATAATTAAAATATTTATATTCGTTATTTGCCTATATCTATTAAAATTACCAATTTAATATCCATTGCAAATTTTCTTCACCAATATCCACGCCCCATTTTATTTTCATCCTATTGTTCTGGCCAATGTTACATCTATTTTACTCTTACTGTAATTGTGCTTATATTTTTTTGTTTCATATAATTACAAAATATTTATAAAATGAAAATTAATTGGAGATTATGTACTACAGAAAAGAAAAAATGTGAGTAAACCTTGAAGTATATATGAATGAACCTTTTTGTTTTAAATGTTCTTGCAGTTGGGCAAACTGGGAGTTCCATGTGGGATATGATATTCGAGCTGGGCCAATAATTTCCCTGGCATCAATTTATGATCTTGAACAGCAAAGGTATCGCCGAGTGTTATACAGAGGATACATATCAGAGTTCTTTGTGCCATATATGGACCCAACAGCAAATTGGTACTTCAAGACCTTTCTTGACAGTGGTGAATTCGGGTTTGGCCAATCCATGGTGTCACTGGAGCCTTCGGCTGATTGCCCAGCCAACGCTGCGTTTTTGGATGCATATTTTGCAGGAGAAGATGGTGTACCAGTCAAAATAGATAACGCAATTTGTATTTTTGAGAAATATGCTGGGCATATCATGTGGCGCCACACAGAAACAGAACTCCATGATGAGGAGGTACGTATATTAAATTTTTAAACACATGTTATTAAATGTATTATGCATTGAATCTTGCAGATAAGGGAGGTTAGGCCTGATGTGAGCCTAGTGGTGAGAACTGTGTCAACTGTGGGCAATTATGATTATATCATAGACTGGGAGTTTAAGCCAAGTGGTTCTATAAAAATGGGGGTACGTAGATACATGTTATAATTTATCTTATCAAAATCTTTATATAATTAATGCATGCATACACAGTGTTCATACAATTACATGTACACAATTAATTAAATACAATGTGACAATATTTAATGTTGTTTAATGCTAACAAATTGTGTCTGCGTGTGCGTGCAGGTTGGTCTGACAGGGATTTTGGGTATCAAAGGAACGTCATACACCCACGTGGATCAGATTAAGGAAGATGCTTTTGGCACATTGCTGGCAGACAACACCATTGGGGTGCACCATGATCATTATCTCACGTATCACCTTGACCTTGACATTGATGGCGAAGCCAACTCTTTTATGAAGACCAATTTGGAGACCGTGGCAGTAACTGATCACAGTTCACCAAGGAAAAGTTACTGGACTGTGGTGCGTGAAACTGCTAAGACAGAAGCTGATGCTCGAATCAAACTTGGTTTGAAGCCATCTGAACTGGCAATTGTAAATCCCAATAAGAAAACAAAGCCTGGAAACGTGATGGGGTACCGTTTGTTCCCAGGCACAGTGGCTCACCCACTTTTGCTCACTGATGATTATCCACAAATTAGAGGTTCCTTCACCAATTATAATGTGTTTGTTACACCATATAACAAGTCTGAGAAATGGGCAGGGGGGTTATATGCTGATCAGAGCAGAGGAGATGACACTTTAGCTGTTTGGAGTCTCAGGTATTAACAATTTATGAATAATCATAAATAACAAAATAAGTATAGGGTCTATTATGATCTTGTTACTAAATTTAGAATGTTATTGGAATGCAGGAATAGGAGCATTGAAAATAAGGACATAGTTCTGTGGCATACAGTGGGGATTCATCATGTGCCTTGTCAGGAAGATTATCCTATTATGCCTACACTGAGTGGTGGATTTGAGATAAGGCCAACCAATTTCTTTGACAGAAATCCGGTTCTTAAAGCCAAAGGACCAAGACCTGTGCGTTTGCCCAAGTGCAATTCTCAACCTTAGTTGTTTCTTTTTTCATATTATTCTATTTTGTGGTCCTTAAGGGCTCCCACAGAAGGATTGACTTTTGGCATTAGAAATTAAGTATTGTCGATTGCAGCAAATGGTTCTATCTTGATTTGATTTGAGTTTGCAAGATTCATGTAACGTGCTTTCGGAATAAAATAAATGGAGTCTTTGCTGAACTTGAGAATTATTATATATTCCCCCTTTTTGGTTTGGGTTAACAAGCAATTGCCATCCATTGGAGGAAGTGGACAAAAGTAAAAATAAATAATGATGTTATAAGTAATGAAAAAAACATATATTAACTCTGAGAAATTGTCCCTTCTACTTTTACATTTATTCTTATCTTATCAATGTTTTGTCAATGTGAAAGGATATTTTAATCATCAGGATGTATGACCGCATTGACACAGGATTTAAATTTCTTTAAGTAAATCTTCTCATTTATATTTAAGAGATAGAAAAAGTGATATTTTTTTTACTAAAAATGATAAACAATTTTAGGTTAATCTTTAAAAAGTTAGTGAATATTTTGTACGAATACATAAAAATATATATTAATCAGAGTTTCAAGTAATAAAACACTCACTTCCAGGCACATATTTGATGTTATCAGAATCAGTAGTTATTATAAATGTTATAATATATATATATATATATATATATATATATATATATACACACACATACACAAACAATTAAACTTTTAATATATTATTTCTTTCTTCTTTTTCAATGTCACTCTATAATGTTTGTGGCTCTTTAATATGTTAAAAATTGTAGTTTAATTCATTAGATTATTTCATCAAACTAATATTATTTAGGATTTTTTAATTTGAAAATGTTGATTAATCAACTAATTTTGTATGATTAGGGATGATGAAAAAATTACCCTTGTGAACATATGTAGGCAAAATCCTTATGGATATGTTTAATAGATACTTTTATGGAACAAGTTTGAGTACTTTAATGATTCATTCATGGTATCCAACCTTAATACCTATCATCTCAGTGATTTTTGTTTATATTAAAATTGTTTATAATTTAGTTTTATAAATATATGCTTTTTATTTAAATTTATGAAATTAAATTTATTTCTAAAAAATAATTATATATAAGTTCATAACTTATGATCCAATTAATTTGAATTTGTTTTTTAAAAAACTATTTTTTATTATGTACTTTATTTAGATTATAAGTACTGTAATATCAAATTTTTATTGAAGTTTATATTTTAAAAAGTTATTTTGAAATGATTTTACTTAAAAGTTAAACACAAAAAATATAAACGTAGCTACATGTATCGAAGCATATATGCGAATATAAAAAACATATATTGATATTTTTCAAACAGATAACTAAGATAGATAGATAGATAACGCATGTTACTTATGCTTCCCCTTCCTGTAATATTATCTCTATATATGATCAAACCGTCAATTGATAGCCTTTTGGAACAGTCCAGATTAAAAAAATTTACATGATCGACCTTAATTTCTAATCTTTCTATATAATGTTTTGAATGTTTTTTAACTTCATTTTTTAGAAAAAAAAATCTATCTCTATAACTAATTTACTACTTATTTTTATAGATAATAACTATGATAGAGTGAACAAACTAAAGTTTATAATTAAGAAGAAATGAGAACACTAAAATGACACCCTAAATTTCAGTAATTGCTTGAATTTCGTGGAAAGCTTTTATTATTATTATTATTATTATTATTATTATTATTATTATTATTATTATTTTTTCAGTGCTTATTTAAAATATATTTCAAACTTTTAAATTTGAAATTATGAAGTATTCAATAATCTTTACATACTAAATTACTAATTTTTTCATAATATATTCAAACTTTGTTTATACTGTATAAAGTACTCTTGTTTTAGACAAATTTTGCACGCATCATTACTCATATTTTAAAATATGATTTATAATGAAAAATATATAGTTTTTATTCTAAAAAATATATAATGTTCTAAAACATGATTTTTTTTAATTTTTTAAAGTTGAAGTGACGTTTTAAATACAATTTTAACTCAAGAATAATTGAGACTGTGTTTTAAAGCACAATTTCAATTTTTTAAATAAAGAATATTGAAATTATATTTTAAATCATGATTTTTATCATTTTAAATCATGATTTTTATCATTTTAAAAAAGTATTGCCATATTTTAATACACAATTAAGCAAATATGTTTTTAAATAAGAAATTTAAAGATGATATGTTTTGAAGTTGGTTGAATTTTTTGGGTGATCAATCATCTCGTTCTTGTAAGCAATATACTAAAGTTTTTATTTTAATTTAAATAGAACTCATTATGCCTAATATTTTTAAGAAATTCTTATTAAAATTTTACAAGTTTTACTCTAATCAATATTTGTTATAAGCATTCACACTTTTGTATATTTTTTATTTACACTTCATCTTTTAACAACTTCAAAATAATTTAATTATTATAATTAAATATTGATTTACCAAAATATAAAGGTTAGGTCTCTAATGAGTAAGTTAAATACCGTTGGCAAACTTTTAGAAACTTTTTTTCTATATAGATATTGCATTGTAGCTTTTTAGAAGACAATTATTCTTTTATTTTGCAATAGATTAAACATTCTACACTAGAAATTATTTGATACGAAGAAAACCTATACCTTCATTCTTTATAAATAGGAAGGTTCCTTCAAAATAAATAATGTACTATGCATTTAGTAAAACATGTATGCAAGAGGTTAAAATGATTTTCTTCTCTCTTTTATTGGTATTTTGTTATGTAAATGGTTTTTCTTAAGTTTTAGTATCGGTTGAGTTAGATTTGGATTAAATGGGACAAATCTAGTATAATTTAAATTTAACATTTCAAAATTTATATTTATTTTTTATTTATTGGGTTAGTCTGAGTTATTTGAGTAATATATTAATTTAAGTAAAACTTTTGAGTTTGTATCATATTAGATTTAAAAGAACTTTTATTTTAATTAGTTTTAAACAAATGAAATAAATATGTCGATTTTTTAATAAAAGAATCACGTGTCGATTTTAATAATTATTTTGATAATAGACTATGATTTTATATAATTTATTATTAAATTTTAATAAAAAGTATCATATTCAAATAAAATTTAAAATTTAAAATATACCAATAAATTTATAAATATTAAAACATCACTTTTTGGTTGCTCACGAAAATGTAATCCATTTTTCAAATCCAATTTTTATTATTTATTTTACCCAATTTTATTTGTTTGATATTATCTGTTCACTCAACTCAAATCGATTTGTATGTCCAAATTTGCTTCAGATTTCTATAGGTACACTTAGATGAATTTTATTTGCTCAGGTCTAATTTCTATTTTGGTGTTCAACTACACTTATAATTTTTGCTTTATATGCTTTAGACTATTTTTTGAGACAATTAGATTTAGGATTGTCAAAATAGATTTGACCCAATAGACCAATGTGTGTGAGTTATTATTCGAGTTAGGTCAAGCTTTAAAATAATGACTTAAATAAAAGTAGACTTCTTTTAACTAGGTCCTATTTGGTTTGATGTCCATGTGGACTAAGACTAGACTAGTCTACAAGTTAATAGACTAGCTCAATTATTCTTTTATGTTAATTTTCTGTCCTTAATTCTTATGTTGTAAAGGATATCACAAATTGTATACACAGAGATCAATTATTTAAGAATACATGTTCCCAAATGTTATGTATTTCCTAAGTGTTCGTATAAAGCTGATATGATCTTTATAAAATTATATGTTCCCTGTTGATTGACCTTCTTGTTTGGAAGTTTTCAATCCTCGAGTATTTGATCCATGATGACTGCTCGATCCTGGTGGTCTCGTTATCCTTCTTGGAGTCTCAATCCAGTAATGGGGTAAAATACTCTAAAGCTTAAGTTATATAATCTCCAACTTTAGTAATAAATGTGCTATAAATGTTGTTTTTACTTAAGAGTATAATGTTGATTAATTTTTTAAACTAGTGTAACTTTTTTTAAATTCTTAAAATAATATATTTTTTTTCCTTTTTAGGATGTGGGTAAATTATATAAAGGTTTCGTTTCACCGTAAGTGAATAAATCGTATCGCTATTATAGGATATAATCTAAGATTACGTAAAATATTGGAAAAAGAATAGGATTTTAGTTAAATATTTTAATTAACTAATTAATTGATTAATTAAAATTGTTAGACCGTAGGATTTTAAGGTAATTAATTATCCTACTCATCCTTTTCTATTTTCTCTCACCTTGTATTGGATGTGGATATACATATAAAATTAATTTATAGTGAGAAAGTTGTTTTGGTAATTTTGTTGAATATGTAGTGATTAAAATTAATTGTCATTAAATAATTGAAATAAATGTGAAATTATTTTGATTGAAAAAATAATTACTTGCTGTTAATAAAAGTTATCTGTTGTGAAAGAAAAAATCTAAATAAGTTTAAGAATTTTTATAAAAGAAACAAAAAGAGCCTAAGTAGTTTGGAAATTTTATAAAACTACAACAATGATTATTTTTGTAAAAGAAAAAAAAATCTAAATAAGTTTGAAAATTTTTATAAAAGAAAAAAAAAAGAGAGGAAGTAGTTTGGAACTAGTTATAAGAAGGAAAAAATATAAATAAGCCTTAAAAACTAACCAGTTTATTTTCATTTTATTTTTTAAATTTTAACCTTTTTTTAATTCAAATAATTTAAATTTTCACTATATAAAAAATAATTTTTTTATTTAACTACCTTACATAAATTTTCTTTACAACAGGTAATTTTTTTTTTCACATTAGATAACCATTCTTTCATTCAAATTAACTTCATATTTATTTCAAAACTACTTCAACACAATTCAATACAAGGTGCCAAAAACAAAATTCAATACAAGGTGCCAAAAACAAAAGAGGAAGGATGAGAGAATTAATCACTCTAAAATCATGCAGTAGTCTTTAATCAATTAATTTGTTAATTAAAATAGTATATTTATTGTAAGATTTTTTTCATTCATTGGTTCAGCTAATAACTAAAATGATATTATTTTTCCATCATTTCACATAATTTTAAATTAAATAATATAATAATAATATGATTTATTCACAATAATATAGTATAATTTCTGCATGATTTTATCCATTTACTTATATCTGAAAATAAAAAAAAAATACATCATTTTAATAATTCAACACAAACTTTACATTAGTTTGAGAAATTTATCCTATAATATTATATTTATATTATTTTGAGGTGGATGTTTTGTTTGTGGGCCTTGTGCAGGTCTAGCTTTTTGTTAGCACAATTAACAGGTGACCTAACAATACTTAATATAGTAACTTCTATTAATTGGCTTGATTTTGTATAAGTAGAAGGTTTTTAATTATTTTAGATTATTAATTGTTTTAGTAAGACACTTTATGATTAGTTAGAAAATAGGTCTTATCCTATTTATATGTATGAGGTGTTATCATTCATGTAAGTTAATGGATATACTTTACTCATTTTAGTGATTGAACATATAATACATATTTAACTATACATTTAACGAGTGACTGAATGATCAAAATTATATTATACACTAAGTATCATGATTTGAGAATGGTATTAAATACTAAAAATACTTTTTAAAATAAGAAAAATTTAACATCAATAATAAATAAATTTATATAAAAATAATGGAATATTTTGTATTCCAACCCTTTTCCTGTTAATATATACAAAACATACTAATTAAATGTAATGAACCAATGCTAAACTTTGGCCTACATAAAGATAACAAATTTTCCATCACAACAAAATTGTATAGGATCAATATATGCATAATATTTCATTTAGTTATAAGGGGAGAGGGGTTGGGAGGTAAATATAGGTAAATGATATTTGTTGTAAATTATTATCTGCATGTGGGTAAATTTTAATATTAATTGTAACTATTTGATGCACGTGTTCCATCAACATCTTTTAGAAGTCAGCAAGTCATGACTTAGATGTGATCATTCAATTTCTAGGCATTCTGACTCATAATGTGATTGATAAATTGATTTGTGAAATTATTATTATATAAATAATTGAATGTGATAGTAGAAAAATATGTAATACTTAACTAATACATTTGATATAATTTTGTTTATATCTCATTTTGAGGATACTAAATATGTTGATAAAATATTTTTTTATGAATGTTTTGAAAAGTCTTTTTGTGTGTATTATACTTTTTTTTTGTAAAACTTATTTATTTAAAATATTCTTTATTTACATATTTTATATTTAGTTCTTTATGGACATTTATATATTAAATAATATATATATATATATATATATATATATATATATATATATATATATATATGACATCGTGTTTAAAATAAATATTTTGTAAGAAGGCTGGTTATGAATATTTAATATCCTTATTCAATATTAAATGCTTTTACAATTTTGAGAGAATGATAATAATTCTTTTATCCTGAATGCATGGATATGTTAAAATTTAAAAAGTAATATTAAATTAAATTAATTCAACTATTGAATATGTTAACATTTAGTTAATAATACACTCCAAAAAAATTCAATTTAATACATTTAAAAAGTATTTTTAAAATAAAATAATTAAATATTACCTATAAGATTGCATTATAAGAAACCTCAATTTTATCTAATTTAACGTACATGATGGTTTACGTAATATAAAATATTGAACAGACTAGTTTAATAATTTAATATAAATATAAAGATTTATCCAAAGGTATAATTTGATTTTCCTCATTTTTATATATTAAAATATTTTAACTAAAATATAGAATTTTCAATACTTATCATATAAAAAATTATTATTACTCTTAAAATTAAAACATTTGTTTTAATTTTAAATAGTTCTAAAATATTTAATAAGGTATATTAAATATTCCGTAGTATATACATTACTTTTAGCAAGACTCTTATGTAAATACTTATTTTAATTTAATATTTTCCTTTTAATAAATAAAATAGATAAATAGGAAAATATTGAACTATTATTCAATTAATATAAATATTTGTTGTAGTATAAGTAGAAAGATATATAATAAATAAATAAATAATTCATTAAAGTGACGAGTTCTATCATACTTGCCAGTATGTTATATAATCAGATATTGAACTTTTTTAATATTAATTAATTAATTTCAAATGGTTTATTGATTGTATTGGTTCTATCCTACTCGAGAAAGATTCTATCACGTAAAAATTACACATAATTTATAGAAAAAAAAAATCCATCATATGTATAGAAAATATTAAATAAAAAATAAATATTTAATATTTTAACATTGTAACTTTATTTAATATTTTTAATAAACTAAAGATAAACATAAGAATTTTGTATAATTATTCAATTAATATAAATATTTTTGCGTCAGGACTTTAAGTAAAAGACAAAAGGATCGGCTGTATGAACGTCAGCTAAATATTAAATATTTAAAATGATTGGATTAATTTAATTTAGTTATTGAATAAAATAACTTTATTAAGTATTTTATAGTTTTGCACTTCTTAACATATACACATGTCGGATAAGAAAATTATTATTATTAAATTGAAATTATGAATATTTATTGAAAGTTTCAAAATAATTAAAAATGTTTAATAATGTGTATAAAAAAATTTCCTAGTATAATTACTTTTACTACGGCAATTAATGTAACATATTTTTATTTAATGCTTTCGTTTTTAATAAATAAAAAAGAAAATTAGGAAAATGTTAAACAATTATTTAATTCATATAAATATTTATTGTAGAGACTATAACTGAAAATGGAAATAAATAAATAATTGAAGTGATAACATTGCTCTTCACATGTCCCCGATAAAAAGCATTGCAAGTGTTTTTATGATAGTATATAAAGTTCTACTTATTTATTTTGACCCTATATACTTAATGTGTCATGTAAAAAGTAATATAATAATTATTTAATTAACGTTCTCTAGTGATTATTTTTATCTTAACCACTGCTTTTTGTATGGTCAACGGCGTTTCCTTATTTGGAAAAGTATATTCTCAAAAGATATTAGTTCAATTACTATTAATTAATATAATTTATTTTTTAAAGGGTATTATTAAGCACATTGATTAAGAAATTAATAACTTTATATATATATATATATATATATATATATATATATATATATATATATATATATTTTAAAACTACACAAGAGCTGCAAATGAAAACCATGGGAACTGTACTCAATAAAAAACTTTCCATTTTTTATTTCTTAATAGTACCTAAGAGCTATAGTTAGTATTTTCAATTATATATTAATTTATACAATTAATGTGTACAAACAATTTCGCATATAAAAAAGACTCATTTGAGTGTCTAAAAATTCGTGTTATAGCTTCTGTTAGTTCTTGTCCAAAACCATGTCCATGAATTTCAACAACATTAGCTTTGAGCCTGTTGGTTTCAACTATGGACAACGTGCTCACCAAAATGGCATTGCATGCAAATTATGCAGCCATGTTTCCCCAGACTTTCAAGCATTCATAGCCCACACAGAGTCTCATTTTTCTCAGCAAAACTCTACAATGAGAAGGCTCTATTCACCAAACCATGTCAACTTTCGAAGGCAAATGATTCCCAACACTTTGCAACCCAATTTTCATAGGTCAATGATGATGCAGGAAACAAGAAACTGTAACAACACAGTTTTCCAGACATCACCACTACAACCCGTGTCGATGCCTAGACCGAGAACAAATCTATTTCCTCATGCTAGTCAACAAGTAATTGCTGCTTCACAATCGTTTCATGGTCCACCTCCATCTATGTCATTTGACAGGAACAGTGTTAACAAAATGACATTGTTTCCTTCTCCGCTAATCCACCAAAGAGAGATAAAGGCTTCTGCAATTGATGGAACTAGGCCATATATCAACTTGCTGGATAAACCCATAAGTAATAATGGATTTTTCAAGTGTGCCATCGTAAGTGGTGATTCATTGGATCTTTCATTGAGACTTTAGAGCTTTAAGAATCTTTTGTTGGTGGTTGTGAAAATTACCATATCAAATATTTTTAGGTTAAAGTAAAGGTGTGTCTTCAATTATGAATTAGTATCTTCATGTGTAGTTGTATTCAAGTTATGTCTTGTTGATTTTATCTTTAGCTTAAAGATGTTAAAATTGTAGAGATTGAGGATGAGAAAATATCATATACATACATTGAATAAAAATGTCAGTTTTAGATTTTAGTAAATGAAATTATCATGTTCGATCTTTAGCTAAATCTAATACTCATGGTTTAAATTAAAATTACAATCACAATTAAGATATGCTTACGCAAGTAAACAAACACGCACGATTTTTTTTATTCGGATTTTTTTTATGTGAGATTTTTCTTTTCTATCAATGAATCTTAATTTTCCGCTCTATATTCGATGTTTAAAATTGTAATTATAGTCACAATGGAAATGTGACGACAAAAACATATGAGTTTAATAAGGTCTAGAGTTTGAAATTCATGATTTCCATTTCAATTAAAGATGTTAGTGGTACAGAAAAGAATTCATGAAGAATAAACATATCTACTTAGGCTTTTCATTGTTGAACTTTTCATGAGGTTTGTCTTTTCTCTTTAACGGATCTTATTTTACTCCTTTACATTCAACATTTTTAATTATAAGTACAATCATAGATTTAACCGCACTAACATATACAATAAAAAGAAAATACTGGTGTGTTTGTGGTTTCAATTGACATAAGTAAAAAATTTGAAATTCACAATTTTGCATTTATCTTAAAGATGGTACTCCCTTTAAAAATTAAAATAATAATGAATTATAAATATGTTAGTTCGATTTTTTATTTTTAACCTTTTCATGTGTAATTTACCTTTTCTCTTAGCATATTAATTATACTTTTTTTTTAATGTTGTAAATTATAGATCTTGTTTTGAGATCTTACACTATGTTTTTATTGGCAGGTCCTCCACAATACACATGATATAAAATATCATCTGAGCCTTATACTTAGCTGTAGGGATATTTAAGAGTCTGAATGACATAAATTCTGTTAGCCAGCTGTAGCGATAACTGTGTTGGTGGGTAAATTGATAACCCAGCCTGGAATCAAATATTTACAATCGGTACCTTAAATTTTTATGTATATTGGTCATGCTTCTTGGCTTTCTAATCAATAGATCCCGAGGGGTATGTTTGTTGTTTCTTGCGACAAGGATAAATAGAATAATCATTTAATGTTCAAAAGGAAATTATTACAATAGTATGGATGAAGGGGGTGTTCCTACAAACTTCTTCACAGGAGGACCAACTGAGGAGTTGCAGATCAGGTCCTGGAGCAGGGAATTCTGCAGATTACGAAGAAGTGAATCGAAAAAGTGAAAGGACATCAACAATTAAGTGTAACAGATGCCATAATTAGGAGTGTTTAGATGAACAAAATTATGTTGGATTGTTTGAGTCTCTAGACTGTTTATTTTTATTTTTTTCTTTTGCAAAATATTGTGTTTGCTCGATGAGTCCTGAAACTAGTTCAGAGAATTATGAAATTCAGATTTGTAATTTGCCATGCATGTCCTAATGGCTTTGCGGTTAGGTCTTTATAAGGGATTGAAGTATCACTTAAATACTTTTATCAATTTATCTTTTTTTATTGCTCATAAGCGGTTTTACATGAACGATTCGTCTAACAATTTTGTTAAATTAGACTAGTTATTTTAAGACGTAGACTTTAAATATAAGTCAATTATATAAAATTAATTTATAAAATAAAATTTATAATCATTTATAAATTATTAAAAGACTTTGATTTTTAATATTTTCTGATCTAGATCGAGTCAAGGAAAAATTGCTCCAGAGAAAATGTATGTAGATGGCTCGGAAGATGATGGAACAGAAATACAACATACTGCAGGGGAAATTGCTGCATACTGATGATAAATATACTGCATTAGGTGTAGCAGAGCAGTAATGCAAGTGCCATTTTGCAGTGTTTTTGTGTTCTGAGTAAAGGATTCTGGTGCGCAAAGTCAACATATTTTATCAGGAACATTATCACCTTCTTCTTACTGTGTGTGGTAGACTACCCAGTTTTTTGCATTTTGAAGGTTTAATGTCACTTCCAACCTATAATGTCATGGATAAATGTATAACAAGTGTTCTCTTATTTATTCATTTATTTTGCCAGTAAAAAATATAAAATCTCATCTATTTTTTATTTTAATTATAAATTTCTGTTTAAAGTTTTAAGTAAATTGTTGTAGGTCTTGCAACATAAAGTGAATACTGGTATTTGTATTTTACTTTCATAATGTATACATAAATAAAAGAGATACTTTATATATTTGAAATGTTAAGGTTGACTTTTCCTAAATTATCCATAAACAGACAATTTTAATTATTTATCTTAGTTATATTTACATTATATCATCTAATCACTTAATTAATTAAATATTAATTTTTAAATATTTACATTTAAATCAATATATTGCAATTTTAATTCTTTGATAATTACAATCAATTATGAATCAAATGTCTATTAAACAAATTGAAGATTGCAGACTCACAACATAATTATAGCATTGAAAATAACAATATTAAGCAAGCCAACTTAATAATATTACTGTATAATAATATCTAAATCTGAATAGAGCAAATATATTTAACTTTTAAGTTAAAAGTTATAAGAACTAAAATATTTTTATAAATGTAAAAATATTATTATTATCCACTTTTACATTTGACATTATTTTATTTTAATGATTACATGAATTTTAATTTAATAAATATGTTATTGTTTCATTTAACTTTTAATTTTTTTAACAACAAAAAATAAATAATAAATGAAATAAAAATGAATCACTTCAGGATATTTTAACCCTTATATAACATTTCCCAATCCAAAAAGAAAACACAATCCTTCTTAAACCAGATACCTAAAAAAACATAAAACTCAGCTAAATACATCAGAGGTCGATAAAACGAACTGGCACTACTAATGTATTAACCCTACTAAGGGTCAAAAACTTACTTCTTAAGATAATGACAGATTGTTGTAATAGATCTATTATCTAAAATCTTCTCAAGTTAATAACAAAGGTTTTCTATGCTTAAAATACCTTTAACTAGAAGAATTTATATTTTTTTGAGGCAAAGACAGAAAAAAATCAAGACGAGAGACTAATTCGAGGTGGAGTTGGATTCTCATCCGTTAAATTGCCGATTTGAACAGCTATGCATCATGCCGCTCCGCACCGCACCGCGCAGTACCGCAGTTCTGAAAATGAAGATTCTAGCTTCGAAGAGCACGAAAATCAAATTAGGAAATGAGATTTTATGGAGTTGGATGATTTTATAACTTTGGAATTTGTGGGAAAAGAAATTGGCAACAAAAGAAAAGAGAAAATGTTAAAAATGAAGTGTAAAATTGGTGGGATTTATTAGAAAAAGTGTTGGGAGAATCCGAGGAGGAAACCGGTAGATCTCACAAGAATGAGAATTGAGCCAATATATAAGGGAATGACATTACCTTCAACTCAAAACCTTATGATATTAGGTTTGCGGGTCTTCTTTCTTATATGTTGCTCAACTTTCTCATTCTTACCCAATGTGGGACTTCGACTCGCACTTGCTCTTGCTTCCAACTTTTCTTCATTTACATGAACATAAGCGGGACAACCAAACACCCTCAAGTTTGAATAATCTGCCAGCTTACCCGACCATACTTCTTCTGGTGTTTTGCACTCTATGGAAGTGTTGGGAGATCGATTCACTAGATAACATCTCGTATTAATCGCTTCCGCCCAAAACTCCTTACCAAGACCCGTATTGGAAAGCATTCAACGAGCCTTTTCAAGCAACGTACGATTCATTCTTTCTGCAACTACATTTTGTTGTGGAGTATTAACCACTGTTTTGTGCCTAGCAATTCCTTCGGCTTTACAAAACTTATCAAATTGGTGGTTACAAAATTCTAAACCATTATCGGTCCTCAACCTTTTGATTTTCTTCCCAGTCTGATTTTCTAAGAGTGTCTTCCATTCCTTGAAGACCTTAAAAGCCTCACTTTTCTCTTTCAAGAAATAAGCCCAAACCTTCTTTGAAAAATCATCAATGAAAGTAAGCATATAGCGAGAACCATTACCTTTTGATGGCACACGAGAAGGTCCCCAAGGATCCGAATGGATGTAATCCAACGTTTGCTTGGTCCGATGAATGGTCGTTGAGAAACTCAATCTCTTTTGCTTGCTAAATACACAATGCTCACAAAACTCCAAGCTACTTGTGCATTGACCACACAATAAGCCTCTCTTGCTCAAAATGGTCATCCCCCGCTCGCTCATATGTCCCAACCTCATATGCCACAACTTCGTAACATCAACATCCGAAGTAGAATCCGAGCTCGCAACGGAGGCCGAGCCTATGACTGTGGACCCTTGCAAGAAATAGAGACTTCCAACTCTCTTTCCTCTCATGATGGTGAGAGCTCCTTTGGAAACACGAAGAACTTCACCATCACTTTGAAACTTACATCCCTTCTCTTCAAGAGACCCCAAAGAAATCAAGTTCTTACTCAAATCGGGTATGTGTCTTACATTCGTCAACATTCGTATCTTGCCATCATGAAATTTAATCTTCACTGAGCCCACACCAGCAACCTTGCACAAATGATTATTTTCCATAAGAACCTTTCCACTTGAAGGCTCATATGTCTCAAACCAATCCCTATTCGGAGTCATGTGTTGAGAAGCGCACCCGAGTCCATAATCCAAGCATTCTTATCGTTGACACAATTATCAACCACGCAAAGAACGTCATATGTGTCATCATCCTTGGCCACATTGGCCTCTTCTGAAGCAACACCTTTAGGCCCCTTTTGTTTATTTTTCAAGATCAAACAATTGGTCTTTATGTGTCCCTTCTCTTACAATAATTGCATGTAAGATTCTTATACTTTGACTTTGACCGACTCCTATTCCCTGTCGGGATTTTGTCCCCTCGAATTACCCAACAAGTGGTATCAGAGCACTTGTATGAGCCGGTTACCGCCACTAACCTTTGGCTCTGATACCACTTGTTGGGTAATTCAAGGGGACAAATAAGGGTCGTTTGTGATTAAGGTACTCGTGCTTGAAAATGCTTCCGTTCGAGGGGAAGTGTGTGTACCAATGTGGAAGGGACTCTCACTTGAGAGAGAGATTTGTTAGGTATCCAAGTGTGAGTTTAAGTCCCACATTGAGTAGGAATGAGAAAGTTGAGCAACATATAAAAAAGAAGACTCACAAACGTAATGCCTTAAGGTTTTGGGTTGAAGGTGGTGTAATTTCCTTATGTGAGTTTGACTCAGTTCTCATTCTTGTGAGATGTCATCGTTCTCCATAATGGTAGGCTTGAGCACAACATCTTTAGATTCCAATTGTTTTCATTTATAACTAAGTGCAATGTCCTAAAATGTCTCCACGTGAGAGGAAAGAAAAAATAATCAAGATGAAAATTAAGAATTTTTATAGAAGATGAAATAATAATTATTTTATTTTATTTTTTTTGACAATCAATTGTAATTGTCCTGTTTTGCGGTAAGAATAATTAAAAAGAATATGACGAAAAGTTTGGAAAAGAAGAAGACAAATGAAGGTTAAAAAAATCAAAGAGAGTGACTGGTTTAAATAAAAATAGAGACATAGTTAGGTTCCAAGCAGTTTCGGAAGTAATAAAATAATTTTTGCGAGATTAAGTACCAATTATATTGTCACCATATTTTTTAAAGTATGTACTAATTCCTTTATTATTAGATAATACAGAAGAGGAACATTATATAGAGTGAACCGAATGTTTTACTAAATCATTTGTATTGCAAATGTGTAAGAACTAAAGGGCGATGTTGATGTTGATATTGATGAGGAGAGCCATGGACGCAACAGCAAAAGTGACACTGGTTACTGTAATGCTGTTTTGGAGCTGTGTAGTAGAATGCAATCATCCTCACCCACTTGACCCTCTAACCCCTTCTGAGATCAACCTTGTCCGAACCATAGTCCAAAATGCATACCCAACCTCAAAAACCACCAACCACAACCTCACCTTCAACTACGTGGGTTTGGACGAACCCGACAAGCCCCGGATCCTCTCATGGATATCCTCAAACCCCAAAACCAAACCATCTTCTCCACCACCTCGTCGAGCCTTCGTCGTAGTTCGGTTCCAAAAACAATCCCACCAGATCACAGTGGACTTGTCCACACGTTCCATCGTCTCAAAGAATGTGTACGAAGGAAATGGGTACCCTATGCTGACCTTCGGCGAACAAGCCGTGGCGTCACAGCTTCCATTCAGCTACGAACCGTTTAAGGAGTCTTTGAGGAAGCGGGGTCTGACCACGTCTCAGGTTCTGTGTGCTTCATTCACTATTGGATGGTTCGGAGAAGCCAAGGCCAAACGGAACGTGAAGGTTAAGTGTTATTACACCAATGGCACTGCGAATTTGTACGCGAGGCCTTTAGAGGGGGTAGCCGCAGTTGTTGACCTGGATGACATGAAAATCGTGGGGTACAATGATAGATACGTTATTCCAGTTCCAAAAGCAGAGGGCACTGAGTACCGAGCTTCTAAGCTGAAACCACCCTTCGGTCCAAAGCTTAAGGGAATAGCTGTCACGCAACACGGTGGACCTGGATTCACCGTTCAAGGCCATTCCGTTAGGTACCATTTTTTTATCAGAAAAATATTAAATAAAATCCAGCATTTTTAGAATATTTCAACCAAATTACAAAACATTTATCCGGAGGATAAGGGTTATATAACTCTCATGCTCTTTCATTTAAAAGATTATTAAATTTGACCAAATAAACGAAGTACAAAAAAGAGATTAAGTGGAATTCGGATTTTCATAGATGTGTGTCGGAATCATGTTACCTGTTAGGTACCACTAATTCTCTTCACTTTCCAACTCAATCACGTGCATTTTGAAAAAAGAATAAAGAAAGTTATACTTTAAGGGCATTATTACACGTCCATCTGTTGTAGGAAGCAACTTGTTAACCAATAATTATTATTTAGTCATATCATCATCATGTTGAAAACTATGGGTAGGAAGAAAATATGCTTTCTGGGATCCATGAGGGGTGTGATTTAATCATAAACTAATACCAGCATGAAAAGCACCGGAGATATAATAATAATTTACATTGTTAATTTATACTGCAAACACACTATTATAATAATGGTGACAAGATTATTTCTTACGCGAAAAATCTTTCCACATCCATTGGATGTAACCTGGCAGATACGTTAGGAAAGATGTCGTTTCCTTTCCAATGTTCTTTCAAGTATTTGCTAAGCAGGTAAGAACTAATTTGGAGAATTAGTTCCGCCCAATGAAGAATGTCTAAAACGCTTTTGATTCTTGATATTTATGCAACAATTTGTATAACAATATTTTAAAAAATAAATACAATCTTAGAGAAAATATTCACGTAACATGCCAGCATGATTTTCAAATATTCTGTGTTCCAAGCCAAAAATCTATATGCTATTTACTTGGTTAACAGGAAGAAGTAAAAGTAACATTAACCATTTTGTGCAATCAGTTGGGCGAATTGGGATTTTCAGGTAGGATTTGACATTAAGGACGGTCCAATCATTTCTCTAGCTTCAATTTATGATCTTGAAAAGCAGAAACGTCGTCGGGTACTGTACAGAGGATTCATATCAGAGTTGTTTGTGCCATACCAAGACCCAACTGAGGAATGGTATTACACGACATATTTTGACTGTGGTGAATATGGCTTTGGACAGTCTATGTCTTCACTGCAACCTTTGACTGATTGTCCTCCCAATGCTGCATTCATAGATGCATACTTTGCTGCTTCAGATGGATCTCCTGTCAAAATACCTAATGCCTTCTGCATATTTGAAAAGTATGCTGGTGATATCATGTGGCGTCACACTGAAATTTCAATCCCAGATGAAGTGGTATATTTCTTTATTCTGCTGTTGCTTTTTTGTTAGCTTCTTCTTTTTTCTGTTCATAAATATTCATTGCGTTCTTTTTGGTAGATAACTGAGGTCAGGTCAGATGTAAGCCTAGTGGTGAGAACAGTTTCAACTGTGGGCAACTACGACTACGTTATAGATTGGGAATTTAAGCCAAGTGGAAGCATCAAAATTGGGGTATGATTGAATGCACTATTATTTAAATGTTTTATATCACATGACTGAAATTTGATAAATTCATTTCTTTATTCAATCTTGCAATATTAAAATTGGAGAAAGAAATACAGAGTAAATTCATAATTCTTTTTGTAGGGAGTCTCTTCAATCTTATCTTCAATGAATGAGACATTTAGGTTCACAAGGAACTGAGACGGATACATGCACCAGCTGTTTATTAAAAGATCTGTGAATTATTTTATGCTCAAAGATAATCCATCTATGCATACTTTTTCAAATAAATAAAAATTTTATTTAAAAGTATAACCTAAATAAAATTATATTATAAAATATTAGTACAAATAAAATTAATCATTATAAAAAATAAATTCAAATAAGTTGAACCATAAAATTATTTTTTTAAAAAACAATTTTAATTTTAAATTTTATAAATTTAAACAACAAGCAGCTCAAGAATATCATGGCCATCATATTTACACCCATTCTATTCATAAACAAATAATTGAAATATATATGCCTGTTATTTGCTATTAAAGATATTCATCCCATATATATGTGAGAGAGAAAAAATTACACTTCTCTTTAATTAAAATCAATTTTTATATTGATATGCCAAAATTACTATCAGTGTTAAATGTTCCTTTAGATAGAAAACCGAAACAAATGACATAGAGGTGTTTCTTCTCTGCAATCTAAAATGGAGAGTGAATTACAAAGTTAAATAGCAGTGGACTAACCTATAGACATATGTTGAAATCATGTTTTATATTTTACATTAAATTTGTGTCTTGAAAAACTACATTTTATATTTTGAAATAGGTTGGACTTACTGGGATATTAGGGCTGAAGGCAGGGACTTACACCCACACAGATGAAATAAAAGAGGACATCTACGGCACACTGCTAGCAGATAATACCATTGGTATCTACCATGATCACTTCTTCACCTATTATCTTGACCTTGACATTGATGGTGAAGTCAACTCCTTTGTGAAGTCTAACTTAGAGACAGTGAAAGTGAAAGATGAAAACATACCAAGGAAAAGTCATTGGACAGTTGTAAGTGAAACGGCAAAAACAGAAGCTGATGCGAGAATCAACCTGGGTTTAAAGGCTTCAGAGCTAATAGTGGTGAATCCTAATAGAAAGACAAAACAAGGAAATAAAATAGGGTACCGTTTGCTTCCAGGCCCTGTGGCGCACCCACTTCTGCTTCATAATGATTACCCACAAATTCGAGGTGCCTTCACCAATTACAATGTATGGGTCACACCATACAACAAATCTGAGAAATGGGTAGCAGGGTCATACGTGGATCGTAGCAGAGGTGATGATACTATTGCTGTTTGGAGTTCCAGGTGCGTTACGTTGCTTACCACTCTTCAATTCTTCCGAACCTTTTGTAAAAAAATAAAGTTTTTGAACTGATGTTGTGAATTTGAATGAGCAGGGATAGGGAGATCGAGAAGAAGGATATAGTGTTGTGGTACATGATGGGATTTCATCATGTTCCTTCCCAAGAAGATTTTCCAATTATGCCAACTTTGAGTGGAGGGTTTGAACTAAGGCCAACCAATTTCTTCGAGAGCAACCCAGTTCTTAAAACAAAATCACCCAAGCCTGTGCAATGGCCTAACTGCACTTCTCACCATTAGTTTGTATCCACTTCATTACTTGGTAAATGCATTTCATTTCTCCTATGCATTTGTAGTTTCTTCCTTTTCCACAATTCACCTAATAAAGAAAAGATACATGCTATCTCATATCACTTTTATTTAACATTTACCAAATTTTGAACTCTATCGGTGCACGATTTTTGCTTAAATTATTTTTAGTAAAATTTTCAAGATATCGTAATATTTTTATTTAATTTTTAAATTATTTAAACGTTATTTATATAATTAGAAGAAGCTGATAAATTATAATTTTAAATTTTCGTAAAACTACTGTGTTAAATTTATCGTGTTTTGTGCGCGCAATATATATATCGATTTCTTTATTATAAAATTTTATCAATAATACTTCTCATAATAGTTTCTTGACGAAAACCAATGAATATCACACTAATTCAATTTCAGGAAGCGGCGGATGTTTGTACTGTCTGACGAGGAGTCTATGGGCTTACCCTTTCACCCTTTCTATTTCTTTTTACATATATACAAATTAATATGTAAATAAAAATATTTTTAAAAAAATTTAATATGTTTTGTACTCCAAAAAGTGTTAGTATCCCGAAAATATTTCGTAAAGATCGACTATTTAAGGTATCTAACATAAGTTTCAATCTAATAAAAAATTTCAAAAACTTTTTACGTGATATATATCCTTTAATTGAAAATAAACTGATCGAATTCAATCAGTGTTTATGGTCTTGAAATCTTATCCTCTTGAAGGAAATATCCTTAAAAAAAATTGAAGTCTTAACTTGTCCCGGAAAAATGTGCTTCAAAATCCAAACACATTACTATTATATTATCCTTTACTTGTTTAATTGTTTTAGTTCAGATCTGATATGCAATTGAAGAAAAAAGCTTATCCATATAAATGAAGCTTATAATATAGAACTAGATATTTGAAGAAAAAATTTTACTCTAAACAGACATCTGATTCAGTATACTTATCTTAAACTCTGTGCCTTTTAAATTCATATCCTTTAAACAAAGAAAGAAAGAGAAATGGCCTTAAAATAATAAAATATTAATTCTCATGTTTACAGAGATGATAAATAATGATAATAATAACCAGAATAAAGATCATATAATAATCAGAATAAAATTTATAATAGGAAATATAATAAAATTAATCACAATAAGAAAATATTATAAAAATGATAAGATTAATAGTAATTATAATAAATATAAAAATTACAAAAATACTATTGTTTTAGTACGTCCCACTTTAAAAGACAAAGTAAAAAGTAGTTTATTTTAACTTTTTAAAATGTTTTTCAAAAATAAAATCGTAACAAAAATTTCAAATTTCAAAGCAAATAATATATAAATATTGACTCTAGAAATGCTATCTAAATAAATTGAAGATCAAAATAAATATGTTAGTTTCTCTTCTAACTTTTCCTTAGAATTAGAAAAATATAGAATGATTATAATATCATGAACACCAAAAATATTCTTAATAAGATTACGAGGTTGTATTCCTTCCAAGAGAATAATGTGAACTGGAAAACAAAACCGCATTATTCGCAAGAGATCCGCTCCTACTTTCAAAGTGGTAAGTACAAATTCAGATTTATTTTTTAGCTGAAATTTTTTTGTTATTTCTCTACTGTATTTTCTAAATATACGGATATTTATATACTAAATTTAAAATTTTCAAGAGAAGAGGAATAACAGAAGAAAAGTAAACAAAACATTCAAATTCTATAAAGAGGTGGTCATATAGCTATAAAGTCAATTCCCCTTATTGAAAGTTAAGCATACACATGGTGTCATTTAAGTATTTTTTTTTTTAATCCCAACTGTATTTTTTTTAATATAGATTAATAACTATATTACTTTCAAACTTCCATTTTAAATGAAGAAATTGTTAACTAAAATCTAACTCCCAACTTCAATTTTAGAACGAAGAAATACGTTAATTAAAATCTAACGGTCCCACGAACTTGAATTTCAGTTTAAAGAAGTAAGTTAATTAAAAACTAGCAGTCCCAACTTCAATTAGTAGAGAAATGCCCCCAATTGAAAGCAATAAGCATAAATTTCAATAATCTTATTACTACAATGTGAATTGGCCCCACTTGAAAGAGAAAGCAAAAATGAAGTTGCGTCCTTCTTTACCGCTAGTTGTTCATTACTTTTTTTTTTTTTTTTAATATATACACTTAAAAAATGTGGAAAACTATTTTTCTAAATTTATTTAAGATTAGATTTTTCTTTGAAAACTATTGTTCGTTACACTACTTTTATGTGTATAACAGAACACGAAATCCATCATTAAACAATTATTAAATATAATTTAAGAATTTGATAAAATATTTAACTTGCATTAAAATAGATAAATATTTCCTTATGTATTAAGTTCCAATCCTTTTAACTCCTATAGAGACAAAGGTAAGATTGTAATAGTTTCAAGCTTAAAATTGGATAATATCTTAGATGTATTAAATAATTTTAGTGATGCGATGTTATTTTAATAAATAAATTTTGAGAATTAAAATATTGATTTCGTCATTGTAATAGTTTCAAGCTTAAAATTGGATAATATCTTATATATATTAAATAATTTTAGTGATCCCATGTTATTTCAACAAATTTTGAGAATTAAAATATTAATTTTGTGTGTGTAAATATAAAAGTGGTTTTAAAATTAAATCATAATTTTTTTAGATGTCAATTGAGAGATCTTATTAGAGTATATTTAATGGTCTCAATTGTTCTTTAACTTTAAGGTGTGTATTTAAGAAGAATTTAAATACATTTCCTTTTCTTACTTATCTAACTTGTTTTTAATGACAAAGATTATAAAAAGAATTCAAAATTTTAAATATTGATTTTGTCTGTGTAAATATAAAAGTGGTTTTAAAAATAAATCATAATTTTTTAGATGTCAATTGAGATATCTTATCGAAGTATGTTTAATGGTCTCAATTGTTCTTTAACTTTAAAGGTGTGTATTTAAGAAAAATTTAAATACATTTCCTTCTCTTACTTCTTGACTTGTCTTTTAATGATAAGATCATAAAAAGAACTCAAAACTTTAAATATTGATTTTGTCTGTGTAAATATAAAAGTGGTTTTAAAAATAAATCATAATTTTTTTAGATGTCAATTGAGAGATCTTATTGGAGTATGTTTAATGATCTCAATTGTTCTTTAACCTTAAGGATGTGTATTTAAGAAGAATTTAAATACATTTCCTTTTTTTACTTCTCTGACTTGTCTTTTAATGACAAGATCATAAAAAGAACTCAAAACTTTAAATAAGACAATACTACTAATATATTTATTGATCTTAATATTAATTATATTATTGAAAGATATTTGAGGTTAGAACATTAATATTAAGAAATGGAAGAGAGACTCAAAATATCCTTAGTCCTTCTACCAGTAATGGAATTACTGGAATAATATAAAAAAAAAAAAAAACTTCCTACACATTCTCTGATGAACTTGTTTCAATATGTCTAATAATTTTATATCACTTAGGAGTTAGGTTAATAACATTCTAAATCCATATTCCTCTCTTAATTTTTTTGAAATATTAAATAACACTAATATTTTAATGTGAATTTTTGTAATATACATTAAAGTATTTATTATTAATAATTTGTACTTTTTACTGTTTAGTAATATAAAACACAAATGCTTATGATATTTAACAACGATAAATAAACAAAACACATAAAAACACAAAGTATTTTACTTTATATTATTTAAAATTTTGAAGACGACTTAACATGATTTGTATGTATTGCTTATACCACTAGATAATTAAATAATTTTGTATTTTAAATATGAACAATAAAAAGTGATAGGTTAGGCAGTTATTATGTCTATAGATATTCTAATTTATTTATTTTTTTTCTGATGTTTTCGTCCTCGGACTAATTTTGCAAACTATCCTATTAAATTCAGTCTCAATTTTCCACATACAAAAATACTATTATCCAACTTTCACATTTTCTGTAAAATTTACTCTCTCTTTATGAATTGATTTTTTTTGTCGCCTATAACATTTTATTCAATTTTTCATTTATTTATTTTCTCACATTTTAGAAATTTTATGGTTTTGATAAATTTCAAACTGTGCTTACATTTCATTTCTTTTATTAATTTTATCAATTTAAAGTTATCACATATATTTAAACTAGAGTCAGGTGCCTTGTGGTTTCATTTTTTATCGTATTTTTTTATAATATTTTATAAAAAAATTATACTATTTTTTTATATAAGTTTATTTATTATATAAAATAAAATAATTAAATATATTATCTATTGTAAGGATGTTATGTTATAATAAAAAGTTATGTTATAATAAGAAATTTAATTATATAAAATAAAACATTTAAAATATTTATAATTAAATTTCATTTAAAATATGATTAGTTGCTTTTTTTTTTTAATTTATAGAGGTCTCTCTTTTATTATTTCATTAGTTTCTTTTTTTTCTCTATTATATTTTAATTAATATCCTGTGTTATGAACTTTATATTATAATTTAAATATATTACGAAAGATATATTAAGAAAATTATTTATGTATCTTAAATAGAATATTTTTATTTATACATTGTCATAGACAATATAAAAATAATTTAAATAATTAAATAAAATAAATATACATATTTGAGGATAAAAAAATTATTTTAAATTAAAACTAAATTTAACATTTTTCTATTATTTTCAAAAATGTAGAGATGGGTCTCTCTTCCCCTATCAATAATAATAATAATAATAAATTAATAATAATAACAATAACTCCATTAGATTTTCACACTATGTCGCATATTATTATATCTTTCATAGTAACTTCCTACCATGAAAATAATTTCTAATTTCATTTGTCCATCTTAGACACAATACCTTCTTTCCACTGTGTACTGCAATATATAAGAAGAAACGGATCTTAGAGTTTGATCAGAAGATAGCAATGGATGCAAGCATGAAGGTCACACTGTTATCAGTTCTGGTGCTGATTTGGAGCTCCGCAGAATGCAGTAATCCTCACCCACTTGACCCTCTTACCCCTTCTGAGATCAACCTTGTTCAAACCATAGTTAAAAAGGCTTATTCAACCTCAAACACCACCAACAACAACCTCATCTTTAGCTACGTAGGTTTGGACGAACCCAACAAGCTCGAAATCCTTTCATGGCAATCCTCAAACCCCAAAACTAAACCCAAACCATCTTCTCCACCACCTCGTCGAGCCTTTGTCATAGTCCGGTTCCAAAAGCAGTCCCACGAGATGATAGTGGACTTGTCCAAAAGTTCCATCGTCTCAACCAAAGTCTACCAAGGAAATGGCTACCCTACACTGACCTTAGGTGAAATAGAGGTGGCAACGCAGTTACCATTGAGCTACGAACCGTTTAAGAAGTCTTTGAGGAAGAGGGGTCTCAGCGTGTCTCAGGTCAGTGCCTTGCCTTAACTTTTGGGTGGTTTGGACAAGCCAAGACCAGAAGGCTTGTGAAGATTAACTGCTATTACAGAAATGGCACTGCTAATTTCTATGCGAGACCCATGGAAGGGGTGGAAATGTTGGTTGACTTTGAAGAAATGAAAATTGTAGCTTACAATGATCGATATGTGGTTGCATTGCCAAAAGCAGAGGGCACTGACTACAGAGCCTCGAAGCTGAAACCACCCTCTGCTCCAAAGCTCAAGCAAGATGATGGACCTGGATTCACCATTGATGGCCATACTGTAAGGTAATGACTAATATAATTGCTTTTTAATTTGTGTTCCTGGTTTTTTGGTATCATTATGTATGGATAATATATACTGATATGGATAATTTCAAAATTAAAATAAATATTTTAAAATGAATTACCAATAATTAAAAAGAATATCATATTTACATTATTTAACATTTCTTATCATTTCCTTTTATGTATGCTATGAAACCAAGCGTTCCTAACAACCAGATTGGCAGGATGGAATGGAAATAGATATTAATAGCCAGGATAATCCTGACCATTTATGGATATATAGAGAAATAATAGATAAAAATCCTTTATATACATAAATATTTTAAAAATTAAAATATTTATTACATAAAAATATAAATACATAATTTCATTTGAAATACATTTATCATTTCATTAACTAAAATAATTTTAATAAATTTGAAGAAAATATTTATATATAGCTTTCATATTGACCATTTTGTGCACAGTTGGGGGAGTTGGAATTTTCATATAGGATATAACAGTCGGGTTGGCCCAATAATTTCTCTGGCATCTTATTACGATCTCCAAAAGCAAAAATATCGTTCACTACTATACAAAGGATTCATATCAGAGTTGTTTGTGCCATACCAAGACCCAACTGAGGAATGGTATTACAAGACATTCTTTGACTGTGGCGAATATGGCTTTGGACAGTTTATGTCTTCACTGCAACCTTTGACTGATTGCCCTTCCAATGCTTCATTCATCGATGCATACTATGCTAGTTCAGATGGAACCCCTGTAAAGATACCTAATGCCTTCTGCATATTTCAAAAATATGCTGGTGACATAATGTGGCGTCACACAGAAGCTGCAATCCCAAATGAAATCGTACCTTTTTTTTTTTTTTTTTTAAATATCTTCTTTGTTCTTGTTCCATTTTCCTTTTATCACAGTTTATAAATACTCCTTGTGTTCTTTTTATTAGATAACGGGGAGCAGGTCAGAAGAAACGTTAGTGGTGAGAACAGTTTCAACTGTGGCCCATTACGACTATATCACAGATTGGGAGTTTAAGCAAAGTGGCAGCATCAAATCTATGGTATGATTGCCAGCAACAAAAAACTGAGAATGAATTGCCAAGTGTCAAACCGCACTAGACTAAATGATATTCATATATTAAAAATCACAATTTATAATTTACATTAAATTTGTGATTGTCTGTTGTTTTGAACAAACTACATATTATATTTTAAAATAGGTTGGACTTACTGGGATATTACTACTTAAGGCAACGAATTATACCAACACAGATGAAATAAAAGAGGATATATACGGCACATTGGTAGCAGATAATACCATTGGGGTTAACCATGATAACTTCTTCACCTATTATCTAGACCTTGACATTGATGGTGAAGTCAACTCCTTTGTGAAGTCCAATTTGGAGACAGTGAGAGTGAAAGATGGTAGCATACCCAGAAAAAGTTATTGGACAGTTGTAAGTGAAACAGCCAAAACAGAGGCTGATGCGAGAATCAACCTGGGTTTAAAGGCTTCAGAGTTAGTTGTGGTAAATCCAAATAAAAAGACAAAACAAGGAAATAAAATTGGGTATCGCTTGCTTCCGGGCCCAATGGCACGCCCACTACTGCTGAAGGATGATTTCCCACAAATTAGAGGTGCTTTCACGAATTATGATGTGTGGGTGACACCGTACAACAAATCTGAGAAATGGGCAGCAGGGTCATATGTTGATCGTAGTCGAGGTGATGATACTTTGGCTGTTTGGAGTCAGAGGT
>Ga0209700_102666_pt1 | contig 35703 bp, 43 predicted proteins | sample SiratroredBW_FD_187528 | JGI IMG/M metagenome (GOLD analysis project Ga0209700, IMG submission 187528) | Root nodule microbial communities of legume samples collected from California, USA - Siratro red BW (SPAdes) (version 2) | ecosystem: Host-associated > Plants > Roots > Nodule | place: USA...
ACACACACACACACATATATATATATATATATATATATATATATATATATATATATATATATATATATATATATATAAGTTTATTCTCACGAAAATCCTCAAGTTTAAGACGAGGGTTGTAATCCCACCAATACATTCATTAGACAGTTGTATCGAAATAAGCAAGGTTTTTATTTTGCGTGTTTTCTTTTTTTATAACCGTAGGAAATAAAAATAATTAATGTTAGTTTTTTTTTTCTTTAATTTCGATTGGCATGGGAGTACATATACAAGCATTTTTGTTACTATGGCAGTAGAGTATCAAATGTAGTTAAAAACATACTTTTTCACCTAATAGTGTTAATTAATTTAGGGAGGTAAGTGATTTAAAATGGATTTGAATTATTATAATTTTAGGATGGTGTTACAATATATGATTTCGGTCCGTGGTCTCGGTTATGTACCATACAATAGTATCTGAAGCTAGATAGGTTTGATCTTAAAAGTCTAATTATTTTTTAAAGAAAATTTTATTATTTTTTTAATACAACTAAGATATTCTCGATCATTTCTCGATCATCTCATCTAATCCTAGGGTGCGATGTGACACGTTGAAGAGTTCTAAATAAGGATTAAAATTTTAACTTGTCTTGTTTTGGTATTCATGCATAATGTGATTGACTATTATTGTAAAGGGATCCAACAAATTGGGAGATGATGAGATAGGTTGATTGGGTTCCTTCGTTTCATCATGTGTATCTTAATAATAGAACCACTAACGTTTTATATTGATTCGAGGAGTGACTAAGTGTAGAGAATTCGTGTACACTCAAGTTACTGATGTCTTTCTCCTTAAGTGTCTTGGCATCTTTGGGTGGGTGCTCCTTTGGAGACTTTGGTCAATTTGTAGCTACTGTGGGGAGAGTTCAGGCTCTATGGTGAGGGAGTGTTGGGTAGATGTTATCGATAGAATCGAGAATTTGGCTACTAAGCAGGGTAAAAGTGATCTTCCTATGAGTGGGTAATATTTTTTAAAATATTAATGGTCATCGATGATAAAGTCTTACACCACGAGTGTCCTAATGCTCAAAGGGGGTGTCAAAGTTGGTATAGTTTTTCTTGAGTGATGTGTCAACATTGACAATGTATGTTATGGCCGATAGGGTAGCTTCTCCTTTTAAAGTTATAGTTGCTTGTGTTGACCTTTTTCGGCAAGTGTACCGAGTCAAAAGTAATATAAATTTATAAAGTAAGGATGTCGATCCCTATGTTCAAAGGGGGTGTCAAAATTGGTATAGTTTTTCTTGAGTGATGTGTCATCATTAACAATGTATGTCATAGCCGATAGGGTAGCCTGTCCTTTTAAAGTTATAGTTGCTTGTGTTGACCTTTTTCAGCAAGTGTACCGAGTCAAAAGTAATATAAATTTATAAAATAAGGATGTCGATCCCATAGAAAACAGTTTTGTCATTAAATCTCAAATTCATGACTCACTAAGCAAATAAAAGTTTCAAGATGATTTGATTATAATTTGAATTGATAAACAATAAAGACAATTAAAGAATAAGTAGTGATTATAAAAAGAAGTTTTCAAGATCTAGAAAGACTCAGGGATTGAACTCCATCTATCTCCCTCATTTATATTTTGGATTTGATAAAAACATACAATATCCGTAACTACTCACAATTGATGCACATATAAAAATCATTCACACCGATTCCTCCGATATGAAATTCATAAGAACATTTCGTAAACACTGATCCCTCAGCTATTTAATAAATTACCCAGTATTAAGAATAGATGTTATAAGCAATCAACATATGAAAACCTATCCCTAGTATTCCAATATATTGAGTATTTTGATGTAGGTCAGAAACTTAAAAGTACTTCCCAGTTAAATTCAAGAATAAAAATCAAGACTTTATTGATCAGATAAAATCTAGCATTAAGCATAAGATGAAAATACCAATTGAGTAGAAACTGAATATTATATATAAAAATCACTAAAATACGAATGAGTTCAAAAGATTACATTCAACCCCAAAGATGAAGAATTTAGCTACTCATGGTAGCCATTAAAAACCAATGAAAGGAAGATTGCAAGAGAAGAAGAGAATATTGATTCTAGTCGTCTGTCTCCGTCCTCTAGGTCTTGATGCTTCACAAAACCCTAAAAGTCTCCTTTTAAACTTGGTTTTAGGCCTAGGTTAAGTAACTTTTCTCTTGGGTTTTTTTGTATTTTAAACTTTTTATTTTTTTTTCTTCATGAATCTTCCAATCTATCATTTTCTTCGTTCTTTTATACATGAAACTTCACAATAATTGAGATTAAATGATTTCTTTTAACTTATGACTCAAAACATAAATTTAAATCTAAAAACTCTAAAATTGGGAGTAATTACTATTTTAAATAAAACTTAAACTCACAAGTACTCAATATTTCTCATGTATAAAAACACTCAAAATTGGTACTTATCAGCTTGTTCTTAGATACCCGTGTCTAACTTCCTTTCGACTAGTTTACCATGGGTATCTTGCGAATCCTTAACTTCACTCCTACTTACATCTGGAGTCATGGATCTCGTTACAAGCCTTTCAATTGATATTTGAGATGTTCGGTTTATGTCTCTCTCCTCAAGTTTTCCTTCACTATTATAGTGTTTGGTCAACCACCTCGATATGTTGGGTATCGTAGGTCAATTGGGCACATGTTCGTTTGCTCCTTCTACTTCATCTTACACAAACTTCAAGGGTGGATTTCTTAAGGTTGTAGTTGATCCCTTTAAGTTGAAAACATTTCTTTAACAAGGACAAACCTAAGTTTCCATTTTATTAGACGTAGAATCCTGTTCAGTATCATAGTTAGCCGAAGTTTATGACGACCTCTAAGGATAAAAAAGGTATTTAAAGTTTTAGGTTTTTTTTTTTCAAAAGATTACCCACCTGGAAAATACTTTCTGTTTACATTCCCCCTAAATGATAGGCGGATATGATTGGTATATTTCCTTTTTGGTTTTATTTGAATTCGTGGTCAGTGTTACCCTTGTTGAGTGATTTTTTTTTCCAAGCATAATGGCTCAAACATCTCCCAACTTCATGTAAGTCTTGAAGCAAGTTTCGAAGAATGAGGGTTGGTTTCGACGACAAAGGGGTGGTTTGATATCAACAATGATGCTTAGTGGCAACATATACCAGTTGAAGACATTCTTTCTAGTGAAGATACTACTAGATATTTCTATTGAAAAGGGGGTCGAGGCTAGGATTGCTGGAGGGCAAGTCGAATGATACGGTTTTTTCAATGTATTTTTTGTATGACCTTTTGTAAATGGTCTTATCATTTTTTTTGTAAGTAATTGTTAGGATCAACTCTATCAATGACAATATATTTTTACTTCGATAATTTAGTGTCCTTTCTTTTTTGCTTAAGTAAATTTGTTGAGGAGTATATATCGCTTTTTACGGTTTTTTTTTTGGTAAATTCTTTTTTTAAGGCAATCGAGAGGGTTAGCTTGTTTGCGAAACTTAATCAATTCTTTTTAATGTTTTAAGGTAAATGGGAGGGGTCGTTTTCATTTTCCTTAGCCAATGTATAACTTGATTGTGAAACTTCCTTAGCCAATTCCTTTTAAATTTCATGTTAAAGTAATCGAGAGAGGTGATTTGGTTGCAAAGCTTCCTTTACCGATTCCTTTAAATTTGAGAGGGATCAACATGATTTGTCTATACTAATATACATATTGACATAGATCAAAATAAAACTTTCTGGAGTGAATATAATTGCAAAACTTAAATACTTAATAAGAAATGATTTTATCCGTGTCTTATTAAAACCTTCTCGACCAAAAATCTTCTTAAAAAGAATTGAGTAAGGAAAGAGATCACCTAGAGAATTAGTTCATTCCAACTTTAACTAAAATAAAATAACGATTCTAGATGGAGTTATACAAGGTTCCCATATAAGTTTAGCCAAAGGTTTAGCTTGTTGAGTTGCTCGAATATATCTCTTAACACATTTGAGCATTAGTTTACCATCCCTCCTTTATCCAAATAACCAAAGGATTTTTGGCATTTTTGAATCAGTAGTACACCACTCCACATTCCTAGCATCCCTAACAAAACTTGGAGCTTCATTCCCACCTTCGATGGAAGATTTGAAACTTTACCTTGAGATTCATCGCAGCACCTTTAGAACTTGATGCTTATACCATTACCAATTATCCATTTTTGCATCATTGTGTGCATGTGAAAGCCAAGCCCAAATCCCTGGATAAATGGATGAATATCTAACCATCGGCTGCCCAAATATTGATAAACCTATTTCAAGTTAGCCTCAGCATTGCAACCTTGTTCCCCTCTCGATAGTTGCTTCTTAGACCTCATCAATTACTTCCTACATCTCATCAATGAAATGAAAGGATAAAACTGTTTCTCTGAATTAATATAAAAACGGTTAGCAACCGGAATATATTTCCAAAATGGAATTTCTGAAATATATTTTCAAAAAAGATATTCTGAAACTCACATTGAACTTTTGAAAATAGTATTCTAGAATTGATTTTTACAACTACAAAATTTATTTCAAAGTTCTAGTTCTAAAAACTATTTTTAAACCGTAAAGGGCTGCACTGATATTTTAAAAATATAATTGGATGCAGGAAGCAAATGTGGAGCTGCAGAAAGAAATTGCCTCTCCTATGTGATATGTAACGCACCAAGCCCACCCTCTTCCTAAGAGAACAAACCTAGACCCAGGTAACTGTGAAAAAACTTCCTTTTATCCACATCACCCATTCAAATAAACAAACAAAGTTTCTCAACCATCTCTCAATGGGTAGACCATGTAATAGTAATTCGAAGTGCTACTAACCACCGAGTTCACCAATTGAACTCTTAATAGTAATTGGTTTCTCTGTTATATTTTATGTTTTGCTGGAGTTGTATATTTTTCATTCTGTTACACTCTGTTAACATTGTATATATATACGTCATTTGCTGTAATAATAAAGCAAGCCTCTGCTGATCATTTTTATGAGTTTTTAATACTCTTTCTCCCGATTGCATATCCTTTTTATGGTATCAGAGCTCTTCTTCTAGAGAGCTCTGCTGCGTCTTCCTCTCTGTCATCATGAATAATGAAGATCAAACACCTGGCGTTCATAGTCACCTGTATCTTCATCCGAGTGAGAATCCTGCTATTCCTCTTGTGTCTCCTTTACTTGATGCGAATAATTACCATTCTTGGAGTCGTTCAATGTTAACTGCTCTTAGTGCTAAGAACAAAGTAGAATTTATTGATGGAACTGCACCAGAACTTTCTCCTTCTGATCCTTTGTTCAATTCTTGGCGACGCTATAACAATATGGTGGTTTCTTGGCTCGTTCATTCAATTTCTATTCCTATTCGTCATAGTATTTTTAGGATGGATCGTGCTGATAAAATTTGAAAATATTTAAAGTCACGATACTCGCAAGGCGATCTTCTTCGTGTTTCTGATCTTAAGTTTGAAGCTTCTTCAATGCAACAAGGTGAACTTACTGTTACTGAATTTTTCACCAAACCAAGGGTTGTTTGGGATGAACTTGAGAATTTTCGTCCAGATCCAAATTGCACCTGCTCTATCAAGTGCTCATGTAAGGTTTCTTCTATTATTGCTCAACGAGCTATGCAATTTTTACGTGGTTTAAATGATCAATATAGCAACGTTCAGTCACATGTTCTGCTTATGGATCCTTTACCTCTTATTTCTAAAATTTTTTCATATGTAGTTCAACAAGAATGTCAATTACTTGGAAATGTTAATTCTGATACAAAAGAGACATTGATTAATTTTGTAAACACTAGTTCTTGTACTCATTGTGGACGTCCAGGTCAAACTAAAGCTAGTTGCTACAGAATACATGGATTTCCTTCCAGTACTGATATTAAAGTTTCAAAATCTATCACTAATCATGATGGAAAAGTTTGTACACATTATGGTAGGATTGGCCATACTGTTGAAGTTTGCTATAGAAAGCACGGATTTCCACCTGGACACAAATTCTCCAATAACAAAAACAATATTTTTAATAGCACAGTGACAGGTAATGGTAGAGTCACGAAAAATTATCAACAACAGGCACCTAAAAATCAAGATCTTCGTTTCTCTCCCCAGCTTCAAGCCTTGTTGGCCTTAATACAACAACCAAACAATGACACTTCAGCACCTTCTACTTCTTGTGTTAATCAAATTGGTTCAATGTCCTCTTCTACTACTACAGGTATATGTGGTAATTCTTTGATTTGTTCTATCAAAAACTCTTATGTTCCTTGGATATTAGATTCAGGAGCTACAGATCATGTTTCGTCTTCATTACATAATTTTTCTTCTTATATTTCAATAAGTCCTATGGTTGTCAAACTTCCAAATGGTCAACACGTTACAACCACTCATTCTGGTGTTGTAAAATTCTCTGAGTCTCTTTTTCTTGTTGATGTTCTTTACATTCCTAATTTCAATTTCGATCTTATTTCTGTTTCCAAATTAGTTTCCTCTCTTAAATGTGAATTAATTTTCTCACATTCTTCATGTATTATTCAGGACTTGAAAACCAAGAGGAAGATTGGTACAGTTGATGTTCATGCTGGTCTTTACACACTTGTCCTTCAACCTATTGTTAGCCATTTTATACAATCTGCTATAGCCTAGCCTCAATGTAATAAGTTGCCAATTGGTTTATGGCATTTTCGTTTGGGTCATCCTTCTCATCAACGTATGCTTATCATGAAGCAATGTTATTCATATTTGTCCAGTGATAGTACTTTTATATGTAACACATGTCATTTAGCTAAACAACGAAAACTTTCCTTTTCATTAAGTCATTCTCATGCTTCTAAACCTTTTGAACTTTTACATATGGATATTTGGGGACTGTGTTCTGCTACTTCTATGAATGGACATAAATATTTTTTAACCATTATAGATGACAACATGCGATATACTTGGGTTTTTCTCATGGTTTATAAGGCTAAAACTCGCTCTCACATAACTAATTTCATTGCTGAAATTGAAAATCAATTTTCTACATCTGTTAAAACAATATGAACTAATAATGGAGTTGAATTCTTAATGTCTCAATATTTTTCTTCAAAAGGAATTATTCATCAAACCACTTGCATTGAAACTCCTCAACAAAATGGTATCGTTGAAAGATGCATCTTCTCAATGTTACTCGTGCATTGTTGTTTCAGTCATCATTGACTTTAAGCTTTTGGTCTTTTGCTCTTTTGCATGCTACTCTTCTTATAAATTGCATCCCCACACCTTTTCTGCATAATAAATCTCCATATGAAATGCTTCATTCTCATCCTTATGATATTAATCTTCGTGTGTTTGGTTGTTTGTGTTATATTAGTATTATCACTGCACACCGCTCTAAACTTGCTTCATGGGCTCATCTATCTGTTTTTCTTGGTTTTAAAAATCATACTAAAGGTTACTTAGTTTTTAATTTGCACAGTCGTGAACTAACAGTATCTCATAATGTTGTCTTTTATGAAGACCAATTTCCTTACTTACCTAATCCTCACCCAACAGTGTCCTTAGATCCATCATTGCCTATTTTTACTTCTTTTTCACCTACGAACCCGGCTTCTTTCGATCCTGTTGTTACCAACTCTCCTCCTCCCATTGTTCTAGTTGTTCCCTCTCCCACTTCTACACCTATTTCCAACCTACCCATTCCTAGTCGTCCTATTCACACACGTCATCCTCCTACATATCTCAAAGATTTTCATACTGCATTTATGTCAACTCGTACCACTTTCTCTAACGGTATTCAGTATCCTCTTCATCATTTTCTGTCTTATAATCACCTTTCTTCTTTTTTAAAAATTTCATATTTTCTATTTCATCTTCTTCTAAACCTAAGTCTTATGCTGAAGCGTCTAAGTCTGATATAAGGCTATGCAAGATGAGATTACTGCACTTGAAACGAATAATACTTGGTTTCTTACAGATCTTCCTTCTGATAAAATTGTAATCGATTGCCGCTGGGTTTACAAAATTAAATACAATGCTGATGGTTCTATTGAGTGTTACAAAGCTCGTTTAGTTGCGAAGGGGTGTACTCAACAGGAGGGTGTTGATTTTCTTGATACATTTTCTCTCGTTGCCAAGTTAACTACTGTTCAGTTGATTCTTGCTCTTGTTGCAATTAATAAATGGCACCTTAAGCAACTGGATGTCAACAATGCATTCTTGAATTGTGAGCTTCTTGAAGAACTTTATATGCAGCCACCACCTGATTTGCATGTTTCCAAACCCGGCCAAGTTTGTCGTTTACAGTGTTCTCTTTATGGACTTAAGCAAGCTAGCCACCAATGATATGATAAGATTTATTCTTTCCTTATATCTCATGGGTATACACAATCAACTTTTGATCACTCTCTTTTTCTCAAGTTTTCAACGAATACAATCACTGCTCTTCTTGTATACGTTGATGATGTTGTTCTTGCCGGTAATGATATTCATGAAATCTCTCGTATAATAACTCTTCTAGATAATACTTTTAAGATAAAGAATTTGGGTGATCTGAAATTTTTTCTTGGGCTTGAGGTGGCTCGCTTTATATCTGGCATTCATTTATGTTAATGGAAATATGTTCTTGATCTTCTTTCTGACAATGACATGCTTGCATCACGTCCAGCTTCTACCCTTATGGATTATCATACTCGTCTTCATTCAACCTCTGGGACTCCTCTTACTGATCTTTCGGTTTATCGAAGATTAATTGGCCGCCTTATCTACCTGACCACCATACGTCCTGATATTGCCTTTGTAGTTCAACACTTGAATCAATTTGTTTCAGTCCCTACCACAACTCATCATCAAGTTGCTTTTCGTGTTCTTCGATATTTGAAAGGCACTCCAGGTTCGGGTATTTTCCTGTCAGCTAATAGTTCTTTACACCTCAAGGCTTTTAGTGACTCAAATTGGGCTGGGTGCATTGATTCTCGCCGATCTGTTACTGGTTTTTCAATCTATCTTGGTTTGTCATTAATTTCTTAGTGTTCCAAGAAACAAGCTACAGTTTCTGAGAGTTCTTCCGAAGCCGAATATAGAGCTCTAGCATCTACGACTTGTGAACTTCAATGGGTTACTTATCTTTTGGAAGATTTACGCGTTCCTTTCATACGTCCTGCCCTTTTATACTGTGATAATCAGTCTGCTTTGCAAATTGCATCCAACCAAGTTTTCCACGAACGCACTAAACACATTGAAATAGATTGTCACATTGTTCGTGACAAGGTGAAAGATGATTTTCTTAAGTTGTTACATGTTGATTCTTCTCTCCAGCTTGTAGATATTTACACAAAGGCCATGACTCTTGTTATTTTTCATGGATTCTGTTCCAAGCTAGAACTGCTTAATATTCATTCCTAGAGGGGGGCTCTTAACAGTGATCGGTTTCTCTGTTATATTTTCTATTTTGCTGAGCTGTATATTTTTCATTCTGTTACACTCTGTTAACATTGTATATATATACGTCATTTGCTATAATAATAAAACAAGTCTCTGTTGATCATTTTTATGAGTTTTCAATACTCTTTCTCCCGATTGCATATCCTTGTTATGGACTCTCCCCATAAGGCTTTGCATTTTCCCTTCCAAGACTGAAGCTGAAATTTGACCTTGTACATGGCACTACTAAAAACCGCAGATTTAGGAGCTCTTTGAAGAGAGCAACCCCAGATGAATGAAAAGCATTTCACCTCTTCTAAAACCAACTACTTGTTGTATTGAATTCGACCAGAAGTTCCAATATCTCTATAAAAAGTACTCTTTCCACGTTTCTGATTTGAGATGAGACCATAGTCCTCTAGAATTTTCATCAAATTGGTATGAGTTTCTTATTCCCTCTACAAAACACAAGAACATCATCAGTATAAAGCAAATCAGATGGAAAATATATACCTTTTGGATCTTTTGCTATACAAAACAACGAAGGAGAGAACCTTGCATCACTCTAGAACAATTGAAGTAACCAGCTAAACTATCATAAGAAAGCTTCAGAGGATTCAAAATAAAAGTGATACAATTGCAAAATCTCATGTTAAAACCAAAGGCCTTAAACAAATTAATCAAATAGTTCCAATCCAGGATATCCAAATCTTTCCTAATATCAAATTTTAGAGCAACATTCTTTCCTCTCGCTTTTTTATTACGCGTGTTCATAGTCTTAGAAGCTAAAACAATGCAATCCTTTGTATTTCTCCCTTTAATAAAGTCATTTTAATTTTTAGAAACAATTCTAGAAGCGATATCAGCAACAAAAATTTTACAAATAATCTTAAAAGGAAAGTTAGCCAAAAGCAGTAGATCTAAAATCTTGAATTCTATCAGCATTATGAACTTTCGGAATTAAAGCAAAGATATTAGAATTGTTATTCGGACCTGTAGCCCATGCTTATTCAAGTTTAAGAATTATAAATAATTTGTGATTGTTATGCCTATTAAAGTTTAAGAATGATAAATAATTTGTGATTGTGTATACCCAATCAATTTTTAATTTGTGGGAGGTTTTCGTTAGAAGATATTATTTGAAATTAGTCAGATAGATTATTAGGCTCTCTCATTTGGTATAAGTTTTTTGACCAATTCAAAATATATCATGTGTATATTTTGTATAATTATGGTTTCCAACAGTCAGCTAGATTCACATTCTATAGTTCTTCTCTATCATGTTAAAATATACTAAAAGGAATACAAACACTAGGAACTAAACCAAACTCAGGTAATAAATATACTGAGAAAATCATATTTATTTCCAAAGAAATATCTAATACCACTAGGCTGACATCAACACTATTTTTAGTACTAGTACTAGACCGATATAATATGTTATGCTTCACAACAACAACATCATTCTATATTTATCCTTTTGTTAATCTAAGTGCAGACAAGTATTGCTTAAAACTCAGACTCCACAAACCAACATTAAGCCAGATGTTATTTTCCACAATAAAACGTATGTCAAGGAATTAGAGTGCAGATTGTTAAAAGAGAGGCAAATGCACTAATCTACTTTCTATTGTGTTTCCCCCTGAATAATAACCTTCTAGGAATCTAAGATAACCACTAAAGTGACATCAAAAGACATAGCAACACAGCATACGTACCCCAGGTCCCCACTACACCCTATCCTATCATACTTTTCTCCACTGATAATTCAGCCTCTATTTATCTTTGAGGCCTTTAAGCACAATTATCAAAGATTTGTCCTCTATCTGAGACTTGGTCTATTATTATTATTCATAACTCCCTTTGAATTTTTTTTCTTTTAACAGTCAAAAATAAATGAATAGAAAAAGGAGTACTTTAGGGATACTCCAACCCATATACAGTGTTACCCAAACCGGATAGAAAATACGGACCAAACTATACCACAAACCTAAATAAGAGTGTAGACCCAAATAAATACAATAATAAACAGGATACCTAACTATCACCACTAAGGGATGCAAGTGCACATGCCACACCCACATAAACTAAAACAACAAGAAAAAAAAACACTGCAAGAGCATATATACAAATAGAAATCAACACAAATTAACATGACAAAGCAACAAAGTTTCACCCCTTATGACTTGGATTCCAAACGTATTCATCGCTTGTGATATAGACCGTCATCTCCAACCTGTGAGAACTTGCAAAACAACCAAACTCCTATGCATCCTACCCACTCTCGCCCACCATACTCCTCTGGGTACACTAAGGTGATCTAGACTACACTATTCCAACGATTTAAGACACTTCAGTGGAGATAAGTATCAATCCGAATATGAAAATGAATTTCTCGTTCACTTATAGCCATAACCAACCTTTTAATTGTGCTAGACTATATATCTCTTCATCGCCCACTACCCCACCATTAAAGACCACCTTATTTCTATGGTTCCATATTTCTGACACAATAGCCGCCCACATCCTTTTTCACGCTCTATTGACACTTTGCCTTTGCCCTATAAGATAGAAGCTCTGAAAGTGAATAAAGATACCTTTATTTCTAATTGACACATTCCCAATCCACCTCTCACACTGGTCCTAGACGCTTTGTGCCACCTTACAGGTACTCAACAGATGTTGGGCAGTTTCAACACCTTCACTACATAGTGGACAACACGAATTCCCTACCAGAATTTCCCTTTTGGCAAGATTTACTCTAGTAGGAAGCCTATCAAGTAATAACCTTCAGGCACATATTATCGTTGATGGTGTTATTTTCAAACTCCATAACACCCGATATACCTCCGAGGTATGCATTAAATCATCTCTATTCAAAACACTTGTCAATACCCAATTTCTTCCGGATAAATAAAATTTATTTATCAAAAAAATGATAAAAAATATTTCTAGTTAACTTTCAAAGAAAATTAAAAAATTGTTAGGAAAAAACATATAAAACAAGTTTTTTTATCATTATCCTTTTATTTCATTTTCTTAAATAAAAAATAATAATTTTGATCAATTAAAAAAATCAAAACAATTCATCTTTAAATTTTTTTTTGTTTGTTTAGATTTATTATTTTTTCTCTTATTTTCAGAAAAAATACGAAAAAAATATTTTGCTTATCTTTAATAAAGAAAATATACAAAGGGGTTTTAATAAAGAAAAGAAGGAAAATGAAAGAAAAGAAAATGTTTGCTTTGATCTTGGGCACGGTTTTAAAAAGGGGAGGTATGGAAAAGTTTTGAAAAAAAGGAGAAGTATGAAAATGTATTAAGGATCGAAAAGTAATTTTATACTTTAGATGAGATTGTTTTTCTAATTCTTATTTCCAAAAAGTTTGACCCCACTCACATGAAAAATAATAATATATTGTGTGAATACTTTTTCTTATTCTCTAAGTCCTGGACCATTTACGTGTGCACCTCATGAAAAATAACCGTTATGTCTCCTCGGCAAAGAAAGACAAACTTTGCTCAACTTTGCTCATAGAGAATAGGTTAAAACAGGCACAGAAAAAAAATCTAAAAAAACCTTTAAATCCACCATACACCACTTTCCTCAAAAAAGACACACAACCATCGTGCCCTTCATGGCCCTAATCAACATCCTCTAAGCCAAAACCTTTAGCCTCTCACGAGCTCCCTTATCAAACGAAACCCATTCTTCCCATCCTTTGGCGAAGTCCACCACTGACGCCAATCTGTCCAGCCGCGACTGCGGCATGAACATCTCCTCGTCACCATCTCATAATCACCTCTACCACCATGTTCTCTAGTCACCATTCCCTCCCATGCCTTGGCCGCAAACTGCTAACCATCGCCAGAAACCACCTCCTTCCTCCCAAAACTCCCTTCTTTTCTTTTCTTTCATTTCCGCCTCAACGACGCCATTAACACTATCATTCACAGACAAGAAACTGAGGAGACCGGTCACCTTCTGCCACCATGTATCGAAGTCGCACTTAACCTTGGTTGCTGCCCACCACCACGCGCCTTCATCCAAACTCACATGTGACGTCCTCCACCACCACAACTAACATAGAACCCAACTCCACAGTCACCACCAACCACCATTCATTGTCGTCATCCTCGTGACCATCATCAATGGCACAAAAACAAACCAAGGTACAGAAGAAGATCGCTTACGATTGGAAGTGGTGCTAGCTTCTGGAAGAGTGCAGCCAGATCCTTGTGGTGAACGCCGACAGCGTGGGATCCAACCAGCAACCAGTAAATGATTGAGGGAAGAATAAGAAAGACAACAACGACTAACTCAACCACCTTCTCTCCCTTTGTTCCCCGTTCTAGCCATCGTCTTTGTACGCCTGCCACCTGCGCTTCCAACAAAACCTTCACCGTGGATGAAACTCTTGTGTTTAACTATACCAACAGCCAACACGATGTGGCTAAGGTGATGAAATCAGCTTACGACGCATGCAATGATGTCATCACCCTTTTCACCCTCATTCACGTAAGAGATCACTGTCCTCCTCATGATCCTTTCCTACCTTTTCATGCACGACGTCCCCAAGAGGTGTTGGCTCGAGCTCGTCTCTGCAACCGCACTGGTATCCAACCCAAGCCCCACTTCTTCCAAGAGGCCCAACTCTTAGCCTCAACACTGCGTGGTCACAACTACGTGGCACCAAACTGGCGGCGCCTCCCGACTATACGTGTGTCAACCTCCAGATTCACGTTCCTGCGCCACAGCACGCGCACCAACCCCCAGCCTTTTCCTTCTTTGCCTTGCGTCACCCTATTCTCTCATCTCCTTATTGCCTCGTTACCATCAGTGCCCTCACCAAAGCCTCCATTAACCACGGCAGAACGCACAAGGCTGCCGCCGGCATGGCTGTGGCTGTAACGCAGCCGCTCATCCGCTCCAAACAACCACAACCACCTAGTTTATGCTGCAGTTTTTCACTTATCGCAACCACTTCACCCTCAACTTTTTCCTTGCCTCACAACCCTCCAACATAGCCTCACCGCCACCGAGTCCCTCACCGTCGTTGAAACCAAACAGTTACGTAGCATCAAGCACCCTCATTCCTTGCCATCGATGTTATCGGAGATCATGGTAGCGTCACTGTCACCTTCTACCACTCATCCTAGCCAATTCCACCTTTGAAACCTAGTCACCTATTCCACCAAGCAAGCATCGCCTTTCATCACTCATGCCTCCTTACCACCTACGACGACTCCAACCACACACTTCCACGCACTTTTAGAAACCACCCTCTTCCTGCCACCTTCTTCTTACACCCTGTTAAGACTTTTATCCGGTAAGTGTACCGAGTCACAAGGAGTATAAATTTATAAAGTAAGGATGTCGATCCCATAGAGAACAGTTTTGTTTTAAACTTAAGCGTCACTACTCACTAAGTAAGTAAAGGTTTTACGAAGATTTGATGATAAGTTGAGTCAAGAACGTAAAAGAACAATTAAAAACAAGTAACAATTGAAAAATGGAGTTTGCAAGATCTAGAAAGACTTTGGGATTGAACTTCATCTCTTTCCCTCATTTGTATTTTGGAATTGATAATAAAATGCAATATTAGTAACTACTCTCAATTGATGCACAAATTAAAATCATTCACACCGATTCCTCTGATATGAAATTCATAAGAAAATCTCCTAAACACTGATTCCTCAGCTATTTAGTAAATTACCCAGCGTTAAGAACGGATGTAATACGCAATCAATATATCGAAACCTATCCCTAGTATTCCAATATATCGACTATTTTCATCTAAGTCGGAAACTCAAAAATACTTTCCAGTTAAGTTTAAGAATCAAAATCGAGACTCTATTGATCAAAATAAAATCAAGCATTAAGCATAAGATGAAAATAGCAATGGAGTAGAAACTGAATATTATATTTAAAATCACCAAAATACAAATGAGTTCAAGAAGTTACATTCAATCCCAAAGTTGCGGAACTTAGCTACTCATAGTAGCCATTACACTTCAAAGAAGAAAGATTGCCAAAAGAAGAGCAGGAATCCTCAGTAGTTCTTGTTCTTTTTCGCTCTCCAGTTCCTCCCGATCCAGTTCCCCTTTCTAAAACCCTAAAATTCCGTTTAACGCGTTCTTTCGGGTTTTGGATAAGTGACTTTTCGCTCGGGCGAAAACACCTCGCTTGGGCGCAAATTTGATGTGCTCTCTGGACTGATCTTGCCCAGGCGAAACCATGCTCGCTTGGGCGAGATTTTCATGTGCTCACTGGACTGATCTCGCCCAGGCGAAACCATCCTCGCTCGGGCGAGATTGCCTCGCTCCAATGTCGCCTGGGCGAATCTTCAGCTTGAATAACTCTTCTTTTCAAATCTTTTCTATTTCTTCTTCTCATGCAACTTCCAAGCTCTAGTTTCCTTCATTCTTATCACTCGAAATTCACAATAATTAAGATCAAATATCTTCTCTTGACTCATGACTCAAATTAACAAAGTAAATCCAAAAACTTTCAATTCAGAGGTGATTATTATCATAACGATTACTTAAGCCCACAAAAACTCCAATTTATAATGTATAAAAAACACTAAAAAATGGTACTTATCACACCCTCGCTGCCATCACCCTCGCAAATCTGGCGACCGCCGACAGTCCCATCGTCATCTCTCACACCATGATATCACCCTAGCACCACCACCTCACACAGTCAACCCATCTCACTTCCTTCTTCGCTTCCGCCGTTAGAACCATGACACAGATCCCCCTTGCTCTTTTATTGTGCCTCCACGTCTTACTATATGTACTCCAAGCAGCCAGTCTCGGCCATGATAGTTGTCGCCACAGCCTACGCCGTCGAGCAAGCCACCGCACCAGTGTCGCCAATGCTCGCGCCCCCCAGGCACAAGCCATTCCCTCCTCCAAACGCTCACGCCATTGTCATCTGCGCTTAAAGTCTCTTGTTCCGTCGTTACACCACCATTAGCCCCCGAACCTCCCCCATCGTCGTCGATGGGCCGTTGCAGTCACGTCCGTCGTCGTCAGCTATCCGCCGCCGTTACGCCTAGCCGCCTAGTGGAGCGGCGGCCTCCCTTAGGATCCCCGCCTCCTGCATGGCAGGTATTAGTGCCTTCACCATTCGAGCCCTAGTGACAAAACCCTAATTGGGTCTTTTGCTCAAAATGGGCAGCTTGCTATCTGCTCCCCCACATTTTCGAGCCTGCACCTGCCACCCTCTTCAATCCCTAAAATGCCCTTGCCATTAGCTGAGTTGGGCTTGCTTTCTGCACCTCCATTAATTGAAGTCTGCACCCACAATTGCCTGATTTCCAAAACTGCCCCTGGCTTCTTTTTTTCTTTTTTTTTAAAAAAATCTTCCTTTACTAAATAATAATAATGCTTTAAAAGTTTGATATTAGGCTATGTCCTTTAAAAGCTCTTTTTCTCATGTAAAGAAAGATGTTTTGAATAAAACTTTCGATTAATTCCTTAATTGACGGCTCGCGTCATATGGGAATTAACTCGGAAAACTTTAATTTCATTTGGAATATCAAAGGGCCATACGCGTCAAGCGATATCCAAAGTGAAGTTTAATTTCAAAAAAAATATTAATTTCTCTAAAATTAAAAATAAATCAAAAATCTACAAAACTAAAAATCAACAACCGACAAACAGTTTTCTACCAATAGAACTACGTAACCCTGATTCTCCATCTCCGATGGAGAGACGTAGGAGCGAGGTTAAACCTTGTCGGGCCCCTTTTCAAAATAAAAATTGTTTTGTTTGTTTTTATTTCTATTTTTGGTGAAAAGTAAACATTCTGAAAATTACACTCATTTTATTTTATTCAATTAAAGGTACCGTCTTAGGACGGGCACCGTGGGGGGCTAATACCTTCCCTACGTGTAACCGACTCCCGGACTCGCAATCCGGTTTTCGTAAACTAGCCTTATCCTTGTTTTCTTTGGTTTTCCATAGTTTTCTATGATGGCGACCCCCTTATTCTGAAAACCTATTAATCATTATTTTTCAGATCGTCGTCCCAATCGTGACTCCTGTTGCGACAACACTGTATCCAGATTTAACTGTATAGACCTTTTGATTGTTACGTTCCCACAATAGTCTATCCTGGCCCTCTATGGTCCAATGAACTTTTGAGACCAAATCTAACAACTCATTTCTAACTGCTTTTCCCATTCGAACCCCTTCCTATGCCAAACTAGGTTCCAACTGTAGCTCCCGTCGCTCCTAATATGCCCTAAGTCAGCGAGGTCACCTACCAAGCTATCTTTGAATTCAGAAATTATAAACAACCTTGGGAAGGTTTCTTTCAATACTTGGCCTTCCACCCATCTATCATCCCAAAACTTGACACTCTGCCCATCACCTACCCGCCACTGCGATCTACAGTCGAACCAATTATCTTGAGCTCCTTTACCACATATTTGGCATAAATCCTTCCACCACGAAGACTGGTTTCTATGAATCAAAGCAACATCCAAACTCCTCCAAGATCTGTATCTAGCATCCAAGATATCTCTCCAAAGGCCCTTTTCTGACAATTCATACCTCCACTTCCAGTTAGATAACAAAGCGTCATTAAAACATTTGATATCTTTAACCCCTAATCCTCCAGCATCCGTTAGACTACATATTGTCCTCCATTTCACACATGCTATCTTTCTTCCTTCATGTTCCCATCCCCAAAGGAAGTTAGCCTGAATTCTTTTAATCTGATTACATACATCAATTGGTGCCTTAAAGAATGACAAATAAAATAAGGGTAGAGAACTTAGAATTGACTTAATAAGACATAATTGACCTGCCATAGATAGCAATCTTCCCTTCCATGCAGCCAATCTAGATCTAATTTTATCAACGATAGGGTTCCAAAACTCAACTCTCTTAGGATTACCACCAATAACCATACCTTGATATTTAAATGGTAATTCCATCTGCCTACAATTTAAGCACTTAGACAGAAATTTATCAAGTTGTGTAATGCCCACTAACCCAACCTCACTCTTATGAAAATTAACCCTAAGCCTAGACACTAACTCAAACAACCTTAATATTGCTTTGACTACCAACATATTATGATATGAAGGTTGACAGAAGAATAGCTTATCATTCGCAAACTACAACAAGTCACCCTGCACTCTCAGTGAACCCACCTCCACTCCCTTAAACAGACTTGCTCTTCTAGCTACCCTCACAAGCCCAGTAAGCCCCTCAGCGACTACAAAGAATAGAAAAGGCGCTAACGGATAGCCTTGTCTAAGTTCCCTCTTTGGTTTAAATTCCTCCGTAGGACTACCATTGACCAATACCGATATTGTGGCCGATTCTGTGCATGCTTTGATCCATTTTATCCATTTGTAGTTAAGTCCTAGTCTCCCCAACATATAGTATAAGAACTCCCAATCCACCGAATCGTATGTTTTTTCAAAATCAACTTTCACAAATACTCCGCTCTTCTTTTCCTTCTTAAGGTAAGCCACTGTCTCATTAGCTACCAAAATGTTATCCATCATACCCCTCTCACCAAGGAATGCAGATTGATTTACATCTATAACACTAGGTAGTACTTTCTTCATCCTATTCGCCAAGATCTTAGATAAGATTTTGTACACACAACCCATAAGGGAAATAAGTCTAAAGTCATTTAGATTAGACGGATTAGCCTTCTTAGGGACCAAAGTTATAAACGAAGCATTTCACCCTCTCGGAATAAATCCTGTATTCTGAAAGCTAAGTAAAGCCCTTACAATATTCGTACCAATTATATCCCAATTCTTTTTAATAAAGAAAAAATTAAACCCATCTGGCCTAGGACTCTTCGAACTTCCGCATTGGCTAACAGCTTCTAAAACTTCCAACTCAGATATCTCTTTACATAGTAAATCATTATCAGTCTCAGAGATATTCTTAAAATTTATGCCATCCAAATTAATCTTAGCCCTTAATCTAACACCAAATCTACTCTCAAAATACTGCTTCACCTGACATTTGACTGTAGACACTTCTTCGCACCAGACACTATTAATACTTAGTCCCACTAGATCATTCTTAGTCTTCCTCCACCTAAGTCTAGAGTGATAAAATCTAGAATTTATATCCTCACTTTTCAACCAATCAACTCTCGCCTTCTGTTTAAGCATAGCTACTTCTTTTTTTCTTCCATACTCAGTAGTTGACTTAATAGGTCCACCCTCTTAACTCTCATGTCTTCTTGTAGTATGTCATCATCATCATGCTGGTCTAGCATCTCTAACTCCGCAAGCAACTGTCTTTTCTTGCTCTTTGTATTACTATCAACTTCCTTATACCAGTGCTTGATTTCTAATTCAACCTTTTAAACTTTTCTTTAACGCTTTCCATACTGTTACCACTTGAGATAGGTGTTTCCCATGATTTTGATACCACCTCTTTGAATCCTTTTAATTTCTACCACACATCAAATGTTCAAAAAGGTTTTGAGCCCAGTTAATAGTGCTACTTTTAACCACTACTGCACAATGATCAGACACCTGTCTACTCAACACATATTGCTTAGATCCCGCCCAATGCAACAACCATTCATTTGACACAAGAACTCTATCCAGTCTATTTCTAACCGTTCCACCATTAATTTCTTTCCTTTCAGATGCACACATCCTTTCAGATGCACACATGACCGAATTAAAGTCACCGATAACAGCTTAGTGAGCAATTTAATTAGCCAACACATTTTCAATATCTATCCACAACAACCATTTCTCATTGTTAGAGCCAGGGGTATAAACATTCAAAACAACAACCTTCACCATCAAACATGAGATTCCCTTCCTCACATGATGCCGCATCACTAGATTATCTCGTTCCTCCATCTCCGTGAACATTTGGATAATACTCTCCTCGCAATCCTGACATACAACACCTATATCTTTAGCAATCCCCCACAATCTAAGTTATTCACTTCCGATATCCAACTCCCTGAACCTCGTGGATCTCGTGACGGGCTCATTTCCTCTAGCTTGGTTATCTCGATCCCGCGTGATGATCGATTCTCCTCTCATCATTTTCCTTGAATTACAGAACTGCACTGGGTCTATTGGTTCTGCGTTCATCAATTGAAAACAGCCCACAAGCTCTTCACCCTCCTCCACAGGCCTAGGCTGGTTATCTTCAACATATTGCAATTAGACACTTCCAACAGAGTCTTCCTTTTTTGAATCTGCAGCTACCGCCCCTACTAAGCGTTCTACCACAACTCCATGCTTGCCATGTAGCCCAGAGTTAGGTTCAGCAGTACTTCCTACTAAATCTGCACCTTCACACGTGCTCAACGCCACGTGAGGAGCCTCAAATTCACTCTTGGTAGCCCAACGAGGGGTGTCCGATGCTTCCATTCCCGTTCCCATCTGCAGTGGTACACAAGCCTAGACACCTAGCCTCATCATGTGACCCTACTACACTCATAGCCACATCCCGAGAGCCACAATCACACCTAGCTTCTTTCCATAAAGTTGCTCCCAGCGTTGCATCGTCAACTCGTTGGCTTTTTGCATTTGGGCAATCAAGCTTGTTGAAAACGTAGTGGGCTTTAGGCCCAATATGCACTTTCCGCCCAACACCCACCTCAAAAGCCTTTTGAATTTCAGCATTGAAAATAGACCTAGATGGTAAGTCAACATCTAATTCTTCTAGCCGTTGGGACATTTCCCGATTTAGAAGCCTCTCCTCCACCAGCACTGGACTCCTCTGCACCTCCTTCATAGTTGCCACTTATGAAACTTACTATACTTTCTTTGCCATAACCGTTTGAGGTCCGGATACGACCATAAATATGGATACGACACGAATACAAATACATCTAAATTAAAAATTATAATATAAGGAAACACGACTATATATATGAATTTATTAAAATAAATTTTTATTCTTGTGTCCATCAAATTTAATCATATTATTTCTACTATCAAAAGCTTTTCTTAATTTTAAAATATATCTATAAAAGAAGTGTTTTGTTTTAATCTTCTTCTATAACTTAATTCATCTTAATTTTCTATATATAAATAAATTAAATATAACTTAATTATATATTATATAAAATTTTATATTTAAATATTAAATTAACAAAATATAAATTAACAAAATATTATTCAAATTTAAAATTTAAATTAATAATAATTAAAAAAACATATTTAATATAATTTTAATATAATTAGTAATATATTTTTTAATATAATTATTAATATAATTTAATATAAATTATTATATTATTATAAAAAAATTAAAACATATATGATATTATAATATCATATTATTTAATTATATAATAAGCATATTTCTAGATGCTTTTTCCAGTAGCTTCTTTCTCGACACAGTTTCTTCTTACCTCTTCCTTCTTTTCATATATCCTGCCTTTTTTTTTTTTTTTTTTTTTTTTTTTTTTTTTTTTTTTTTTTTTTTTTTTTTTTTTTTTTTTTTTTTTTATTTTTTTTTTTATTTAAATTTTTTTTTTTTTTTTTTTTTTTTTTTTTTTTTTTTTTTTTTTTTTTTTTTTTTTTCTTTTCCGTTTGTTGCGTTCTTCCCACCTCCTTCTTCTTTCTTTTAAAGTTTTCTTTTTAGATATAATTTGTTTTAATATTTTTGTTTTGGTTTTAACAGTTTTCTTTTTTATATCTTTTCTGCTCCTCCGTCCCTGTCTTCCACAGAGCCCCTGTCATCCGCCACTACCTTTTCCTTTCTTAAAACAGTTTGTTGCACCTCACATGTTCTCAGCACAGTAGCTTGTGTATTCCGTTGGCCGGAAAAACTCCCACCGCCCACAGGCACCCACCCCACGTTCAATGCATCTACATCATCGTTATTTTCCTAGCCGACTTCCTCTGATTGAAGGCTATCACTCACCCTTGTCTCCATTGCCGAACTCATTTCAGAGGCATCCTTCTCCTTATACTAAGGTTTTTCATATTCCATAAAGGAACTTTCCTCTTCCACCGAAACTTGATAAACTTTGTGTTGATCCATATTTCTTCACAGATTTGCACCTTAAATGCCACTGCGGATCTGACCTTTATAGCCTAGCGAACTCCACATGTTCCCAATTTAAGGTTGCCTCGTCAATCTCCACAAGCGACCCATCTCTATGCAATACCTTCCGGAAACAATTAGCTGTCCACAGATGCAACGGTAGACCTCTACACCTCGTCCATACTTCTTTGTTCCCGACAGTTAACCCATCACACCATGGTTTAATCTCTTCAAATAACTTGCTAAGGCCTTCCACGTTTGCTTCAAAGACTTCAGATAGCTTAGCTCCGTCCTGGCTAGACAGTAAAATTAGTTTGTCTCCCAAGTACCTCACCGTAATATATCCAAAGTCCTCGCTGTAAGAGTATTTGAAATAAATATTATTATAATTATGGTCTATGTAATTTATGGGACTGACTTTAGTAAAAGAAAGGTAAATTTGATAGTTGTTATATCAGTCAGTGTTTTCAGAATATAAAAATAAAAGATACACTTTTAGAAATGATTGTCAGTTTTTATCTAGATATGTACGGTCTCTTTTCTCACCATCAAAAAAAGAATAAGGGATAGAAGAAATAGAGGGAAGAAAGTCCAAGATTAACAAAGCTCATCAAAGAGAATTTGAAGATTAATAGAGATCATTAAACAATATAGATCCGGATACGTTTCTCTTCTATATTTATGTGAGAGTCATAAAATTCTAAGATCCTGTGCATTTCAGATGGAAAATGAATTACATGTGATATCAGAGCATAGGTTGTTGAATTTATGATTCTCCATTAACGATGTTTTCCTCTAATTTTATAAACCCTAATTTGAAAATTAAAATAGAACTATGAATTAGGGTAATTAAATTATTACAGAATTGTGAGATTATAATTAAGTATTTACTACGCCGTGTTTACTGTACCATGCGTAACCTATTTTCAATTTCAATTTCAATTGACTACGCCATGTTTACTACACCATGTGTGAAGGTATTAATTGGTTATGGTTACGTTATGTTACTGCACGATGCTTGCAAAATTAAGGGTTATCCATTATGTTGCTTTATTAAGTCTTGAATTTGTTGCGCGGTGTCTGAAATTAAAGTTCATTGCCATGAATTTTTCTCACAAAATTTTAAAGGTGCTGGGAGTTGAAAGCCTTGAGATTAAAAGCCGAATGGTTTTGGCTTGTTGTGTCAAACTAATTATTATTTTAAAATTAATTATATGATGGATTTGTAATCATCAAAGTGATTAAATCTGATTTAATTACTCATTGGATGGATATTAATGAATGAGTATATTAAAGTTTGCTGTTATAAGACATTAAGGATCATCCAAAGGTTGATTATTTGTTCTTATAATTATTGATTATTTATGTGATGACACTATTAGTTTTATTCTATCCAAAGATAGTAATTTCTAGTTAGTGCATATATCATGTGATTGTATGTTGATGTATTGCCCAAAGGAGAACATTAATATACATTGAGAGTTTGGTTAGAAGTTATCTGAATCTGTTTTACATATCTTATACACAACATTAATGTATAGTTTTGTATGAAATTTTGCAGTTTCCATGAATTTGTATGGTGCAGGAAATGGCATTGTCAAGTTCAATGGGCTTAATTATGATGAGTGGTCTGAACAAATTCGATTCTAATTGGAATTTATGGATTTAGACCTCGCATTATTAATGGATGAGAAGCCCCCAGCCATTACAGAGACTAGTTCCGAAGAGGATAAATCTCTTTATCATGCATGGGACAAGTCTAATCAGCTGAGTCTGAGCTTGATGAAGATAACCTTGGCTGAAAATGTGAAGCCATCTATGCCAAAGACTGATAATGCAAAGGAATTCATGGAGAAAATCAAGGAATACTCTCAATCAAACATTATTGATAAGTCTATTGTGAGCAGCTTGATGAATGAGTTGATGACCAAGAAATTTGATTGGTCACAACCCATTCATGATCATGTGACAGGAATGGCGAATCTAGCAGCAAAGTTGAAGTCAATGGGTATGGATGTGAGTGAGTCCTTTCTGGTACAGTTCATTATGAACTCACTTCCTGCTGAGTTTGGCCAGTTCCAGGTGAATTATAACACCATTAAAGAAAAATGGAACTGTCAGAAAATTAAGGCCATGTTGGTTCAGTAGGAAGGGAGATTAAAGAAAATGAGGGATCACTCTGTCGATCTCACATTTCATGAAGGGGCTAGCGGTAGTAAAGCTAAGTCAGGTAAAAAGAACAAGAAGGATAGAACCTCACTAAAGGTTCAGGAAGGCAAAATCCATAAGGAGAAGACATGTTTCATCTGCAAAAAGGCTGGATATTTCAAGAAAGATTGTCCGAAAAGAAAGAAATGGTTCGAAAAGAAAGGTACCTACTATGTTTCAATAGGTTTCGAATCAAATCTTATTGAAGTGCCTAACAATACCTGGTGGTTAGATTCTGGTGCAACTACTCATGTATCACATGTTTTATAGGGATTCTTTTCGATCCAGCCCATAAGAGGAACTGAAAAGTTCTTATATATGGGAAACAGGATGAAAGCACGGATAGAAGGAATTGGGACGTATAGATTGATCCTGGATAGTGGCTGTTGTTTGGATCTAGAAAAGTGTCTCTATGTTTCTGTATGTGCTAGGAATTTAATTTCTGTTGCAAAGTTGGACAAGTTAGGATTTAACTTTAGGATCAGTAATGGTTCTTTTTCATTGTATAAGGATTTGTACTATTACGGTTCTGGTACTTTAATTGATGAATTATACTGTTTCAATCTTGATGTTAAATTTGTTGAATCTCTATTTCATGTTGAACATAGTAATCATATAGTATGCAAGGAGAATTCTGCTTTCTTATGGTATCAAAGGTTAGGTCACATATCCAAAGAAAAGATGTTGAGGCTAATGAAAAGTGAAATTTTGCCTAAATTGGATTTTAGTGACTGGGATGTGTGTTTAGATTGCATTAAAGGCAAGCAAACAAAACACATTTCAAAGAATCCAGCCACAAGAAGCAGTCAACTTCTTGAATTGATACACACTGACATACGTGGTCCATTTGATGCTCCATCTTTTGGTGCTGAAAAGTATTTTATCACTTTTATTGATGACTTCTTACGTTATTGTTATCTATACTTACTTCATGAAAAGTCTCAATCAGTGGATGTACTTGAGACTTTTATAAATGAAGTGGAAAGACAGTTAGATAGAAAAGTAAAAGTTGTGAGGTCTGATAGAGGTAGTGAATATTATGGAAAATTTAATGAAAGTGGACAATGCAAAGGTCCATTTGCAAAGTTACCTGAAAGTCGGGGCACATGTGCACAATATACAATGCTCGATACACCACAACAAAATGGTGTAGTTGAAAGGCGAAATTGTACTCTTATGGAAATGGTTAGGAGCATGATAAATTATAGCAATGTACCTTTATCATTGTGGATGTATGCATTAAAGTCCGCTGCATATCTGCTTAACAGGGTTCCTAGTAAGGCAGTTCCAAAGGCTCCTTATGAACTGTGGACAGGAAGGAAACCTAGTTTGAGGCATCTTCACATTTGGGGATGTCCTGTAGAAGTAAGGGTGTATAATCCACATGAAAAGAAGCTTGATGCAACAATCATTAGTGGTTTTTTCATTGGCTATCCTGATAAATCAAAGGGGTACATATTTTATTGCCCTAATCACAGTAAAAGAATAGTTGAGTCTGGTAATGCTAGGTTCATTGAAAGTGGTCAGATAAGTGGGAGTGAGGAATCATGAAAGGTGGATATTAAAGAGAAACATGCAGAAGTACCTACATCTGATGTTTCTTCTCAAGTTGTTGTTCTATTTGTTGTATCAAGGTCACACAACAATCCAATGCAACAAATAAATATCCCAAACCCACAAAATGAGCATATAGATAATGAACCAATCAATGATGCACAAGTCATTGATGAGCAAAGAATAGATGAATCACAAGTAATACCTTTAAGAAGGTCTAAAAGGCAAAGAAGACCAGCTATTACAAATGACTATGTGGTTTATTCACTTGAGCATGAATGTGACTTAAGCATTGATGAAGATCCAGTCTCATTTAGACAAGCCATGGAAAGTAACAATTCTGAAAAGTGGTTTGATGCTATGAAAGAAGAGTTGAAATCAATGGATGACAATAAAGTTTGGGATCTAGTTGAGTTGCCTAAAGGTGCAAAACGAGTCGGTTGTAAATGGGTCTTTAAGACAAAACGAGACTCGAAAGGCAACATTGAAAGGTATAAGGCTAGACTTGTCGCCAAAGGTTACACTCAAAAGGATGGCATTGACTATAAAGAGACTTTTTCTCCAGTTTCAAAGAAGAACTCTTTAAGAATTGTGATGGCTTTGGTGGCTCATTATGATTTAGAGCTTCACCAAATGGATGTAAAAACCGCCTTTCTAAATGGTGACTTAGAAGAAGAGGTTTATATGGATCAACCTGAAGGTTTTATGACCACAGGAAAGGAAAAGCTTGTGTGTAAGTTAAAGAAGTCAATATATGGACTTAAACAAGCTTCCAGACAATGGTATCTCAAGTTTAATGATACTATTTTGTCATATGGTTTTGTAGAGAATACTGTTGATCGGTGTATCTACATAAAGGTCAGTGGGAGCAAGTTTATTATATTGGTTCTATATGTTGATGACATTCTCCTTGCTACTAATGACATTGTTTTGTTACATGATGTAAATAAATTTCTCTCTAACAAATTTGAGATGAAAGATATGGGTGAGGCATCCTATGTGATAGGAATAGAGATATTCCGTGAAAGATCACAAGGAGTGTCGGGATTGTCTCAAAAGAGATATATCAAAAAGGTGTTAGAGAGATTTAGAATGGAAAATTGTTCTTCAAGGATAGTTCCAATTTAGAAGGAAGATAAATTCAGTTAAATGCAATGCCCCAAAAATGATTTGGAACGAAAAGAAATGGAGTCTATTCCTTATGCTTCAGTGGTTGGTAGCTTGATGTATATTCAGACCTGCACTCGACCAGATATAAGTTTTGCAGTCGGAATGTTAAGTCGCTACCAAGGTAATCCCGGAATGGATCACTGAAAAGCTGCAAAGAAAATCCTTAGGTATTTACAAGGCACCAAGGATCACATGCTTATTTATAGAATGACAGATAACCTTGAAGTGGTGGGTTACTCATATTCAGATTATGCTGGATGTATAGACTCAAGAAAGTCAAGATTTAGTTATATCTTTATGTTGGCTAAAGGAACAATCTCATGGAAAAGTGCAGAAGAGTCTATCATGGCTACTTCTACCATGGAGGCTGAATTTGTGGCATGTTTTGAAGCCACAGTTCATGCATTATGGCTGCGGAACTTTATCTCAGGGCTTAATATTGTGGACAGCATTGCTAGACCACTGAGAATCTATTGTGATAATTCTGTAGCTGTTTTCTTTTCTAAGAATGACAAGTATTCCAAAGGTGCAAAACACGTGGACTTAAAGTACTTGTCAGTTAAGGATGAAGTGCAGAAACAAAGAGTGTCAATTGAGCATATTGGTTCTAATCAAATGATAGCGGATCCACTAACTAAAGGTTTGTCACCTAAAATATTTTCTGGTCATGTGAGAGACATGGGAATAATTGATAAGTCCTTGTTAGCATGATTAGTATGATGTGTATAATTTGCTTGTATTGTTTGACACGTGTGAATTCAATTAAAGTTATATTTCTGCTTATGTATGGTTGTTATCCACATTATGTTATGTACATGCATTTTTTTGGTGTGATAACATATAAAATGTGTTGTAATTCAAAGATTACAGTATTCTTTGATGAATGGTTTAAGAATTGAATTGATTCGTGATACATGGAAGAAATATGTCGTTTATTGACATGGATCACCATGATTCGATTGATTTAATTCTTATTAAGGATGATGACTTGGTTATTTCAATTAAAAGTGCGCTCTTATGGTTGTTGAATCTTCAAGTCATAACATGAACCAAGTGGGAGATTGTAAGAATATTTGAAATAAATATTATTATAATTATGGTCCATGTAATTTATAGGGCTGACTTTAGTAAAAGAAAGGTCAATGTGATGGTTGTTACCTTTTGAGGCTAATAAAGTCAGTGGGGGTTTTATATTATTATAATATAAAATAAATCCCTCTCCTCTCCCTTCAGAATATAAAAATAAAAGATACACTTTCAAAAGTGGTTGTCAGTTTTTACCTGGGTATGTACGGTCTCTTTTCTCACCATCAAGGAAAGAATAAGGGATAGAAGGAAGAGAGGGGAAAAAGTCCAAGATTAACAAAGATCATCAAAGAACATTTGAAGATTAACAGAGATCGTTAAAGAATATGGTTCCAGGTACGTTTCTCTTCTATATTTATGTAAGAGTCATAAAATTCTAAGATCCTGTGCATTTCAGATGAAATGGAAAATGAATTATAGAACCCCCATAGACATATATACTCTCGTAGTTCCTACCCAACTGTCCTCCAGCCAGGGTAGCTTGAGTGGTTCTGTTGAGATAATCCGACTTTCCATTCCTGCCTATTTACCACTGAAGTCGTTGCACTCTTACTCCTCTGTGACTTGTGCTTGTGCCCCGACTTCACCTGCCAATGCTAGGAAACTTTACCAGAGTGATTTGTTTGCTTGGTCATACGAACCTGTGGAACAAGCCTAACATGCTGAGGAGCTTCATTTTTCCGATACCTTGGAAGGTTTGCAAACAATTTCATTGAACCGATGCATATAAAATCGAGCTCAATCTCTAGTTTTGAAACATTCTTGACATCACTAAATCTGACAAAACCAAACCTATTCCTTCATCTATTGAGTTCCCAAGAAATAAACACTTCCTCTATTCTCTCCCACCTTTGAAAATGTTCTCACATATTAGGCTCACTGTAGTTATCGGGAAAATTAGAGAAGAAGAAAGTAATCACCTTTCACGATTTAAGATCTCGACCATCGTTGAGATGCTTAACAGACGGGGCCACCATAGTAACGATTAAAAAACACTCTATTCTCGAGGTCAAAATCCATTGACTGCGGCTACCCATTTCAGCCTCCTGTTCTACTTACAGATGTAACATTTAAATTAACTCCCTTTGATTAAGAACTTGAAACATGTGTTACCTTTGATCATAGTAACCCCTTGCCGAAAATCTACAGTTTTCCCTTCAAACCTCTCCTTGTTTCTTATAAACCAAATTGTCAATATTGACTCCCAAAAGACTTGTGTGCCCGTGCAGTGTAGAAAAAAGATGCTCCACAGTTTTACAGCTTTTCCTACAAAAGTCACATCTAAACTAAGATACATCTTTTTGCACGTAAAACATCATTTGTAGGCAAATGTATTCATAATACATCAACACATAGATGATTGGGGATGCACAGAACCAAATAATTTTCACTAACCAATATTATCTAGTAATACAATTTTAAGAAAAAGCAACTATTGTTTTAATTTTAAGAGCAGAAAGAAAGTGCTAGAGTATAAAAGAAAACAAAGAAGAATTTAGACTACAATGGGCATATTTTATTCTGATATGAAAACAATGTATTTATAAGAACAGAGAGCTGCTAATAGATTAACCACTAACAAATCATGCCTAAAAAATAGGAATAAAACAGATTCATCCTATCAGTCACCATGACTTTTATTTTCCTAAAAAGTAGCATAAAAATCTGATCCTCTGCAGTTTGTTAGCAGCTTCCAACAGTCACATCTTCAACACTCCTCCTTGACTTTGGAACTACAAACACCAAGCTTTTGTCTCAAGTATTCAAATCTGGTTTTTGGAAGTGTCTTGGTCAGAATTTCAACACTTTGATTCTCTGTTTTGCAGTACAGTAGCTTTACTTCTCCTTCCCTTTGAACCTCTCTTAGAAGAAAAAGCTTTATCTTGAAATGCTTTATTTTGCCATGAAACATCGGATCATTGGCAATTGAGATTGCAGCCTGGTTATCCACAAAAATCTGTGTGTTCTCTTCTTGTTCCATATGCAAATCTGTCATGATTTTCCTGATCCAAAGGGCCTGATTTACTGCAGCAACAACAGCTACATACTCTGCTTCTGCAGTTGATTGAGTTATAACTTCTTGCTTTTTTGAAAGCCAAGAAAAAACTCCAGAACCAAAAGTAAAACAGTAACTAGTGGTGCTTCTCAAGTCATCAACACAACCTACCCAATCACTATCAGAGTATCCATAAAGCTTAAAATTATGAGAATGAGAGTACTTCACACCGTAATCTAAAGTGCCTTTAATATATCTAACAACTCGTTTAGCAGCTTGAAGATGCACTTCACTAGCACAATGCATGAACCTTGAAAGTATACTTACTGCAAACAAAATGTCAGGTCTGGTTGCACTAAGATACATTAAACAACCAATCAAACTTTTGTAATGTTTTTCATCAACTTTATCAACTCCATCATCCTTGCTAAACTTCTCCTTTTGGTTCATTGGAGATGTAGTGCTTTTGCAGTCCTCCATATGAAATTTTTTTAGTACTTCCCTTGCATACTTCTTTTGGCAAACGAAGATTCCTTCATGATCTTGTTTCACCTCCATTCCCAAGAAAAAGCTCATCAAGTCTAGATCTGTCATTTCAAACACTTCGAGCATTTCAGCTTTAAACTCTTTTATGAGTTTTTCATCACTTCCTGTCACAAGCAAATCATCAACATAGATAGCAATGATTATTAAATTTGCATCTACAACCTTCACATATAATGCAGCTTCACTTGGACTTTTGACAAATCCAAGATCTTGAAGATGATCATTTATCCTGCTGTACTAGGCCCTAGGAGCCTGTTTAAGACCATATAAGGCCTTTTTTAACTTGTAAACTTTCTCCTCTTCTCCTTTGATTTGAAACCCTTCAGGTTGCTCTACATAAATCTCCTCCTGTAAGTAACCATTTAGAAAAGCAGATTTTACATCTAAATGATAAACTTTCCACCCTTTATGCGCAATCAAGGCAAGTAGCATTCTAATTGTTTCAAGGTGTGCAACTGGAGCAAACGTTTCTGAAAAGTCCACTTCGAACACTTGAGCATAGCCTTTCACCACCAACCTAGCCTTGTATTTATTTATAAAACCATTTGAATTAAGTTTAGTTCTATAAACCCATTTGACCCTTATAGGTTGCTTGTGTTGAGGTCTGTCCACTAGCTCCCAAGTGTCATTTTTTTCGATCATCTTCAGCTCTTCCTTCATAGCATTTATCCACTTGTCATCCTTCTCAGCTTCTTCAAATTTTGTAGGTTCTAAGACAGCTATATTGCTCCTTTGATAAATCTCAGATAAAGATCTTGTACTTCTGACAAGAATGTCATCTACATCATCATCAAAGAATTGTGGGAATTTTTGCAGATGCTTCCTTATTGGTTCTTCCCAGCTCCATTGCTGATCTTCCATGAATTTGACATTAGACTCACAAGAATTTTTTCATTTTGAGGTTGAAAAATTCTGTAAGCTTTGGAAGTACTGCTATATCCAATGAAAACTCCTGGTTCCGCCTTTTTGTTAAGCTTGTCTCTTTTAACCTGTGGTACAAAAGAAAAACAGAGACAACCAAAAATTTTTAGATTTTGTAAATCTGGTTTATAACCAAACCAGCCTTCAAATGGAGTTTTTTTTCTGCAACACTCTTGTTGGTAGTCTATTCAGCAAGAATACTGTAGTGTTTGCAGCCTCCGCCCACAACTTCTTTGGCAACTCTTTTTCATGAAGCATACACCTTCTCATCTCCATGATACTTCTGTTTTTTCTTTCACTTACACCATTCTGTTGTGGGGTGTAAGGTACGGTGAGTTGGTGCTCAATGACAGCTTCTTCACAAAATTTATCGAAAATATCATTTGTGTATTCCTTCCCATTGTCTGACCTTATTGTTTGCAACCTGCAACCACTTTGATTTTCCACCAATGTTTTATATTTCTAGAAAATATTAGCAACCTCAGTTTTGGATTTAAAGAAATAAATCCAACAAAATCTGGTAATATAGTATTTATTACCATTTAAAGATGATACTCTCTGAGGTCCTCCAACATCTGTGTGTACCAGCTGCAGCTTTTGGGTTGCTCTTCAAGTTGTTTGAGGAAATGGTTTTCTGACTAGCTTACCATATTGGCAAGCCACGTAATCAGCCAACTTGTCTTCAAGCATCGATACACCTTTTACCAAGGCATGTTTCTGCATGTATAAAAGTCCAGCAAGGTGGAAATGTCCGAGTCTTTTGTGCCACAACTTAGTATTGTTGGTCATGCTTGGAAAAGCTATTTGCTCCTCTTCCATCAGATTTAGAGCATAGCTTTTGGCTCTCATTTTCACCTTGAATACGTCACTACCTTTTGCGTCTTTGATCAAACACCAATTGTCTTCAAATATGACTTTGAAGCCCTTTTCTACAAGCTGTGCAACACTGAGCAAATTTTGATCAATGTTAGACACATATAAGACATCAGAGATATGTTTCAAACCTTTCAAACTTTCAATAGCAATGGTCCCTTTTCCCTTAATTGAGATGAAATCACCGTTTCCAATTTTTACTTTAGAAACAATGGTTTTGTCAAGCTCTTTAAAGAGCTTCTGGTCGTTGGTCATATGGTTTGTGTAGCCGCTGTCTATCAATCATGAATCACTGGAATTGTTACTTGTAGCAAAGCATGTTGCAACAAAGAGTTGCTCATCTTCTTGTTGCTCCTCAGTCACCTTTTCATCCTCTCGTTTAGACTTGCAGATTCGCTCTACATGTCCCATATCGCCACATTTTCTGCACTTGACATTTGGCCTCCACCAACATCTTTTCTGAGGATGATTTGTCTTTTTGCAATGCGGACAAGGAGGAAAAGTCTCACCTTGCTGCTCGCTGAAGCCTTTTGGTTTTTTGTTCTTCCATGTGCTTTGTGCTTTCATGTGAAAAGCACCTTGTACCACCTCCTCTTGCCTCATCATTCTTCTCTACTCCTGTGCCTGTAAAGCATTTATCAATTCTCCCAAGGTGATGGTTGACGGGTCTTTTGACTCCTCCAATGCTGATATCTTCGATTCATACTTTTTAGGTACAGTAACTAGAATTTTTTGCACTATTCTTTCATCAGGAAAGTCCTTCCCTAGAAGCCACACTTTATTTGCTATGCTTAACAACCGGTCAGCATAGCCTTTAATTGTTTCTGTCTCCTTCATGTTCTGCATCTCGAATTCTTTGCCCAAGTTGAGCACTTGCATGCCTTTGGTTCTTTCACAGCCTTGATATTCTGATTTGAGATAATCCCAAATCTCTTTGGCAGACTTGAGATTCATAATTCTTGTAAAAATGATTTTTGACACAGCAGAGAAAAGGCAATTTTTAGCTTTAGCCTTTTTTGTCTTCCTCTCTCTGTGAATCTTTATTTGAGCCATGGTTGGATTTGAAGGTGATTCTGAGACGTCATAGTTTTCTTCTACTGCCTCCCAAAGATCCAACGCTTCAAGATGAGTGGTTATTCTTGCAGCCCATAACTCGTAATCCTCTCTATCAAAAATTGGTGGTAGACCCACTACGTATGATCTATCTCCCTCCATCACGGTTCCTCTCCATCTAAATTCTTCTTTGTTTTCTTTTATATTCTAGCACTTTCTTTCTGCTCTGATACAAATTTGTTGTTTTAATTTTAAGAGCAGAAAGGAAGTGCTAGAGTATAAAAGAAAACAAAGAAGAATTTAGACTACAATGGGCATATTTTATTCTGATATGAAAACAACGTATTTATAAGATCAGAGAGCTGCTAATAGATTAACCACTAACAAATCATGCCTAAAAAATAGGAATAAAACAGATTCATCCTATCTGTCACCATGACTTTTATTTTCCTAAACAGTAGCATAAAAATTTGATCCTCTGCAGTTTGTTAGCAGCTTCCAACAGTCACATCTTCAACAACAACAAAAGGAGTATAACTTTCTTGCAAGAAACGTGTCCTCGTAACCTAAGTCATATCTTAATGTGTGAAGTCCCAAGTTAGTTTCAACATGGCTAAAGGATTCAAAAGTTTCAGATATATAACCCCAATCTTTTTCCCATTTGACCGTGGCTAACTTTTCTAAAACACATCTCCATTCCAAATAAATTTCACAATCATTTCTCTACTCATTCAACAATGACTTGACCATGCATTAAACCTGAAAATATATATTAGATGGAAAAGACACACCTTTTGCTGGTTTAGCCATGCATTAAACCTTTTACTGACAAACTACCATGAAGATAGATATGTAACTGTATACTCAAGATGTAAATATTATGTAATTTATTCTATTTTTAAAATAAAATATTTTTTTCTTTATCATATTTATGTTGTTTGATTTTTTTTAGTGTTGAAAATATTATATTGACTAGAGATGAGGTCTTTTAATAGTTTATAATATGGGTGTAAACCTCATTTTACAAGTCGATTTTGTGAGGTGGAGTTAGGCTTAAATTTCATTCTTGAGATGATATCAGAGTCTATCCTAGCACGGTTCTTGGGGTCACCTACTATCGGGCTGCTATCGGACGATCCTTAAACAATATAGTCTCACAAGTTGAGCAGTCTCGACATAAAAACCTCACTTTACAAACCAGTTTTATAAAGTTGAGTTAGACTTAAATTACATTCTTGATGTTAACAAAGTTATATTATATATATATATATATATATATATATATATATATATATATTAATTATTTAAGATAAATATATATGATACAACATAAATATTTACTAAACCTTGTCTTAAATCAGTTACTCACTACATCCTCTATAGGTCATCCTACATACTTGATCGATTAATTGTGGTCTTTCTCATGAGATCCCGTCCCTTCTCCATGCTATTATCCACTCTCACCTTCCACTTACCAAAAAAAGGCCTTTATTTTAGCCTTTTTTACTAGTTGTGATTGTCTTGTTTTAGACTGAATCTTAATAAATATGTATAGTTAGAGGGAGGTCTTTTTTTGGGATAGGGACGATGATTCGGTAACATTCTCCGGATTATCTTTCCTATATGAGTAGAGGTAAGTCTTGTTGGTTGAAAAGGTCAAAGCAAAAATAGATGGCATTACGTAAACCATAAATGCAAGGCTTTACGTAAATAATGGGAGCATGTCTTCAGCAATATCTGTGCCTAATTTTGCTGAAGATTAGTGTGTCACATTACCCATACTTTCTTATAAATACCAAAGTCATTCACTCAGTTAATATATCCAACAAGAGAGAGCATAAATTTCATATGCTTTGAGTGAAG
>Ga0209700_102669_pt1 | contig 35679 bp, 13 predicted proteins | sample SiratroredBW_FD_187528 | JGI IMG/M metagenome (GOLD analysis project Ga0209700, IMG submission 187528) | Root nodule microbial communities of legume samples collected from California, USA - Siratro red BW (SPAdes) (version 2) | ecosystem: Host-associated > Plants > Roots > Nodule | place: USA...
TTTTTTTTTTTTTTTTTTTTTTCCTTTCTTTTTTTTTTTTCCTTTTTTTTTTTTTTTTTTTTTTTTTTTTTTTTTTTTTTTTTTTTGCCGTAATTTTTTGGATTTCTCTCCATTTTCCGCGTTTACTTCCATTTGTTATTTCCTTCCTCTGGACTCTGCTTCCAGAAATTCTTGCTTTGTAACCGCTTTTCATGCACTCGGAGTTCGTGAATGTAGTTTTATTTGCAAAAAAAAAAAGAAAGTAAAAAAGGTGCAATTTCTGTTTCTCTAGGTTTCTCGCTAAGAATTGCTATAATTGGTTAACCTTCATACTTAAGTTGAAGTAATCGGTACTTGTTTGTTGGTATTGTGTACATTATTACAATGCTGTGTGGTCGTTGTATGTACAATGAGAAAGGGAGAAAGTTTTACCTGCTATGTGCCTTTTAAGCAACTTCTGCTGACATTTTAGTTAAATTCCTTCTGATATATCGCTAGATTTCGGTAATTGACTTTGAAATTTGGTTTATGGTTTAGTATTATTACTATTAGCCCTTTTTTCTTTTGTAATTTGAAGAATTGGACTTGCTTGTATCCAGGAGAGGGAAATCTGTTGCTAACTGATGACATGGAGCAGTATGAAGTGCTTGAGCAGATTGGAAAAGGCGCCTTTGGTTCTGCTCTTCTTGTGAAGCATAAGCATGAGAAGAAAAAGTGAGAGTTGAACTTGTTTTATTTTAACTTCATTTTTCCCTTTTAGAGTCTATATCTATTTTTCTGTGCGTTTCATGTTTGTCTTTTCAATTATGTAGATATGTGCTGAAGAAGATTCGCCTTGCCCGCCAAACTGAGCGCTCACGTAGGTCTGCTCACCTGGAGGTTTGTTCTTAAATTGCATTTCAAAAATGGACTAACTTAACATCATGTGCTGTTTTCTGTAATCTCCCTTTTGTGCCTGTGTTCTGCTACATGGTTTCTGCCTTCCTGCTGTGATTTTTTTTAGGGTGTCTGCTCCAGAGGAATTTAATTTTCTGTCAGACTGAAAGAAATTTCAAACCTTTATATGAATTTGGCTCTAAACGTAGCAACCTCTTGTCTTCAAACATTTGATGTGAATATGAGTCGGCATATTATTGTAAGTAGGATTCAGTATATTATTAATATTTTTTCTTCATTTGATCTGTTTAGATGGAGCTCCTCTCCAAATTAAGAAACCCATTTATTGTGGAGTATAAAGATTCATGGGTAGAAAAGGTATGTGGTTCTTGAACTGTACTTCTCTTCACCTCCTCGTTTAATTTCAAGAAGTTAATTTAAGAATGGCTTCTATTAGATGCTTTACCTATTAAGCTTCTATTGGATGATCGCTATTAAGTCTCTCTACCTTGCATTATAAAATATCTGTAGTTTTATCTCGTGGACTTGGCCTTAATAATTTATTGGTGTCACCATTGAGGGATTAGTTTGCATCTTCAATAAAATACAGTAATGTTGGCTAAAATACTAGGTTATATAGCCATGTTATTAGTTAAAATATAAGTTTATTCTCTTTTTTGGATAATCACTTCAGCTATTTCCTTTTATTAATATTATTACTTCTTATCTTTACTGTTGATTGTTCATGGATGACTTAGTAACCTAACTTCCTTCTCAGGGTTGCTATGTATGCATTATTATAGGTTATTGTGAGGGTGGAGACATGTAAGTTTCTTTTCTCATTACCAGCTTACAATTTTTATGGTTATGTATTCTTTCCCTTGGTTATTAAATACATTGGGTTGTTAATATTGTTTTAAATATACTATGTATGAAACATAGGGCGGAAGCTATAAAGAAAGCTAGCGGAGTTATGTTTCCTGAAGAGGTTATGTCTGATTTTCTTTCCCTGTAGAAATTATAAATTTTTGTCTCTTTTCCTTTAGACATGAATATTCATCTTTGAATAAACAAGATAATATTTATATTTGGACAATTCAAATCTAAAATGGTCTTCTATTTGCAGAAACTATGTAAGTGGCTTGTTCAGCTTCTTATGGCGCTTGATTACTTGCATGCGAACCATATTCTTCATCGTGATGTCAAGGTTAGCTAAATAATCTTCTTTGCTTAGTGACAACATTCCAATTTCGATCTAAATTCCTTTCAGCAATATATTAATGAGAAGTATGTATTTCTATCAGTGTTCAAATATATTTTTGACGAAAGATCATGACATACGCCTTGGTAAGTTATTCTGTTGTTCCTTTAAATAAAGCATGATTGCATAGATGGTTTTAAGTTTGCTTACAAGTGGTCAATGATGAATCAGGTGATTTCGGACTTGCTAAAATGTTGACTTCCGATGATCTAACTTCTTCTGTAAGAAATTTTTAATCTTAGAATGATTTAGCCTTCCTGATTGTAACTTTTGTGTGGTCATCATGAGTAATGTCTTGTAATTTAGGTTGTGGGAACTCCTAGCTATATGTGCCCTGAACTCCTTGCTGATATACCTTATGGCTCTAAATCAGATATTTGGTCCCTTGGTAAGTACACATTTATTATGATTATTTTTATCTGATAAGTTTTTTTATTATCTAGTTGATTTTGTATTCATGATCTTTGGTTATTCAGGATGTTGTATATATGAAATGACCTCGCTTAAGCCTGCGTTCAAAGCATTTGTAAGTTTTCTTCTATAATCACAAGTTTTTTTTTTCTTTTTGTATACTGTCTTCAAACATATTTAATACATTTTTTGCTGTCATATTACCAATTTTCTGTTTGTTATAATAAGGTACCAATGTTTGCATATCAATTTGATTATTAATGAATTGAATTTGGTTCCTCTAAAGCGAGGCGTGCACCCTAGAATATAGGAAAAATTGTGGAGTTATAACCAATGACTTAAATAAACTATGTAGTCTTGTTATGCATGTGCACGTATACCTGCACATTATAACTATTAAGTTGTTAAAATGTACTCTATTAATTTTTCAATCAATGGTTATACCTCTGCATTTTATTCTCTAAAATATGTTCTCCTCTTTAAAGCAGCTAAATCCTGTTATGTTGCCTAGTTTCAACATGTTTTTGTGTTCTATGGATTGACTAATACATTCAAATCCGAATAATTCACCTAATTTGAACTTGTGTCTTTCTTTTTTGTCATGACTTTCTTAATTGATTATCAGCTGCATGGCTATCCATAATTGCGCACACACACATATGTATATGTATGTATGTATGTATAGCTTGAAACGACTTGCCTTTACTGCTTTTATATATTTGTTGGCAAACGTTGCTCTTTTTTTAAAATATATATAATTCTCTTCCAATTATTTCAAACAGGATATACAGGCCCTGATTAACAAAATTAACAAGTCCGTAGTGGCTCCGTTGCCAACAAAATATTCTGGTGCATTGTAAGTCCTTGTTCTTTTGTCATTAGTTGCTATGGCTTATACCTTTAGTTATTAATTGCTCTGCCACGTCTTAATGCTGTTACATGTGGAATTTTTATTGACCTAATGCCTAAAATTGTCGTAACTAACAGCTTTAGGCAAGGCAAAGCTCATTGAAAGTGAGGCTTCTTGTAAATTTATTGCAATCAATTAGTTATATTATGAACTGTACGATTTTCTAACAATTTTTTATTTCACTTTTGGCAGTCGTGGTCTGGTGAAAAGCATGCTTCGGAAAAATCCAGAGCTTAGACCTAGTGTATGTATAAAATTTCTCCTCTGACATGGAATCTATGCAATTTAATGGTGCAGCTCTAGTACTGTGTATCAGTTTGGAGATGGGTTGGGTTGATGATGGATTCTACCTTCAAACTTTAATGAGAATTTTCTTTTATATATTAACTACAATTTTACCTATTATCCATTCATGTTAACATATATTCCATTGTGCAAATTTTAGTTTCTTTAAATCAATAATAAACTCATCACTTACATGTGCAGGTATCTTGATGAGTAAAGAGGTGCTTAAACGTTTGTAAAATTTTAAATATGTCTGCTGAAATGTAAACTTCGTAGTACGTGGTTCTACATTATCAGAATCAGATTAATTTATTTGGATGATCTAGTGAGTAAATTGCGAAAATACTTGTCAGGCGTCCAGTGCATTCAACCTGAAAGGTCAAATGGTCATAGAACTAGTCATATTGATCTATAACCAGTAAAGAACATTTATTTATTTTTTGTATCTTAAAAATATTTTAATCTAAATTAGGTTTTTATCAAAATAAAGGGTCATAAATGAGGTTCCCGTGTTGATGTTATTATTTAGTCTCATACGAGCTCAGCACAGATATGGTTATTACTGATTTTTATTTTAAGTTTGGTTTACTACCTTGGTTTTTCATATTAAAAAAACTAGTTTTTCCATATTGTATTAATTTGCTTATTATATAATTGTAAAAATATATACTTAACTATGCTTTAACTAGAGTTAGACTAATGAAGGGTGAATCACATAGTACCCTAGCCAAGTCAATGACTGATCTGGCTTTTAAAACAATGCTATGTTTTCATGATGGAGACTGATTATGAAACGACATTGGTTGTGTGAAGTGGTGTTCAGTAACCATGCTTTCTTGCTTATTTTCCTTCATGTACTTTTGGATGCAGGCTGCAGAGCTACTCGGGAATCAACATCTTCAACCTTATGTTCTTAAGGTCCATCTCAAAATCAATAGCCCAAGGCGAAGTACTTTGCCGGGTGTATGGCCAGAATCCAACTACATGAAGAAAACTAGATTTTTGAAGTCAGAAGATGATCGTGTTTCTGTCTCTGGGTATAAGTGGCATTCTTTTAGCAATGATAGGACTTTAAATCCCAGTGTATCAGGAGCGGAACTAGATTCTCTATGCTCTACGCTAGAGATAGACTGTACTCCTGATAATTTAAATCAAAGATTTGCTGAACTTTCTACTGGAGACAACCAGGATTTGAAGTCACTCCATAAGTCAGCTGTTTCGAGAACTTCTAGTAATGCCAGGACTCCTAGGCTAACTGCATCAAAAGCTTCTGCAACCCCCAAGAAATCAATGGTTTCCTCAAAGAATCATAAGACGGTATGGAAAACCAGAATCAATAATTTTTAATGTTTTCCACATGGTATATCATGAACAAACTTAAGCATGTGATCTCTGTTGAGTGGGTTGTTTTACAAGGAACTACTTTTGCACGCGTGGTATTCAATTTAGAATTGTTTTCCTGACTTTCTGAAGTCCATGGTTGCAGCTTCCTGTTTCACACAATATGAAACAACCTGTCCGTACAACTCGCAGAGCGTCATTGCCATTTCCACAAAGTTGTGCCATTCAGCTGCCTCCTCGCAGGTCCAGTACTGGTTTACTTTGCCATGTAAGTTCACCCAATATTTCAGTTAACTCTCCCCGGATTGATAGGATAGCAGAATTCCCATTAGCATCATATGAAGACCATTTGTTTCCCATAAATAGATCTTCACCAAACTCGGCACAGGGTTCCTCAGGTTCCCCTCCTTGTGGCAATGATTCAACTTTGATAGACAAATGCACAATCAAGGTATGTGACACATCCTATGTTAGGCCAGGATGTACAGATGCTTGGCAGGGAATCAAGCGCAGCATGATCAAGAAAAAGAATGAGGATAAAAGTGGCTCATCTGATCAAAATGCAACAGCTGGAGCATCAAGCCACAACTCTTCGGACTTGCACTGCCGGCAGTTTGATACTTCGTCTTTCCAACAAAGGGCAGAGGCATTAGAAGGTTTGCTTGAATTTAGTGCAAGATTACTGCAGCAGGAAAGATATGGAGAACTTGGAGTTTTATTAAAACCGTTTGGGCCAGGGAAAGCTTCCCCGAGGGAAACTGCTATTTGGTTGAGCAAGAGTTTCAAAGAGAACACTTTCAGCCGAGAACAATCATCTTAAACTGCTGTAATATCTCATAGTCATGTTTGTAAAGTTCGGTGTTTCTTTTCACACATTTAGACAGCAAATTTTTTTATAGGTAACAACGTTTTTTCATTTACCCACTTCTTTCCCACTTACTGAACAATGATGTAACTCTCAATCTGATGAATGAAAAAGACGATAGATCTTTCATGAATTGATAACATTATCGATCTGAGTAATTACCTACCTAAAATGATAAATATCTAGAAACGTTTTCTAAATTTTTATCCCTCTTCACAGTTGTCTTAGTTTGATAATCCATAAAATAATTGTTCTTATTTGAAAGTTAGCACAAATTAGGGATGAAAAATACTTGTTATTGCATCTATGTTCTCCCTTTCATAAATGATTTTGTTATTGAACTGGCATCCTACCTACCACACACCACGCTTTTGCTGCGAAGTACCGGTAGATGGGTAATGAAATTGCGTTGCCCAAACTAAAAAGCATTTTGTGGTATTGTAACAAAGCAGGAGAATTCAATAATAGGAATCAGTAGTGACCGAGCTGCTGCCAAAGGAATTGCGCTTGCTGTCCTTCATTGACTCATGAAGATGGATAGCCCAATGGTCCAGGCTTCCATGATCGAAACGTAAAGAGCTTGAGAACAGATTTTGTCTTGGACCATTCAATGGGGATTCCACAGACTTGCCTTTGTGTCTCATTCCCCGTTTGGGTCGTTGTTTTGGTTCACTCTGCGACCTTGCTTTAGCCCTTGAAGATTCTGTCTTGTTCATGTAATTTGGTGACAGTGATTGGCGATGAGACACTGAGTAACGCTGAGAAGTTGATAAGGCGGCCATTGCCGTTGTGTTAAATTCAGACATGACCCGGAAGTTTTCTGGGCTGTTTGGTTCCATGATTCGAGTATTCTTGTACCGATTTTTTCGTTTGGAAACAACAGGAACATGGTTGGAATAGAATGTCATGGAATCACGTTCTCTGGGCTTAACATATGAACCATCTAGAGGACCACTTCTGCTTTTCAAAACCTCCAACATTTCTTCCACAGTCATATCATTTGAATCCTACACATAATAGCCATATTATTGGTATTATCTAGCATGCAGCATAACATAACAGGTAACTGAAAATTAGCCAAAAGCATCATTAGGATGAATTTTCAGAAGGATCTACTTTTAAATTGAATACAATGGTTTTATTACTTGAATAATCATATGATGTCAATCTTCAGATGATAAAATTGAGGTATTTTGCAGAGTCTGAATCTCACTTTCTTTTCTTCTGTTATGAGATCTCTGAAGTGTGGAACTTCTCTATGTTGTGGAGGCTGTTTTCCAAGCTGGTTTACTTCCTCTGCCATTTGAATTCTTTGAATTCTCGCTCTAACTTGTATGGCCATCAGCGCATGCATGCCACGCAAAGTAGCAGTTGTTTGTTTCCTCACAAGGTGACCCCTCACTAGTGCTTGTAACTTCACTAATCCCCTTAAAGCATGCAATGCTCTCCTTGCCTGAAAATTTACATGAACATCTAAGAAAAACTACTAAATTAAGGATACAACATTCTAATTACCAAAGGAGAAGTCTAGCTAGATGTGGCCATAAAATATTTTGCAAGAAATTCATACCAAATATGAGCGAAAGCCAGCCTGAATCTTTGTAGCAGCTTTGTTTTTATCTTTGTAAGTCCTTGGCAATGGTGTTGGAAGACGCCTTGAAGTCTTTGTTTCCAACAAGGCTTGTATTTGCAGTTTCGCTGACTCGCCTGAGTCAAAAGACCTCGATAATTTATGCATCTTGCTCGTTATTCTTCCACCTGTTAGTTTTCCAAAGCTCCATCTCCGCTTCACTTTGGGACTCACAATCAGACTTCCCGTGTTGGAACTCTTAATATCCTCGGAGCTGAATGCATCAATCTTCTTGATTTTCTCATCTTTTTTCCCTAGAAGGAAGTTTCTGATCCATTTGCTGGCTTTTCCCATTTCTTGTTTTCTGTTCCTCACCTTCCAAAAGACCAGTTAGGACCTGCCAATTGAACAAGCCACAGAGCTTCCTATTGCCTGAAACACCACATAATTAGTACATACACATAAGGGTCTTGTCTTCTTGTTCATGTGTTAGTTTCTTACACATGCATTATATACACTGCATTCTTCAACTGTACTAATTGCTCAACGTAACTCTTTCTGGGTGTTTGTGCTGATATTTAACTATTCATTTGCGGCCTTTGGCCTGCATAGCTTTCTCTGTTAAAGCCATTTGGCACTTGCCACCCTTCCACTTCAACATTGCCTCAGCTTGATCGTCAAGAGCTGTAATTTTTTGTGACTTCAGTAATATTTAGGGGACCATGCAGTAAAAATCAAAGGGTTTTCTCTCTTTTTTTTATTCAGGTTCTACTAGCTGGTTACAGGAGCACGTTCAATATTCAATGACAGTGTCTCTCTATAGAAATAAGAAGGTAGAAATGTCACTGTTTTATAACATTTTTCAACTTCTTTGAGGCTTGATCCGGGATTCAAGGGCCATGAATAACTTGCACGCAAGTGTCAGGGCTGCAAATTTCTTCAAGAAAATTAATTAATATTACTAATTCTTTATTCTGTTAATGTCTATTCAAGGAGAAATTACTGAACAAGTTGGAATACCATATTATCTATCCATGATATAAGATTATGAGAATGTTAAAACTTCTCTAATTCCTGATATAAGATTGTTTCTCTCTAATCTCTTCCGATTTAATTAGAGCATTCAGTCTATGGAAATTCAAAATCTATTTATGACAAAAAAACTGCTATCCCAATACCCAATTTATTAAAGCTGTGATTATGTTACCAAATTGTTATAATCCTATTATTTAGGGTTACATTACTAATGATCAAGTACTGGAAAATAAATAAAGTGATAAACCATGGTATCTATATGTTTACTACAACTCAACATCAAAAGTTAGTGTCCAAGATAAATAAATTAACTTGATTATATGTGATGACTTGGAATTTGTCTCTATGCTGTTGTATTCTTTTGAAGAATATGCAGAGTTAGCTACTATAAGCAATAGACTTAATATTTAGTTAATACAATTATCTAGGAATTAGTATGCTATTTTTTTTTTCTTTTACTTTTATCTTTTCTCTGTATCATGTTTCTCGATCTGAAATTCATATCAACGATAACAAATAATACACAAATCATGTTTTTTTCTGTCTTTTATATATATATATATTTGCCATCCGGTTTAACATTCAACATGTGAATGTCCTTTTCAATAATAATTCTTTTTCAATAAATGTGTGTTGCAGAATATTAAATAAATCTGTACTTGTCATCCATCCATTTATACTTTTATTAGAAAACTAAAATTTGTAAATGGAGTCTTTTGCTTACTTTTCGTTCTGCTATTGTCTGAATCTTGTGTGAATTTCCTTCTTATAGTTACATCAAAGTTTTTTTTCTAATTAAAAAAATCGCGCTTGAATTTACTTCTTTTAAAGGTGTTGCTGGGTGATATTTACGTTTTTATAATTTTTAAATAGCCACGTACTTTTTTTTTTAATAAAAATAACTTTTTGTCTTTTTGTATTCTTTTTTCATTTAATAACTAGCAGGTTGATAAAAATTTAAACAAATTAATATAAAGATTAAAATTTTCAATTTTAAAATATAAAAATTGAAGCATTTAATTATAATATATATAAAATATAAAAAGTATACTTTTCACCCAATTATGAATTGTCATATAAAAATATGATAAGTTGTTTGTTAATAAAAATATACAAATAATAAATAGTTGTAAAATACATGAAAAATTTATCAACATTCTTATTTTTTCATATTTTAATACAAGTGTAAGTCTAAATATAAATAATATAAGTAGTGAGAGTCTTATTTTGTTAGAGACATAAAAAAAGTATATGTTTATTGAAATAGAGAGTGTGAATGTTATTTAAGAGATAAGGACATACAGTTATTATTTTCTTTAAATTTTAATTTATGATTAAAATTTGATGAAATTATAACTATATTTTTTTCTATTTTTTATCCTCAGCAATATTGTTTTAATTATATAGATTCTAGTCTCTTACGACAATTTTAGGTTTAATATGGGCCGAATAGGTATTCAGTCATTTGTGTCTTTTTAAAAAAATGAAGGTGCAGATACAGAGGTGCAGGAAGAAACCGTCTTCAGTCAACCTTGGGTCCAGCAAAGCCCAAATAGGGAATAAACCGAGAAGAATTAGGTTTATTTTTTTCATAGCTCGACTTCATTCCTAAAATAATAATATTTTAATATTATAATCATAGCTTAACATTATAATAATTATATTCTACTTCATTCATAGCTCCATTTAAAATAATAATATTTTAATTATAATTATTTTATTTTTAAATTAAAATTCTAATACCCATTATTATATTATTAGAGTGGATTGCGAACCGGTGTTTTTTCAAGTGTGTGAAATTATTATTTTCTAAGTATTTATGAGAATGTCATATACCTTATAATTTTTATCTGAATTATATTACGTTACTATCGTTTACTAACAAAAAGTGGCTGTAGTTTAGTGGTAAGAATTCCACGTTGTGGCCGTGGAGACCTGGGCTCGAATCCCAGCAGCCACACGATAGTATTTTATTTTAAATTTTGAACATTTTTTTTTTTTTTACTGAAACAGAGTGATCAAATAGATTTTGTGACATTTGATGCAAGTTTCATTACTCGTGAGCTATATTCAAAGCACCGGCGATTATGAATGTTGTGTGCTTAATTTGATGTATATAATTGCGATCTATATCTGATGTATATCATAAGCATTATAATCAGTATAATAAAATGTGTGCTATAATAATAATTATTATTACGAATATTACTCAGAAAACAAATCAATACACGAAATTGAGAGAAAAAAAAAAAAGAAAAGAAATTAGGAATTGGCGAAGCGTCTCTCTCACTTGTTCTTGACTTCAACGCCAGATTTGCCGGCAATGATGACAGAGGTGGCCATGTTCAAGAACAATCCATGTTCGACCACGCCTTCCAGAGCAGAGATTTCAGCCCCAGCACCGAGGGAATCCCTAATTGGAGTCTTGAAATACAAATCGACAATGTAGTTGGAGTTATCGGTGACGTAGGGTTTACCAGATTCATCCAATCTCAATTTGGCGTCGCATCCTTCTTCCTTGAAGAGTTGCTGCAGCCGATCCAGATTGTACTTCCAGCAGAACTGAACCACCTCCACCGGCATGGCCAGGCCGCTGCCACCGAGGCCGTCCACGAGCTTCGTGTCGTCGACGACGACGATGAACTTGTCGGAGGCGGCCTCCACCATCTTCTCGCGGAGGAGGGCGCCGCCGCGGCCTTTGACAAGATTGAGGTCGGGATCGACCTCGTCGGCGCCGTCGATGGCCAGATCGAGCCGCGGATTGTCGTCGAGGACAGATAGAGGGATGCCGAGGGAGCGGGCCTGCTCCTCCGTGCGCTTGGAGGTGGGGACGCCGACGATGTTGGTGAGTTCGCCGGAGGCGAGGAGCGCGCCGAGCTTGGCGACGACGAAGGCGGCGGTGGAGCCGGTTCCTAGGCCGAGGACCATGCCACTCTTGACAGCCTCGACGGCCTTGTCAGCTGCGAGTCTCTTGAGGTCGTCCTGCGTGAGGGTGATGGCGCGGACGGCGGGGAAGCAGTGAGGACGAGTGCGCAGTTTAAGAGAGGTAGGAGTGCGCAGGATAAGGCGCTTGGCGGCGGTGTGGTGTACGGAGGAGAGAGAAGTGGGTGAGGAGAGGGATAAGGAGGCCATTGCAGAAGTGAAGAAGAAGAAAAAAGTGGGCCTTGTTTGGGAGAGGCTAAGCCACACTACACCCAGGTTTTGTTTCTTTGGCCCTTTTTTATCACTTTATTATCTCTTTTGGTTTTTCATTGGCTTCCCTTTCATTGCTTTCAACAACACAAAACATGGATCCTTCCTTCACCTACCAATGTCTGCATTTCTTCCCTTATCCTTAAAATATAAACACATTTCATTTTAAGAAAAAAAAAACGCCTCCATTAATGGTTTATATTTTATTGTATTCAATAAATAATATACTTCCTTATGTTTATACCATTCTTTAATTATAAGTATTAAAGTATTAAAGTGACGCATCTCACAAAATAACTACCCTTCACATCTACTTCTTTTCTTTTCCTTAAAAGTTTCTTTTTTATTTAAGGTTGATTCTCTTTTTTTTCTTGTTTATAAATTTGAAATAGTAATTTTACTTGAAAAAAAAATCATATTATGTGGGTACGTCACACAAGTTTAGCATAATTACATAATCTTCTTATTCGCCGTCGAGAATAATGAAGCGGTATTGGAGGAGGACCCATCGCCTTTTAACGTTTTCGTCAATAATTATGTGCCGTGATGCTCGCTGATGAAACCCTTTCGTGTCCCATTTCTAAGCACTTGGCGTTATGCTTTTGGGTGCAAATTTTAGAGTTCTTCTGCGTACAAGCTTTAGTATTTTGTATTTGAGGGTGAGTTTCAGTATTTTGTCTCGTAGTACGACTATCTTCTCAAACCTGAGATTAGTTAACGAAGAAGTCCTGCTCTATTGATCATGCTTGGTGTTCCAGTGTTCCAGTGTCTGACAAACACAGTCAAGGATAATTAATTGATCACTTGGATTTGAATTTCAGTTTGATGTTGTTGTTGTTGTACAAACTTCATCAACTTGTGCCTGTGAAGTCTTTGGTTTCCTCTACTTGTTGCATGTTGATAATTTTGTTCTAAATAGTTTCCTCATTCTATTGGAAGAGAGTTTCCATCTATTTCTAAGGTATTTACCATCGAAGGATCAGTCTCGATATGGGAAGGAGATGAAATAATAGTCCAATTTATACTAAGAACCATAAAATAAGTAATTTGAGAAAAGTTTTACTTGTGTTTCGTAGTCGAGGTCAAATATTTTTTTTATCCGAAAGAAAAATGTCACATTTCTAAGGTGAGAACGAGTGAATTCTCCTCTATCGAACTTTGTGAAATGCTTAAATATGAACTTCAACTTTTTGATGAAGAGGTACAAAATATAAAAAATACTAAGTATCAAGTGAATACTTCCTTATATATGCTTGTTCATTTATAATTTTTTTTTACTTCTAATCATAAAACTGAGTAATAGTAATAATAATAAACTAAACAATAGTAAGTACATTTAATTTATTAATAATAGGTTGGAAAAAGTCTGGAATGTGTCGCTAGATATTTGGAGACAAGATTGGCTTCAATGATCCATTCTATTTTTTATGGCATATCACTTCCACTCTTGAAAAAGTAGGATGTTCATGATTTTTGACGTGAAATGATGAAAATCATCAAGATTTTCTTATATTGTTTCATTGATAACATGAAGATGTTGTGTTTGTATTTTTGTCTCTAGTTTTTGAAATTGGATATGGTGCATTAGTTATTTTCTGTCATTGACAAGTTATTTTTCTACCCGAAGAAGGAGACTTTACTTTTTTAGTGCATTGGATTTTTTTCGTGGGTGAGTGTCACAAGTTGTTCATGGAGAGCTTGTAATTTAACTCCGACGGTGCTTTAGCATGAGCTCCAATTTTTGGTAAGATTTAACCTGAATGTTAGCTATTGTGTTTTAGAAATACTTGTTTTTTTAAGAAACTCTTCACGTTTATTTGTAGGGTTTTAGGACTATGCAGGAGTTATGTTTATGTTAAGTACCAGAAGACTTGTGGTGTAGAATAATTTTACCATATCCCATAATAAATGTCTAATAGTCTCCAAAAGGAGTGTTGCTTTTTTGAGGTTGCAATAATTGCTAGTGAATAATGAATACTATTGGAAAATTTACTTGTAGAAAAATTTTTTTATGCCCAAATAAGTAAGAGCTAGAATATTATAAAATACATAAATGTGGGTAAATTAGAGAATTGAGTCAGTATTTATAGTTTTTTGAAATCCTTAAATAAAGGCTAAAATAAAAAATATTAAAATAAACAAAATATATAATTGGATAATGAGTAATTGCAAGTAGGTACAGAAGATATAATACTTTCTCAATTATAATATTATCATATATGTTTAAGTTGATGGAATATAATTTTTCTTCAATTGTAACTAATTATTGGTATCATATATTATATATATTTGATTTGTTTAAACATCAAATAAATACATTATTATTTATATTCAATTATAAATATATTTTCGGATAAATATATCTTCTGCTATTTTGTAGTTGGTGTTAGAATAATAAATTAACAATTATATTTAGTTTTAATTAGTTTTTATATTCATAATAACTTGCATATACCTATTTCAAGTAATTGAAGTTAGGTAAATATAATTATGAAAGTTTAATATTTTCAACTAAGAAAAAAACATTTTATGATATAATTTTCAAAATAATTCTTATAAAAAATACAATTAAGCTTCATCCCGGTCTGAAAGTAACATGATGTACAGCAAAGAGAGCATCAATCCTACTCAGTTATACAAGTAGATAACCATTTTTATGCAAACAAGTTTTGAGTTTGACAAATTGTGACACCCTTGTTACCTATCCTTAGATTACATTGCTATTCTCCACAATTTTGCACAGTACATGGATACTTTAAATGATGCATCTAGAAGTTGACTATGCTCTTCATATAATAGTGTTTGCTGAAAATGATGTTATAATTGTAGTGCATACAATGAAGAACAACAAATTCAACTGTCAATGATGTATTATCACATTATCAAATTCATTCAATCAATCTTCAATCTTCAGTTAATAATACTGATCGATCGATCTCTTGTTACATCACAAACATATCTCGACAGGACATAAATATGTGACTTAAACTATAATTAGAAAGATAATTAAAGTCTAGTGGAATTTTAGCTTCTGAACTACTTTATAAAAATCCAATTGTAAGTCTACAATTAAGAAATAAGTCTACAATTAAGAAATAATATCATGATATCAGGTAATGTAATTTTATCCGACCAAAAGTGAACAACAATTGAAGTATTATATGCACCTGACCGAAGACTTGAATATAAATTTGGTTTTAACTCTAAATTACAATGAATGAAATTCCAATAAAGATTCAAAGTGCATTATGAACATTGGAAAATAAATGCCTTAAAAAATGATGGAAAGTATATGAATTCCTTTTTGTTTGGTTATTTTTATTTAACTAAATACACCAATTTTTCAATTTCTTAAATATAAGTAAATATGTCTACATTCTTCACAGTAATGGATAATATTTTCTATAATATCCTGTGATAATTATTTCTTTAATTATATTCATAAATTTGTAGAACAAATGTCCCTTTTTTTCTTGAATATAAATTATTAACATTTTTCTTTGATAAATTTATCAATATTGGTTATCAACCTTTATCCGAATATTATTTTAAAATCAATTATTACTCACATCTTTAACTTTATCAATTTTATTTCTAAAGATAACATATACACTATAGAATCGTTATTTTAAACACATAAATAAAAATAGCATTTTTGTAATTAATTCTTTAATTTTTCATAACTAATTTGAATTATCTTTATTTTTACTAAATATTGAATATTTTTTTTGTTCTAATTAAAATTACGAGATCATCTAATTAGAATTAGAATTCTCAGTGTTTTGTATTCTTAGTTTTATTGATCCTATTTGTAATTTGTCCTTCCAGAGCCTGAGGGTCAATAACAATAAATGTTCTAGTGGAATCTGGAAGCTAAGAACAAAACTAACATGTGCAATGATCTCTAAGGAAACTACAATCTCTAATTTCCGATCTCTAGTTTCTTCTCTGTAGTCTTTGACCTCTTATCTCTCAAAAATCATTCTTTTTTCTCCTTTTCCTGTTCACTATTTATATTGATATGTGCAATCATTACATGCAGTTCCTGTATCAGAGGGGATATCCTTCTTTTTTATGTTGTGTTAGGAGAAGACATGTCACCTTCCCTGTTACTGAGATTGCTTTTGTTTAGCATACCATGGCAGGGGAAGACATGTAGCTTGCTCCCCTTTCTCTTTCCAGCAGGGACTAAGTCATTTGTCGGGATTTGTTCCTATGTCAGAAGGTAGTGCTTATTCCCAATGTAGCATATCCATTCTCTTTCCAATAGGGACTAAGTCATTTATTGGGATTTGGTAGGTAGGTGCTTATTCCCAATGTAAGGGAGACAGAGTAGCTTGTTCACCTTCCCTCTCTTGCATAGGGAGTGCGCTGATTATTGGAACTTGTTTCTTGTGTCAGAAGGTGGATGCTTGTTCCCAATGTAAGAGAGACCAGGTAGCTTATTCGCCTTCCCTCTATTGAGTAGGGAGTGCGCTGTTTATTGAAACTTGTTCTTGTGTCAGAAGGGAGATGTTTGTTCCCGATGTAAGGGAGATGTCCCATATGCATTTTGTAGTAATAATGACTCTGGTTTGGTTGGGAACGTTGTCGGCCACACAGGCTCTGGTGGCCGTTCAGTGTATAGAACTCTTCCTTCTGATGGTGGCATGTTTCATTAGTTGTTGGTCGTACATCTGGTGGTTGTATAGTATACTAGTCTCCCAAACTTTTGTAATATTTAGATTATCAAGAGTTTCGAGAGGTGGGAGTTGTCAATCACATCTTCTAGTGGTCAACCAGTGCACTAACCTCCCAGACTCTTGTAATTTTTAGATTATCAAGACTTTCGAGAGGTGGGAGTTGTCCACCACCACCTCTGGACAATACATAATTAAATATTTTTGTAGTTTATAATTCATTTTCCAATATTAAGGTTTTTATCTTTTATTTTTGTCTTATTTAATTTTTTCTAATAAAATAATTAAAATTGAGATTATGATTAAAAGAGTAAAAAGTTTATAAAAATTGTAAATTGTAGGTTTTGTTTTAATTAATACTCATTCACCACGAAGATGAAGTGTGCAGAAAAAAAACATTCTTAATTTTTAATTTGGTTTAGTCAGAACTCGAGAGGTGCAGCGCTACAAGGTTGAAAACAAAAAAAAGGTGAAACTTATTTACATTAATTTTAATTAAATAAATAATAATGTAGCTAATAATACATATAACAAAGTAAAAGTTTTAATTACATTAGTTTCTAATTAAGACTAAGTTAGATTTGATTTTAATTGAATAATCATGAAGATAAATAATTGAATTTTATTGTCATTCTCTTTTTTTTCAGGAAAAATATAAAAAATATAATTTTTGGACTTTAACCTTTTTATTTTCATAACAATAATATATATATATATATATATTAAAAAAAAGATCAGGCTAGAAAAATAAATTGAAGCTAAAAGGTACATGATACAGCCCATTTATTTGCTGTTCACACCTTCTCAATTAGACCCACTTCTTGACCTTTTGGGTCAGATCTCTACCCTCTTCTCACACCCCTCCCCTGCTATACGTACTCCAAAATCTCTCCTTATTATCTCCCGTACCTGCTACGCCAGCTGCAATGTTTCTTCTGCAGCAAGCATAACCGCCTGATCCCTTCTACAGCAGACATAACCGCCTCATAAAGCTGTGGTGTCTCCCTGCAAATAATCAGCCAGCGTTTCCCTCAAGCAAATATACAGACATAAGCTCATCTTTCAAGGGACGGGCTTACAAAACAAAGCACTCATACTTCCTACTCTCCTCCCATTTAGTACTCTCCTAACATAACTTGTTCTTCCTCTCTCAAAAAGAAAGGGCGGAACGTGTATTGAGGTAGAGAAAGCGGTCTTGGAGAGGTAATTTCTTTTTCTTCTTCTTCAACATTTACGGTTCAACTTTCAATATGCATCACTGTTTTGCTTCACATATCACACATTATGCATTCACTTGCGCGTAATCAAACCAAAACCCTAACAGAAAAATAAAATAATGGAAAAATAGAACAGAAACGAATTAAAAATTGAAGAAGAATAGAAAAAGAGAAAGGGAAGCGAGTGACGCTAGTTGCCGTCACCACTCCTGCGTCATCACGAGCACCACCGTCACAGAATCCCGGCTGAGTCACTTTCGTAAGCGTTAAACTGCTTCCACCTTCACCGTCATTGTAACCCTTATATATCCATTTTTTATATTTTCGTGAGCGCCACCTCTCTTCTTCCTTTCCAAGATGGGTTTAGCCTAATTTTTCAATTTGGCACAGATTAAATTACAGAGAGAATGAATGGAATTAAAATGATGAATGAGTAATGAAAAGGTAGTCGTCTGGTAAATATTGTCTTAGTTTTTCATAATAAAACTATAATGATCACTCTTTTTCTCTATTTTTAAATATTTTATTATTTTTTTTTACTTTTTTTTTAGTTTTTCATAACAAAACTATAATGATCACTCTATTTCTCTATTTTTAAATTTTTTATTTTTTTTCTTCGAATTACTGTTAAAATCATTTTTTTTTTCGAATTATTGTTGCTGTCACAAAAGCGATCAAATATTATCATTGTATATTTTATATGAAACAAATATTCTAACTTATACATTGATATTTGTATTCTATTACTAAAACATCAACTTATTTATTCAAGTTATTCATGTAAAATATTTTTCTAATTAGTCTTGAGTAATAATATTTGTTTTCAAGTAAATTAGAATATACTAATAACTGATTATGACGTTTTGAAACGAGGGAAAATGTATCTCCAAATGTTTATTTTATTTTTTTATTTTCAACAATCTTATAGTAATTAAAAAAATACTCTTAATAACTAATTTCTTATTTGGGTTTTATTTAAAATTCTCACTTAACATCGTCCCTAATTTCCATATCTAAGATTTCCATGTACTTGACTTTTGATTTACGATTAAAAATAAATGGATTAGTTAATCAATACTTTTATTAATAGATTCAATTTTTTGAAATTTCGTTACAACGAAAAAAATAAAGCAAAGATATAATTTTGTAAAGTAAAATTGTAGGATATTTGTATACATTAAATTTGATAAAATCCAATCGTTAAATTATTTTTTATTAATTATATTAAATCTAATTTTATTATATTTTAATAAATATTAAATAATTTTACTTTCAAAATATAAGTAAATCTGAATTATAAGATTTATTTGATTTTATCAAATTTTTGTTTTCATAATCTGATTTGCCTAAAATCTCCTTTATAATATTTAATGGTTGAATTATTGAAAATGAATATATATGCACAATGGTAAGTGTAATTTTAGAATACTTTGATCCTACCATATTTACATGCATGTTATGAGAGGAATTTTAATAACATACCCCCTAATATATAGTCTTTTAACTTATTTTTCGTGATAAGTTAGATTTTTTTGTCAAGCTTATGTAATCCTTATTTTTCGTGATAAGTTAATTTTTTTTTTTTTGTGAAAGTTATAATAATCCTTTGAGATATTTATTAAATAAAATATAGAAGTTACAAAAAAATTAACTGCTTATATTAAATTTTAACCTTTAAAACGTTTCTCAAAATATAATATTTTTGTATCATATAACTCAAATCAAACATAACATACTAGCATTAATTAATTAATTAAGTTATTCTAAATATAGATTTACTCCTATTTAAAAAAGATAAATCTTCCTCTCATAATTGTATTATACTATACATATATACTGTGAATCTTATATTGTCTTTTTCATATCCCACTCTTATATTTTATTGAGGTGTCACTATTTTTTTTATCCAAAAGTATATATATTAACAAATTTAAATATCTTTATATTTAAAGGAAGAATGAGAGTACCTATACCCTAAGGCAATCTTCTAAAACAAGCAAAGATCACTTTGTTACATCACAGGCCATAAATATGCCAGTAAAAATTTGACCTTTGGTTACCACTCACCATTGTTCAGTAAATCTTGCCCGTCTAGTCATCACTGGGCATTGTTCAGCAAGTTGGGGACAGATGGAGAGCGCAAGGGTCAGTCATGGCGGTGAAACCCTTCAGGAATTCTTCAAAGTTTTCCTCGTCCAAAGAGGATCTACCCACTTGGTACACTCTCGCTTCTGTCTCTTCCTTTTTATTCTTTCACTATTTTTTGTTATTTATCTTTATTGTAACCATTAGGGTCCATCTAGTGTGGGAGGTTAGGAGAGTTTATATGGGGTCCAAGTTCAAACCTCGTTATTGTCTTGTATCCCAAACAGAGATACTTTCTCTAGTGTAAAAGGGTCCTGAAAAGTGAAAAAAGTTTTTGTCTTCATGCACTTCTTTTAAGTAGAAATTAGTCGCTTGGTTATTTTGTCTGAGTTTTTATGCTTTGAAGATGATGTGAGTCCTGTATAACTGACGGTGACACTCCCCTGGGACTTGTTCTTATTGCAGCAAATACCACCATCCTTCACCAGGTTCTTCAATGGAATCGCACCATGCAAGGTCATTCTTATAGACCACGATGGAAAACATTGGGATGTTAAGCTGGAGAAAATGGTGGGTCGTTTGGTTTTTAAAAATGGATGGCAGCAATTTGTCAAGGAGAAAAATTTAGAAGAAGGGGACTTTCTGGTTTTTCAGTATGATGGCAAGTCTACCTTTAAGGTGAAGATATTCTCGAAAACTGGGTGCAGGAAAGTGGCTACACCTCCAACCCGTGAAAAAACTGTTCCCATTGTGAATTTGGAAGAGGATTCTGATGAGCCTAGCCATAAAATCCAGAGCAATGCTACAAGGAAACGCTCACTGCCAATTCCCAAACTAAATGTTAGATCAGTTTTAGAAGGTCAGTGGTTGAAGTATTCGTTTTGCATAATCTCATATCATTGTTATCCTAAAGCTAAACACAGCCCTACATGCTTGACGCTTATAGGTGCATGTTCATGGGAAGGAGCTCTGCGCAAATCGAAAAGATTGATGGAAGAAAAAGACAAACAAAACGACAAGAAACCTGCTTCCACAAAGCATATTCCATTGCAGAATCCTCATTTTCAAGTACTTTTTGATTCTTCCTGGAGACTGAGAAATGTGGTTAGTTACTTTATTCTTTGACTTATATTTACAATTTAAGTACCTGATTTAAATGTGAGCGTCTGTTTTAATAACTGAATTGTATTTTCACAATAGTCCATTTTTTATGTTCATAAAAAAAATAATAGTGCATTTTAAGTGAAGAAGTTGTGAAGTGGGTTTAAAACATATAAGGATGCTACAACAATGATAATTAGCAGAAAACTAATTCACTGTGGTTAAAAGTGATCTAGTAGAACTGAAAGTGTTTGACAAAATTAGTTGTTAAACTAATAGATAAATATAGAAGATCAAATAAGTTGAAAAAGCAAACCTAAAAGCGTGTCTAGTACACTCAAAATAAGGTATTTTTTTTTATGTTTGAGTTTAGAATTATTTAAAAAAATGAAAGAACCTAACAAACATATTTAGCAAAACATGGATCTAAATGGTGTTGTTTTGCAAAAGATGTCTATAATTGGTGAATTTGGTTTATGTTATGAAATAGTTGGGAAATATCAATGAGATGATATAATTGGTGTTGGTGGGTTGCAGGAACTTCCCAGAAAAGTGCTTAAGGGCATGAATATCAGGTTGAGGCACAATATAACTCTGAGAGATGAGAATGACAGAACATGGCCGGTGTCGATAAGTTCCACAGCGAATGATCAACGTCATTATTTGGGATGTGGATGGAAAGATTTCAAGTTGAGTAACAAGATTGAAAATGGGTGTCAATGTGATTTTCAGTTTGTTGTTGACAAAGCAAACGTGGCCAAAGAACTGCTTGTGCGCGTGCTTTCCAAGGGTGGACTGCAAAAGTAGTTTTAGGGTATGGCTGCTTATCATTTCATTGCACTCATTTCTTGGTTTTGTGATCCTAGTGCCGAGTTAGGATTTTGTTAATTTATGTTTTGAAGGATTCTTTTACGGAAATATTTCTAGGATTGTTATGCTGGAAAATATGATTAAGCTATCAATTTCCAATGAATTATAATGTTTTAATGATTTTCTTAAAGTTTAGGTATTTTTCTTTTAAAAGTATACCATCTAATAACTTTAATTTTTAATATTAAATAAAAAGATTAAAAATATTTTGATGTCTCCTTATTGAGCTTTGTGAATTCCTTAAATATAAACTCCAACTTACATTTTATTTATTAATAATAATGGTTGGGAAAAGTCTATAATCTGCAATGAGATTTTTGGGAAAAAAGTCGGGACCTTCATGATTTTCAAGGTGAAAGAATAAAAACTATAAGGTTTTCTTTAATTGCTTCATTGATAAAGAACATGACTTAGTATCCAGTGCTCCATATTAGTTTTGTGTCATGTCTGGTACAATTATTAATGCTTATATTCTGTTTTTTTATTAGTTTTTATATTCATAATAATAACTTGCATATATCTAGGTCAAGTATATTGAAGTTAGGTAAACATAATTATAAAAGTTTAATACTTGAACTGATAAAAAATCATGAATTAAGCTTCATCCTGATCTCAAGGTAACACAGTGTGTCACAGTGAGAGCACCAATGTGCCTCATATATACAAGTGGATAACCACTTTCATGAAAACAAGTTTTGGATTTAGCAAATTGCGACACCCTTGTTATAACAACAATAAATTATGAGATATATCACAGACACAGATTTTACTTTCTAAACAGATTATATTGTTAAGATGACTTGAGTGTATGATTGTGAATTTTTGAATTTTCTAACCAGAAGATATGCACTTGTTTTTATTTTCATTGAAAATTAAAACTTATTTTATTCAAGAAGAAGATCATGTGTGCAGAAAACAAAAAGACTCTTCATTTTTAACTAACTTGGAATCTGTTTTAATTAGAATTCAATTACCAAAGTAAACAAGTGTTATTGACAATATATATAATAAAATAAAAATTAATTGTATTAATTTTTCATTAAAACAGAATTTTATTTAAATTATAATTAATTAAATACATCCACTCAATAAAATTAACAGTTTGTTAGAATAACATAAAAGAATTACAATCTACACATTTTTACTATTTATTCAACTATTTATACAATTTTACTTTGTAATGATTATATGTGAGATTTGAACGAAAGTAATATATAAAATAATAGGATAATAAGACTTTACTATTAAAATTAATTATATTATTTTTTATACTTCTTCTTGATTTTATGTCTGTTTTATTTTAGTTATGATAAAATTCTTTTATATTTATAAGGAAACAAATATGTTCTATATATTTATATTCTGTTATTAAAATCAAGTTATTTATGCAACATATTCATATAAAATATTTCTTAATCTTCAACAATAATGTTTATTTGAAGTAAATTGAAATCTACTAATAACGATTATGACGTTTTAAGATGAGGTGACATATATCTCGAAATCTTTAATTTTTATTTATTTATAATAATCTTTAGTAATTTAAAAAAAAAATACTATTTTTAATTTTTAATAACTAATTTCCTATTTCGTTTTTAGTTAAAATTCTCACTTAACATCAAGTCCTAATTTTCCATATATAAGATTTCCACGTTCACCATCTACTTGACTTTTGTCTTACTACGATTAAAAAATAAATGAATTGGTGAATCAATACTTTTATTAATATATATATATATATATATATATATATATATATATATATATATATATATATATATATATATATTTTTTTAAATTGTTACAACAAAAAATTAAAGCAAAGATATAATTAAAAAAATAAAAATTGTGGGATAAATGATGACCAATATTAACCATTTCTTTTTTATAAATTAATATTGATAAAATCCAATCGTTAAATTCATTTATAGTAAATTATATCAAATCTAATTTTATTATAAAATTTGTAAAATATTTAATAAATATTAAATAATTTAAATTTCAAAATATAAGTAAATGTTAATTATAATATTTATTTGATTTAATTAAATTGTTTTCATAATATGATTTGCTTAAAATGTCCCTTATAATATTTAATGGTTGAATTATTGAAAATGAATATACAATGTGTGTAATTTTAGAATACTTCCTAATATATATTTTTTAGCTTATTTTCTGTGAGTTAAAATTTTTATTAAAATTATAAAATCCTTAAAGATATTTATTAAATAAAATATAAAAGTTTCAAAATTTAACTGCTTATATTAGATTTTAACATTTAAAACATTTCTCAAAATCTAATAATTTTGTATCATATAACTCAAATCAAACATAATATAGAGCATTAATTAATTAATTAAGTTATTCAAATATAGAATACTCTTTATTTATATTATTTTTTTTAATTTAATAATTTTAGTAAGTCATTCAATTTTAAACATTAAATTTAAAAAAATGATAAATCTCTTTTTTCTAATTATATTATCTTTAAAAGATTATTCTATAGATACTGTATTATATTTAAAAGATTAGACCATACATATATTGTGGATCTTATATTATCTTTCTCATGTCCTATTCCTGTATTTTGTTGAGGTGTTACTATTATTTTTTTGTCCGAAAGTATACATATTAACAAATTTGAAAATCTTTATATTTGAAGTAATGACAAAAGTTGTTGGAACCAGTACCTATATACCTAAGCCAATCTTCAAAAAGAAGCAAAAGATCATTTTGTACATCGCTCACCATAAATTTTGTCAGGTAAATATTTGACCTTTGTTCATCACAGGTAAATATTTGACCTTTGTTCAGCACTCACCATTTTTCCCTAAATATTGGACTTCTGGTCATCACTCCGCATTGTTCGAGACAGATGGAGAGTGCAAGGTTCAGCCATGGCGATGAAACTCTCCTGGAGTTCTTCAAAGTTTTCCTCGTTGAAAGAGGTTCTTCCCAGTTGGTATTCTCTCGTTTCTGTCTCTTGCTTTTAATTCTTTCACTGTTTTTTCTTATTTATCTTTGGTGTAACCTTAGGGTCAATCTAGTGTGGGAGGTTAGGAGTGTTTATATGGGGTCTATATGTTCAGACCCCGTTAGTGTTCTTGTATCCCAAAAAAAGAATCTTTCTCTAGTGTAAAAGGATCATGAAAAGTGAAACAAGTTTTTTGTATTCATGCACCTTCTTTTAAGTAGAAATTAGTCACTTGGTTATTTTGTCTGAGTTTTTATGCTTTGAAAATGTATAAACTGACGGTGACACTCCCATGTGACTTGTTCTTGTTGCAGCAAATACCACCATCCTTCACCAGGTTCTTCAATGGAATCCTACCATGCAAGGTGGTTCTTGTAGATCACGATGGAATACATTGGGATGTTAAGATGGAGAAAATGGAGGGAATGGAGGGTCGTTTGGTTTTTAAAAATGGGTGGCAGCAATTTGTCAAGGAAAAAAATTTAGAAGATGGAGACTTTTTGGTTTTTCAGTATGATGCCAAGTCTACGTTTAATGTGAAGATATTCTCAAAAACTGGGTGCAGGAAAGTGGCTACACCTCCGAGCCGTGAAAAAAGTGTTCCCATTGTGAATTTGGAAGAAGATTCCGGTGAGCCTAGTAATAAAATCCAGAGCAATGGTATACGGAAACGATCACTGCCAACTCCCAAAATAAATGGGAAATCAGTTTTAGAAGGTCAGTAGTTGAAGTATTCGTTTTGCATAATCTCATTGTTATCGTAAAGCTAAAGACAACCCTACTTGCTTAATGCTTATAGGTGCATGCCCACCATCGGAAGGAGTTCTGCGCAAATCAAAAAGATTGAAGGAAGATAAAGATAAACAAAATGACGAGAAACTTGCTCCGACAAAGCATGTTCCACTGCAGAATCCTCATTTTCAAGTATATTTTGATGGTCCCTGGAAGCTGAAAAGAGTGGTTGGTTATTTGTTCTTTTCCTTATATTTTTTAGAATTTAAGGAGTTACTCTACTCTGATTTAAATGTATGAGTGTCTATGTAAGTAACTGAATTGTATTTTCAGAGTAGTCCATTTTTTTATGTTCATTAAAAAAAAAATAGTGCATTTTAAGTGAAGAAGTTGTAGAGTTGGTTTAAAACATATAAAGACGTTACAACAATGATAATTGGCAGAAAATTAATTCACTGAGGTTAAAAGTGATCTAGTAGAACTGAAAGTGTTTGATAAAATTAGTTGTTAACCTAATAGATAAATGTAAAAGATCAAATAAGTTGAAAAAAGCAAACCTAAAAGGCTGTCTAATACACTGTAGATAAAGTAATTTTTTATGTCTGATTTTAGAATTATTTAAAAAAAGAAAGAAATAACAGACATATTTAGCAAAACATGTATCTAGATGGTGTTGTTTTGCAATTCATGATCCCTTGACCATGGGATGAAGTGGGATATATAATTGGTGAATTTGGTTTATATGTTATGAAATGTAGGGAACTTGATGAGATGATATAATTGGTGTTGGTGGGTTGCAGGAACTTTCTAGAAAAGTGCTTAACGGCATGAATATCAGGTTGAGGCAGAATATAACTATGAGAGATGAGAATGACAGATCATGGCCGATTTCGATAATTTCCACAGCGAATAATCAACGTCATTTTTTGGGAAGTGGCTGGAAAAATTTCAAGGCGAGTAACAAGGTTGAAGATGGGTGTCGATGTGATTTTCAGTTTGTTGTTGACAAAGCAAACGTAGCCAAAGAACTGCTTGTGCGCGTGGTTCGAAGGATAGAATAGGCATGGCTGCTTATAATTTCGTTGTCGTGCGATCCTAGTGCCTTCGCTTGTTTAGAAGAGTTGTAGAGGATGATGGTTTGCATTTTATTTGGACAAGTCTTTTACTTCTTTTATTTAAGACCAAGGTTTTCATTTCGTCACAACTCGTTCAAACTTGTATGCACATTTAGCACGAGCTTGCAAGTTTACTGAAATATTTATTCCATACAGAAGAAAAGCGATCTTTTAAGTTTACATTTTTTAAAAGCCATGTGTGTGTACATATATGTATTTTATTTTTTTTAAGGAAACCATTGCTTAGGTAGGAATGAAAGTAACATTGGTCATGCATAAAAACCATGCCATTTTGGAGTTGTAATGACTGGTAAACTACAAAAATCAATCAAATGATTTCATGTGACTTGCAAGAAAGATAAATCAATAAACTACGACCCTCCCCGCAAAATCCAAATGATTTCAGGCCAATTGAATCTGGTCATCATTAACATTGTAAAGGAGGTAGAACTCATAGGCTGCCAAAAAATTAATTAAAACCTCCAGCGTTATTAGGCAAACCAATAAAATAATTTCGTATCAAAGCCGTTGTCCCACATTGACCAGTATCAATAATATTACTCTGATGTGTACAGTCTAACTAAAGACTCAGGCCAGGAAGTTCTGGATTGCATCCTCATTTAGATTATATTCTTCAATGGTGATGGGATCATTACGGCACCTACATTTCATGTAGATTTCGCATAGAGGTCAATGCTACTGATTTGCAGCCGGGAAGTAGAATGAACATCTCTGACTGCTAGAAACCTAAACCTGTATAGACATAATATTTATGACTTGGAAGATCAAGAGTATAAAACAGATTCAGCCAGTGTCAAATAAGAAACAATCTGCATCACAATCTAGAGTCAAGACCGCGTATTAATCCACCTAAGACCAATCAAACACATATATGCCTTTCTAGTCTTAATTGTCACCTTTAGAATGAATGATATGATAATTCTGATGTAAGTAACCCAAAAAAATTAGTTTTGGACTTATTTGGTTACGACAAAGTGTAAAAACATATAAATAAGGTAGAGATAAAGGGAAGTGAAAGAATTCATTATTATTTTCTAAATTTGTAAGTAAGCCCTGCATATGTAGACTGACAAAAATCAGAAAAATATTCATGTTTAACTTTTATGCAAAAAAAAAAAAGAAAAAAACTATTCATTTGTCAAAATGTTTAAAAACACATTAATAATAGCTCTTTAAATAGAATTATACATTTATAATGTGTTTTCAAGATAAGCATAAACATTATTTGTTCCAGTAAATTATAACACATAACAATTGTTTTAATAAAAAAATTAAGAAATAGATTCCACCTGGGTTACCTATCAACACCACTCCCAATATTTTTGTTCAGGTTTCTTCACTGTGTCAAGGTAAATTACCTGAAAACATTACACGGAAAGCTTGCGCAACTGATTTTGTATGTTCTACGCTGGAAACGGTCTTCAAAGAACTGGGAGGTTTGCTTGTCCAAAACTTGCCAGCTGATCCCCTTATCACTGCTACCTTCAAGAATCCTGAGAACGTAACGTACCACAAGATAATGAATGCACAGTACATGCTTTATTAACTGAAGCTTATACATGACAACTCATTTCCAAGCATAGAAAAGGTTATCAGAATCTTATTTAGGAAAACAGAGCCAGTCAACAAACATACTAGCTAACCAGGGAGAGAAAAAGACGACTTTAACAACATATATGCATATGGTTGCTGACAGGTAGAGCAAAAGCAGCACACATACATGACACAATTTGCTTGCTTGGCTTCGCTTTTATGTTGTCTTTAAGGATTTGATTTTGATGAAAGGACAGCATAAGTTTTATAATAACAATTATATTGTGTCACTGTTTAAAAAAAACATTAAATCCTTTTTTTGAAAGTAAAAATAGAGTTACTATTACAGTCATAAGTGTTTTAAACTGATTACGAATTAAATTTAAAATTTTCATGGTTAATCATGTATGGAGGGAGCAGCACATTATGTTAATTTGGAGCAATGAAGGTTATTACTCTACAAGGTAAAATCATAACGACAATGAAAAGAGAGTTCAGCATATATTCCAAAGTTCATACCAGTCCATTGGATCCCTTTCTGGTGCATCATTGGCTGACATCAAATCATATGCTACAAGGTCAAACATCTTGTATTCAAATGTTCTATACACCATCCAACAACCTACGCAGTCAATACAAACCCATTTTTTATATCAGAATATCATCAATGCAGTAGTGTCTGGACATTTAGATAGGTGTGCACAGTAAAAATAAAATGGAATTATACTTTTGGCACTTGCATTTAAACTGTAGAATTTAAACAGGGAATTAAAATCTCTAAATATTATTTATTCAACAAAACGGGAGCATAGAGAAAAGTTCTCTGGAAAATAAATATCCAGTATAAGAAAAATGAAAAAAAAAACCTAGTGATTCCTATAACAATCTCTACCCAGGCCAAATGGACTCTTATTTTACCTACAATTCTCTTCTCACGATACCCCTAAACCCTCCCTATAAAAATTTAGCATTCTCCCTCCAGAAGGATCCTCCCCATTGACAAACTGTTAGATGTCTATTCAGTTATGCCTAGGGTCCACTTAGTCAATTTGGGCCCACTAAATATTTTTTTCATTGCTTTGTCCCTCACATCCCTTTTCCGCCCCTTTATTTCTTTTAAATAGCCTATAGTTTCAGTGCCTAACACTTCATAATCATGAATTCTTTTTCATTAATCTTATGAAGACCAAAAATCAACAAAGAAAAACTCCTAAGAATGAGAGTTTTAACATGGAAATACATAACAGTTCAGAGAAACTAACTAGGCAAAGTCAAGTTTCTAACATTTATCCACTACTTAAAACTATAAATTCTAAGTGGTTTGTTTACAATCTATTCATAAAATATAATTGATATAGAGGAAATATCCATGAGAAAATTTAGGAAAGATAGATATCAAGCCAGGTACTCTACAAAGATATGATACTTTGCATTTGTAGGTGAAAAACAGCAATACCTCAATAAATTAAATTCTCTAGAAGTATGTTTAAGCTTGAAGCACAATCTTATGTGGTAAGTTATTTAATTGGTTGGCATACCTCTTGCTCCATTTGGTTCTTCCCATTTAGATACTCGAATTCCATCAAATGCAGATGTTATCTGAAATTTCATAAAACAGTGACAACTTTATAAATGCTATAAGGAACGAGTATGGTAAACATATCAAATATCCAGTTATATACAAACTCACAATCCCAAAAGGCAACTCCTCTGAACTTGCAAATGCTGAACCCGAATGTATTCTATTTAACTTTGGAAGTGGCAGCAGAAACATATCTTTCTCATAGTTTTCACACTTATCAAGATTGTAAATCATGTCATCCAGAGCATCTAGCGCAACAGGCAATGCTAAAGAAGTAACAACAGGGTCAGCGACCAAACCAATTTCGACTGTCCCATCTGTATTCACTTTTTTCTCTAGTGAAAGCGCACCAAGTAAGTCATCAAAAGATGGCAACAGTTTTTGAAATTTTGGTTTATTTAGAACTGAATCAATGGAGGTCCTTCTACTTTTATAAGGGGAATTGCGAAGATCCAAAAGAATTCCTTTAGTAATCCTGAGTACCTCAACAACTTCTGACTTTGTTAGTTCTTCCCCAATGAATTGATAAAGGACAGCATGAAATGCATTATAAATCCTTGTCACGTGTTCATCTACGCACAAACGAACTGGGCAAGCAGAAGAACTTAGCTCATCAGAACCAATCTCTAACCTGGATTTGCGCCATTCCTCATTCCCACTTCGTCTTCCTGGTAATGATAGTGACTCGTCATCATTAGCATGTAAACTCCTCTCAAGTTCTTCTTTTTCTTCCATATCACGAGCTTGAATAATTGAAAGTAGTTCAGATGTAAGACCTCTTCGAATTTCTTCTGTTATATTATGCAATACAGATGACGCAGAAGGCTCTGTAAGCATAGTACGGCGAGATAGAACCTCAATTTTGAAAAAAATACAAAAATTCATCATAAGTTATCATCAAATCATGATTCTCATGCACGTGAAAGAGCATAAATTGTAAAACCTACCTCATGCCACTTCCTTGTGTATCGTTTGGTGACCTCATAAACCCCATCTTTTGCTATGGCTATTACATAATTTAATTTTTTCCCCCACCTGTGCGACATTTTAAAAAAGTGAGGAAACATGAAAGCAAGATGGAGACTTTTAATGATGAAAAGAACAATAATTTTTCCACTGTCAATTACATGGATGATAGGAATGAATACACTCAAGTGAAAGTACTGCACAAAAGAACAATACCCTTTTTCATATAATAATGGCTTGTCATAGATTCCTTCACATGGGTCAAGATGCATCCATCTGTAAGAACATACAAACACATCTGACCAGAAATAGTTTTAACAGCAGGATTATGATAACCAGCAACTTTAGGTCAATTTTATTTTTACCTGCCTAAGAATTGAGAGAAGCACTCTGTCCAAACATGATCCGTAAAGTCTAAGATCTGGAGATGGACTAAAATCAGTGATAATAAACCTATTCCTGACAAGATAAGCAAGCACATGTATGTCCTAGGTTGAAAACATATATGCAAAGAAAAAAATTAACAAACTTCAATTTTACCATGGATAAAATTCACTACCAAAACTGTAAAAGGACATCAAAACTCAATACCCCTTTTCCCCCTAGTAAGTGAAAAATGGCCCAATCATTCCATGGAAATCAATGAGCAACAGCACAAAAATATTGTAAAGGGTAAAGTATTGAATAAAGATTTACATGTCTATACTATGGGTATCTTTTTCTTCCAGATAACAATTTAATTTAGAATATCAAGCATGGCTTTTTCTCCTTATGTATATGAGAACTGAACATATTTTATGTAAGTAAAACTACAATTAAATCAGTCAACAAAACACAAGATTTTGTCATGTAGATGCTTGACACAAGACATTGCGCACTGCATTTGTAATATCAGAATCATCATGTGCATTATCTAGCAATTAACGATACAAAAAACCAATGCTTTATCGACTCAATTGCAGCATAAAAACCAAGAAAAACCAGCATATTGGAAAGACTGAATTTCATCTAGTTACAAACCAGACGTGACTCATAGCCAAAAGCTCGACAGTAGAGAGTAAAGCAATTGGCCCATTCCCCACAGCGGCCCTCTCTTGTTTCCAGAAGCTGCAATTTAAAGAAGGGAATATCAGTATCAACGGAAATGTGATTGGTAAAGAAGTTAGATAGGCAGTCAGCCAAGTATAAATTATAACAACTTAACATGAGTTGAATACCTTCATTGGATCATTGTATCGAGGGAAGCGAGTAGGTTTGGAGCAAAAGGTACAGCTGGGTTGTGAAAAGATAAATGCGAATAACATGAAATAGAAGTTAGGAAAAAAAATAGAAGCTAAAAAGTTAGAGAACATGAGAAAAAACCTTAAAAAATGTATTATAAGCAAAAGGAAAGAATCCAAGTAACCATAACAAACTAATTTGTTATCACCAGATCTCCTAATAGTAAATAGATATGTAGTATGTAATGGATGGATTGCAGGCGAAGACATCTACTCAATAAAATCAAATAGGAAAAATTTGCTGACGTTGAAAAAATGACACTTTCAAATTTAAAGAAACTATTAAGTTGATAGTGGTAAAAATATGTTTTAGACATTCGGTTGATTAACTATAGCATAAAGAAGTTCAGATGCATGATGTCATAAGAAAACTAAAATAAATATCAAGTATGATAATTAGAAGAGCCATTTTCCTTGAAACATAGTAATTTCACATTAAAGTATACATTCAATAGTCATACCGATAGAGTTCAACCCTGGAAGCTCCATAAAGTGTCTCAGAAGGAAGTGCAGCAGTCATGCCCTGGGCTACAGTTTCTTTACCACAATCATGACAAGATGGTGAATTCACCCATCTATTAGACAAGAATGAGAAAGAAGTGAGAAAAGATCAGATGCATTCGGAAACATATAACACGTGTAGGTTAACTGATGTCTATCACGCTGACAAAACATTGCACGAATCATATTTGAGTCAAATCACAAATACGCCAGCAATTACATGAAGCATGAGATATGTGATCCACTCTCTTCACAGAACAGAAAATAAAATAATCAGTTTAAACCTGAAGGATTTTTTGAACCAGAAAAGCAGCTGCAGCAGGAAAGCATGATCTTGTTCTATTTTCGATGGCTTGAAGTTCCCCTCCTGGAAAATGTTTATCAGGCTCCGGGATTACAAAAAAAAAAATCAAAGCATAATAGGAAAGCACATGCTTATGAAATGACAACAGCATCGCAATTCATACACAGTTCTAGTCAAAATGAATAAAAAGACAATTCCAGGGTAAATGAATTTCTAAAATAGGTGGTACAGAGAGTTACAGTGAAATAATTGGTTTTACTAAAGACAAATTCATATCCTCTACGAAACTATATATTCGCACAATAAACTAAGATAAATTCTCCTACCTTGGCCAAAGAGACCAAAGCTTTCTCCTCAAGCTCTTCTACAGGAACAGACTTCCGAGCAGCCTCCTGGCGTGTTGGATCCTCATACTGCAATATATCAAAACAAATCGATACATGGAGTGATGGAATCAATCGTGATATAACAATATTCATAACGATAACACAGACAGAAGCCAGTTTCTTAGTCTATCTTCTTTACTCTAAAACTAATTCTCTTTCTCACAGGCAATGCAACTTCCTGAATCAAACAAATATCTCGCTCTCCTCATTAAACGAAGATAAAATTATTAGTAAGTCAATAAGCTGAAAAATACCCTGCGAACTTGACTAATGTAGGACCGTACTCTACTATCAAATTCTCGAGGATTTTCGTTCGACATATATTGCTGCAACATAAGCGCTTCCTCCTCTGCCTGTACAGATATAACAGTACATTCACACACAAAGTGTAACTGAAAATAAAGTTGAAACTAGAAATACATATAGAAATGCTCCCAAAATCGATGATACTGAACACATAATCTTAGGTGAAACCTGCAAGAGTCTGGCCAATTCCTCATCGGATTTCAACAAATCGGAATCTCTTGGTTCGGGTTCGGGTTCCGGTTCGGAGTGGAAGTCCGAGTCCTTGACCGATACGAGCCGTAGTTTGTCAGAAATGGCGATGAGATCAGAATCAGTGGTGACTGAAGTATCTTGTTCGGCTCCAAAAATCTATGCAATGCAAGCAGAGAATCAAAGTTTAGGAATGAGGAAATGAAAAATTGGGAGAGGAATTGAGAATTACGAAGGCGAATCGGAACCTTTTGCTGATGAGGTGGAACCGAAGTGAGGGAATAAAGCTGGAATTGAAAAACCTGAAACAGTGGAATTATGAAGGAATGAATTGGATATAGATAGTGAAATTGAGTTGTGAGAACGAAAGGTTACAGAGAAAGAGACGCACTTCGAAGCCATCGTCTGTGTCGTAATGGATATCAAAGTCAGAGTCGTCGTGAACCACCTGAAACGTACGCGCCACCATCTTCTTGCTCTCTGATCAACCTCCACGGAATATTTTTTTTTTTTTAACACCAAATAAATCTTTAATAAACACTCACTGTAACTGTTTTAATATTAACATGCGTACTAATGTCAAACAAAAATTATCACTGATTAATATCTTTATAATTATTAAATATAATTCAATATTAAATTAAAATTTCTATTTAATGATAATTAGAATAATTTATCTAAACAATAAAATTAAAATTTAATTGCCATCAAACTTTTTCTTAAGGATGTCTAAAGAAGTTACAAAAGAAAAGAAAACGAGAATTTCTACAAAGCAAGATCGTAATGATTGCCATCAATTTTTCTGATGTGATGTATGGACATAAATTTCTTAAGGTTGGTGTGTTGTGATCCCTTAACTTTGTAATTATATAATTATTTCACTACCTGTTTTAAGTGTAAAGTGATTATAAAAAAAATAAGTTTTTGTTATTATGAAAAAAAAAAGTAGAATAATACGTGTTGTACAAATTTATTGAATTTTAAATATATTATTACCCTTGGATTAATCCATGTTTGGATAACTTATCTAAACGCGTTTTTTGGGTGCTCAATTGAATTTGGGATTGTGAATTGAAATGAGGTTTCATGGAAAGTGACAGTCATTTATATACAAGCAACTTGTACACATACTTTTCATGATGAATTTAAAGGGGTTAAAATTGAATTTGATTTTATTGAGCGTCTTATACAATATAAAATGATATTTTTATGAGTCGCAATTGCATTTGAAATTTATACTAGCCATTCATAAGTAGCTTCTTTTCTTATATTTAAGAAATGATCATTATAAGTTAAGACAATTGTTTAACTCTTTTTTACGAGTTTAAGTAATGATTTTATAACATGAATTTTATTCTTACTTTATTAGATCTGAGTTATTTTTATCTTGTTTCACGTAAGGTTTAGAAAAAAATAATAATAATTTGTTCAATGAAATAAGTAGCGCAGGATTACTCTAATATAACGATGAAAATCAGGATGTATAGAAGATAAAAGAAAAATTTCAAATAAAATTTGATCTCTTGAAGCCATAAAAATTTATGGTGTGTTGAATTGTGAAGAAATAAAATGGATGAAATAAAATAAAATTAATGTAGATTACATGGAGAAAGAGGGGAAAAATCATTTTAAAATTTGTGATAACCACTATATTAATTTTTACATATTTTTATTTATGCAATGTTTTTTTTTTAATTTCTTGTGTTTTTTTCCCAACCAACACATATAACTTTGAATTTATTTTCAGCTAATTTAATTAGACCTTCTCCACCAAACATGCATTAACGGGTTGGGTCATGCTTGATGCCGGAATTGACAGCCTAACCACTAATTAATAGTGATAACAACATTTAAGTAATTGGTTGAAGTTATAAGTTGCTATCCAACAGGTATTAGTTGGGTAATTATAAACCTAACTATACAGGTAATTATATTGTTGGGTTCTTACAGTTTTATGTTGATTTTTGTTGTTTATGTTTCTTTTGCCGTTTCACCTATATATAATGTGATTGGTTGTTTTTCTTTCTTTTTTTTTTGTGTGTGTGGAAAATATAATATATTTTTTTTTTTTTTTTTTTTTTTTTCTTTTTTTTTTTTTTTTTTTTTTTTTTTT
>Ga0209700_102670_pt1 | contig 35661 bp, 27 predicted proteins | sample SiratroredBW_FD_187528 | JGI IMG/M metagenome (GOLD analysis project Ga0209700, IMG submission 187528) | Root nodule microbial communities of legume samples collected from California, USA - Siratro red BW (SPAdes) (version 2) | ecosystem: Host-associated > Plants > Roots > Nodule | place: USA...
TAAATATTATTTTTTTTTAATTTTTTTTTATCATATCATGTTACTTATTATAATGTTAAATAAAATTTGGTGTCCACTAAACATGTTTTTTTTATCATTGATTTTAAATTATTTTGGTTTTGCAATCAATTTAAAAAAAATACAATTTTATGATCAGTATCAAAATGATTTATAAATATCCAAAATTAGTTAGTTTTAAAAAAATAGATTTGGATTCCAGTTTAATTATTTATATTTGAATCTATAAAAATCCAATCAATATTTATAAAATTTGGATTTGGATTGAATTCCAATCTAAATTATTTAATTAATTTAATAATAAATCAGATTTAATTTTATAGATTTTTTTCTCACTCCTAATTAGAATAAAATTAATTTGTGTATGAATTTATCAGGAGTTCTGAATTTTCAGAAACCAGGAAATTTTCTAACGAGGACGAAAATTTAGTATATAAAAGAAAAAATTGATTTAATCTTTAAATGTATAAAATGTGTATCAATTATTTCTTGTTAAATTTTGTAAGACTACGTTAATATTGAGTTATGATATTTAACGACTAATTTGATACTAAATTATATTTTTTTATAACCAATTTAACATGAAATTATAAATTTCATGAACTAATTTATTGTTAAATTATATAATAAGTTATCGTTATTGCAATTTTTGCCTCATTCAGAAATTAAAACCTAAAATAGGGGGAAAATGGGGCTTTAAATAGTAATTGCGGAAGTGTAAAGACTCCACGTAATTGGGCCAGATGTCGGATCATGGCCCGAGCAGGCCATTTCTTTCTGCATCCATAGTTTTCATATGCACACAGAAAGACCAAACTGCCGCTTTGCTGCCCTCAGCCATTGCCAACACAACTGCCAGGGCTTCTTCGTGCACCTCCATACGTTCTTCCTGCACCTCCATACGCTTTCTGTTTTTCCAAAGTATCCTTCACTAAATTATGTTTTCATTTTTTCACTCTGTACCGTCACTACTGTGAAGAGCTGCCTGCCACCTTCAAGAGCTGTCACCGTGTCTGTCGTGGTTTCCACCGTTAAAAATAATGTAGTGTTGTTAATAGAAAGAGTATTGGAAGAAGAAAGGAAAAGAGATGGGCTGCGTGACATTTGGAGAGTGAGAATTTTCGTGTTTGATTTCTCTTTTGGAATGTTCAATCTGAAAGTTGTTATCGGATTCGAAAATAACTTCTAGATTCAGTCATTCGAAAAGAAGTGAGATGTTAGAATCTTCTTTGATAATGTCTCATTTCGAAAACCAGTAAGAGTGTTCATTTTCAAAAGAGACTATTCCGAAAATAAAATTTATATTCTAAAATAACTTAATTTGAAAGGTTAAATTTAGTTTTTGGAATAGTCTATTCAAAATACAAAATTTATTTTCGAAATAACCTGTTTCTGAAGTTAGTTTTGAAATTAACTTTCGTAAAGACAAATGAATCTTTTCAAAATGGATACTTTGAAAAGATTGAAAATGTATATAGGTGCAGGAAAAATATATGGAAGTGTAGGAAGAATATATACACAAACAAATGCTGTAGTCACCACCTTTCTTTATGTGCTGGGTTATAGATGTGCTTAAGAAAGAAAATATTTTTAACTTTATAATTTGGAAGACATTTTTAGATTATACAATTTAAAATTATTTATATGTTGGTTGTGGATGAACTTAAAAAAGAAAATATTTTGCATTGTATAATTTGTAAGACACTTTTGAATTATACAATTTAAAATTATTTCTTTTTTCATAAAAAACTTTAAAATGATACAATTCGAATTTTTTTTTTGTAAAAATATCTTTTAAATTGTATAATATGGTATCTTTTTTTTTCTATAAAAAAACTTTTAGATTGTATAATTTAAAAATAAAAAAGTTCTAAATTATACCATCTGGGTCAAATAATTTTAGATTACATAATAAAAAAATATTTCTAGATTGTATAATTTAAAAATAAAAATATTTTTAAATTACACCATCAGAAAACGAAAAAAGTTTTTAAATTACACAATTCATAAATAAAAAAATATTTTTAAGTTGCAGAAAGTTATTGACTTCAGAATTATGCAATTCAGAGTTCATAAGAAAAAACGATTTTAAATTTTATAATTCATAATTCAAAAAAAAAATATTTTAAATTACTTGAAAGCCAATTTTTTCACGAGTGAAAATTTTCAAATTTATGGAATGCAAGAAGAAATCTCGATGACATTGATTTGCATTTGAGGTTTTAAGAAATATACTGTTACTTCTATTCAATTCGACTCATCTTTTTGTCGTGTTATTTTGAGCTGAAACAGCTCTTAAGACTTTCTACTTGGAAAGCATGTGATTGTGATTATATTGGTAGTCACAAAATCTGCACACCTGATTCTGTTACTAAAAAATCTTTATCTCCAAAAGGTAAGTCCTTTGTATTCTTTAGTGCCATTTTACATCACACCATCCGAATTAGCTCTGGGAAAAAAAAATATAATTGAAAAAAGAAATTATACTTATTAACAACAAAAATTAGTAAATAATTTAAATTAATATCATGACAAAAAAAAAAAAAAAGAATATTGAAAAAAAAAGAGAAAAAAAAAAAAAAAAAAAAATAAAAAAAAAAAAAAAAAAAAAAAAAAAAAAAATTAAAATAAAAAAAAAAAAAAAAAAAAAAAAAAAGAGTATTGCATGCAAACGAGGAGAAAACAAATAACTTCGCCCTATAATTCTTACATAAATGTATATATTTGACGAAAAGAAAATTGAGACCGTAAACAAGAAACAAACTAAAAACTTCACCACACAATTGTCTGATATAATCCAGATAGTGAAAATTGTTTGGGACAACAACAACTGTACGATTTTATGAAGATTCTATAGATTTTGTGTGAGAAAGAAAATCCATGTATTATCACCTTATTTTAAACCCTAACTTTAGTGTTAAAAAAGAAGGCACGCGTTACAAGTTAACAAGAAAGATTATACACCTGTGGTAAATTTCTACGTATTCTGCACTAAAAAGAAAGAAAATATTTCAGAAAAAAAAGTGTATCTTAAAAAAAAATGAGATTTAAGAAATGACCTTAAGGACGAAGCTCCTTCAGGCTAACCCTCGACATGAAAAGAATAAAGAATGGAATAAATCAAGAGAATAAAGTGTTTATATTCTCCATTTCTTGGCCAAAACTAAAAATTAATCGTTAAAAGAGAAACATTATTAAATTTCCCAATGCATCGATAGATCAGCCCAAAAACTTAGTACTGCACCTTCATCATCTCAACTCAATGGGAAAAGGAAGTAAAACATTTGCAAAATGAAGGTTAATTAGGAGCGAAGAAAAATAATGAAAACGAAGATTTGAGAAATTTAAACTGTAGGAAGCTTCAAGAAAAGGAAGCAGTTAATGTCATTCCCAGCTAGACTATTGGTGTTTGCTTGCACCTTTTGATGCAAAATATTCTCTCTTTGCTTTATTTCCTTCAAAGCACATTTGGTAACCTTTTGCACCTTTCTGTCACATTAGTTATGCTACTATTAGCTGTAGGGCCATTTTTGCTTGTGCATGATGGAACACTTTTTCCAACCCAATACTTCTTTTTTCTTCATTCTAGTACCACAACCATGTAATTAATTAACCAAAAAGGGAAATGGGTGCATTCAAATTTAATTTATTACTATTTATATATGATGATATATATGAATATACATCAATTAGCTTTGCTTCATGATAGCGGGGTTCATATGCTGCAACGGTTGCAGATTTACACCAACATCTTGCTTTACCAATACAACATCTACAAGTAACATAATAACATCTTCCAAATTTTGTTCTCTTTCTTTTATTGTACCACCTGAAAAGAGAACATGGATGAAGTACCCTATGGCACCATCCACAATGAAAAAAGGAAATTACAAAAATAGTAAGAACAAAATCCATTCACCCTGGTCAGTTGTGGGTTATTCTTGTGATAAAAAAACCAGTTAAGTACCACAATTATCTTTGTAATTTACCAAGCTAGCTGTGCTTGTTGGTCTCTCCCTTATTCTAAAAACCATAACAAAGGGAGGTGACAGGGTTGAGCTTGGATTCTAAAGCCAACCATGACAAATAACCAACCAAATCAGGCTTCAACTTCATGCACCATTTTCCAGCATTTCCCTCTTCCTCTTGAGTGACTCTTGCTTCTGCAACACCATTTGCCTGCGGAACTTCATGATGAAAAGATCAGCTGCAAAGTCAATCTCATCCTCCAGTTTAAACTCTTTCCCTTCCTCTTCCTTTGAGTTCTTCACCAAGTCAATCACCGACCCTCCAAGATCCAGATCCTCAGAATCAAAAAGGGTGTGTGTGAGATCCGGGTACTTGTCATCATCATAGTTGTAGTAACCTTCATCATCAACCGCTAGGGTTTCAGAGGGGTTCGGCAAGGCCTCATAGGAGTGTGAGTTGCTGCTGTACAACACTATGGCCTTGCTTTGATCATTGCCATCTTCCAATAAGCAATCATCCTTGGACTTAGAATCGTGCCCCCACACAGAATGGAACTTCTCAGAGAGGGAACTCATCAAGAACTTTTTGTTCTTCATCAGTGAGAATATGAGCAAACGAGCCCTTATGGCGTTGGTTTTGGACTTCAAAGCCATGGTTTTTGACTTGGCCATTGAGCTCAGATTTGATATGATCTGCTTCAGCAACCCTGATGTTCGGTTCTTCATGTTGCTCTTTGTGATAATATAGTAACTATAATAACAAGTAACAAATAATGAAGTAACAAACTAACTATAATAAGAACAATAAAAACTCTATAGACTAAGGACTCAAATCCCAAGTGAGGGTGTGTTGGTGATTTTGAGAGGGAGAGGGTGTGAAGAGATTTTTGTTGTTGTTGGTGTACAAACTTGTACCTCAATAAGGCAAAAGAAAGTATTTTGGGACGAAAGAGTACAAGATGGGTACACAGGTTTATATAGGCGATGGTGTTGAAGGAGTGCATAGACTGATGCTAGCTGTTTATTGTTGTGAGGGAAACACGTACACTTTAGTTAACTAAAGAAAGAGTGAGGGTTAAGAAAAGAAAAAGGCGTGCACAAGAGTGAAAGTGACACTTGGCTTGTGGTGATAGGGTGTGTGAGCTAATATTGCTGGTTGAGTGAGAGTGGTATACGAAGCTTCACTGTTTTGGTAGGCAGAAACTATTTGTGGAGGTTTTCCCCTTTTGCCATGGTGTTTTAGATTTGACCCATCTAAGTGAAGAAGTTTAGTTGGGAGTGTATTATCTTCATTCAAATCATCATTTTCATTTTGTCATGTTAACTAGGGATGTGATAAATTCATATGTTGAGAATTATTTTAGATCTTTAATTACCTTTGCCAATTTATAGTGATATGCTTTAATCTTTTGTTGACACTTCTAGTTGGGTGATATTTAGTAAATTTTGCTCAAAATGGTAGAGCAAATTGATATTGGAAACAATTAGTGTAACAAAAGTTGATTGTAAAATATGAGCTTTGCCTATTAATTAAATTTTAAATTTTTAATTAGCAAAAGTATACAAGAACCCAAAGCATCAAAACCCACATGATGGAACTATTCAATGAAATGCTACAACACCTCAAAATCTAAACAAAGTGCCCATTCTTTGGTGGCTTAATCGTTTTCAATTAGCCCCTTTCAATTATTTGACCACTATAGTGGGGAACCTTTGGGGCTTTTGATGAACTGAAACTGGGACACAAAAGACTAACCTAACCCCACCAGAGGGTAATGTAACAGTTGCTTCCCAATCACAAAAAATAACCATATAACCTTGGACCATTGATATGGAGTTTCCTTCTTTTGAGAAATGAAATGGGGTGGTACCACTGACATTGCATGAGAGCCATAATCTAATGTTTTTTAGTAGAAATTGGAATCTCATTTACTTAGTGCAATGATCTTCATCTCATCTTCAAATTCTACATGTATACGAGAAAGGCTTGCGTTACGGAACTGTTGGAAAATTGTGGGCCACTTGTTACTACAATAACGGATTTCAAGGCCACTTGTTGATTGAATAATTTATGATTATATCTCAACTTTGAAAACTTAGCCCCTAAGATTGCATCCTACGGCTCAACGTTTTCCATCTGGATCTACTCCACTTTCTATTTTCTCAGCTGTGTTTTCTTTATATGGAAATAAAATAAAGATTACATTGAAAAGGTTCATCATTGGTCTGATATGATCAACGGCAAAAGAAATAGGTCTCACATGGTTTATATTGGATTAGTACTTAAACTTATTAACTGATGTACTTTTTAAAATATTAAAAGTAATATTATTTTATTAATGTTGTAATTTATATATTAAATTACTGCACTTAAAAATGTAAATTAATTTTATTAAATTTAAAATATTTTGCTTTTTAAATTTTTGGATTTTATTTTACTTTTAATTTTTAATATCTTTAAGTGAATCAGGATGGTCCCTTCACTCAATACAGGATCACGTTGGAGTTAAAAATCATAATCTAATATAAATTGGGATTAAAATATTAATTGTTTTAATTTTTGTACAATGCAATCTATACCAATGTAGAGTGGCAGCTTATAAAAATAATGAGATTATAATTTCAATTGACGATAGTGTTATATAAGTGTAAGAAATCAGAATTTAAAACATGTTTGTCTACACTAGCCGTGTGAGACATATGTAACATAACATGAACTTTCAATTTCTGAAACATCATTTAATGCTAGATATTTGAATGAAATCAAAATACCAATCGATTCTATATTCCATTATTAAATCAAGATTTAATGGATTACTAATTAAATTTTAAAATTGAATATAATTTTATATAAAAATGAAAAATCAAAATAAAGGAAAGAAGAACATACTAAAAACCTTAAACAATTGACGTGTACAACTCAACTTAAATTATGATTATGTGAATTAAACTTCAAAATTAATTCTCCATGAATAAAATATAAAGAATACAAAAGAAAAAAAATGGAAAGACAATATGAAATTTGAAAATAAAGGAGGAAGAGAAATTTCTAAAATTGAAAACCTAAACAAGTAAATTTTTTCTTTGATATTATAGTACATTTAGGCTATATATAAACTCTAATTATATGACCGTAAATGTGAGTTCTAATTAGATTTATAAGTTCAATTAAAAAAGTTTAAGTCAAAAAAAAAGAGGAGTCAATCCTCATATGTTTCGATATAAACATACAACAAATATGTTAAAATTGTAAAAAATTATAGAAAATAATTGAAGACTCCAAATCTAACAGAATACATGTTTATTTTGAAGTCCTAAAAATATAGAATCCAATGTAACTAGAATTAGTCAAAAAAATAATATTTATAGAAAAGTAAAGACCAAAAGAGTAAGATGATGTTTAGATGAAAATACAAAATTAAATATGTAAAAAATAGAAAAAACACAAGAAGAAAGGATTGAATTTTGTTTAAAAAGCTTTTGATAATTTTTTACAAGTATTGTCTGAACAGGTGTAGAAAGACAATATGTCTTTGAATGATTCATTTGTTATTTTAAATCCTTGTAATCAATAAGTTTTTTTTTATATAATTGATCAAGAGATTGACGGTTAATAAAAAAGCTTAGGCTTATTCACCTAAAACATTAGAGTCTGGGTATTATTGTGGGTTGACATTGATAATGGTTAGAAGAAAAAGGTAATTATTTTTATGTATGAGAGGAGGGTATGGTGAAGTCCAACCCTAATAATGTTCATATTATCAATCCTTAACCTTATTATATATGCTATCTAATATTTGACACAAAATTATAACAATACTTAATTTATTTTGCATAATTTTTTTTCTTGCATAACCCATCTGAACAATAGAATTATTATTTGGTCTAATTTATTATAATTATTGCTGTGTATTGCATAAGTTTCTTGGAAGAGAACAATATATTATTGCTTGCTACATGAGCAACTGATACACTTGCCATTGAATGCAAAAAGTGTTAGTATTACTTTAGTGAGAAGTTAAAGAAAATTCGTCTTAATTATTCCACCATTCCACCTATGATAAAGAAGTTTATGTCTTTTCAAATTATCTTTTACAAAGGAATGTTTGATTCATAGTGATCATGATTCCTTTAAACATTAAAAAAGTCAATGCAAACTTAACAAAAGACATTCTAAGTGGTGGAGTATATTGAAAAATTCCCTTATGTGATCAAACAAAATAAGGACAACAAAAACATAGTGTCTGATGCTTTGTCAAGAAGACACACCTTGTTTGTAACTTTAGAAACAAAATATTTGGGCTTTGGTCACATAAAGAAGTTGTATCAAAATGATAATGACTTTTCTCAAGTTTTTCAAGAATGTTCTAAGGGTTCTTGCAAAGAATTTTCCATTCATGATAATTTTCATTTTAAAGATAAAAACCTTTGGATCTTTAAGGAAGCTTCTCATTAAAGAAGCGCACGAGGTGGACTGATGGGGCACTTTGGTGCAAACAAGACTTTAGAGATTTTTAAAAGAATATTTTCACTGGTTTCACTTCCAAAAACAAGTTTTAAGTTTTGTGAAAAATGAAATATTGCAAGAAGGCCAAGTCTAAAGTCTTACCCCATGAATTGTATACACCACTCCCAATTCCTAACATTCCTTGGCAAGATATTTCAATGAATTTTGTACTTGGATTGCCCAGATCATGGAATGGACATGAATTCATCTTTGCGATTGTAGATAGATTTTATAAAGTGGCATATTTCATACCATACCACAAAGTTGATGATGGATGTCTTATTGCTAATTTATTATACAAGGAAGTGGTTAGACTACATGGACTCCCTAGTAGTGTTATTTCTGATTGAGACTCTAAGTTCCTTAGTCACTTTTGGAGGATCTTGTAGGGCAAGCTAGACATTAAAATTTTTTTCTTAACTACTTACCACCCACAAACAGATAGTAAAAAAGAAATGGTTAATAGAACTATAAGTCAACTTCTGAGATGTATGATTTCTAAAAAGCTCAAAAAGTGAGAAACACATATACCTCACATATAGTAATAGAGTAGTTCATTCTACTACTTCCCACTCACCTTTGAGATTTTTTATGAATTAAATCCTTTTACCCCTCTTGACTTATGTCCCCTTCCTACTCCACAAGCCATGATGTGTAGTAACACAAATGCAAGAGTCAAATTTATAAATAGCTACATGTTAAGGTCAAAGATGAGATAGAAAGGAAGGTTGAAAAATATGCAAGATAGGAAAATAAGGGAAGGAAAGAGGTTGTCTTCCAACTTGAAGATTGGGTTTGCATTCACTTGAGAAAAGATAGATTTTCAAATAAAAGAAAATCTAATCTCAAGGATAAAGAAGCTGGCCCTTTCCAAGTCCTAAAATAAATAAATAATAATGTCTATGAATTAGATCTCCTTAATAAATATCATGTTAGTTATAGATTTAATGTATCTTATCTTTCTCTTTGTGATGCAGGGCTTCTTAATTCCTGGATGAATCCCCTTCAAGAGGATGTAAATAAAGATGAAGAAGTACTTGAGAAACAAAGAGAAATATAACTTAAAGGAATACAAACAATAAATATGATAAAGAAAGATTAAGAAGAACAAATAAATTGGAGATATCATGGAAGAATAATTAGAAGAAGACTTAAAGCCTCAGAAGATGAGATTAAAGGATTAATCATGAGTAGTTCTTAAATTTTAAGAAGAACTTGAGAGAAATAAGTACTTGGTGGATGTAACTTGAGAGACCATAATCTATACTGTACAAAGTTAGAAGTGACTTTTGAAATTTCTAAACTAGTACATAACAATCACATGAGCCATGGATTACTTGAAATCTTCCATTTTAAATAACATATTTTTTGAGTGTGCTTTGTTCTTTTTCTAAAAGTATTTAAAAAGTTATTGGACAATCACTTTAATAATGTTGATTTGATCAATAATTGATTTTTTTTATTATTCCCTCACATTTAAATATTTTATTCGAATAATTTAAAATTTGAATTATTTATTGCAAGCTATGTTCTAAATGAAGAGAAGATAAAATTAATTTTAATATATGTAAAATCATTCCTATAATTTAATAATAATTACATTAAACATCTTTAAGTTAAAGTCATCTTATAAATTACATAAGCTGGAATTGAATTGAAAATAATTTAACATGAAAAATAAGTTATTTATATACTCATATTTCCTTTATAAATAATTATATAAAATTTAAATTAATTACACTTTTATGGAATATGCTCCAATCACCTTGGTTAAAGAATAAAGACGATAAAGAGTCAAAGGATAGATCAAGAGTTTTCTAAAAAATTAGATCCATCGGAGCCTATTTGGGTCTCCCACTACTTGTTCAGACCCGAATGTAACATGGAACATCAAGAAAAAGTCTTTTACTTGTATAAATATTTAGAATAACTTAAAATATTTTGGATCTAGTATTTAAGCCGAAAAGAATAAGGTTTGAGCTTTGTATTTGAGCCAACGATAAAATAGGGTTAAAATAAGTTAGTAGAGTCTATCTAAGGTCCAAATTGGACTTCCTTAAGCCCAATTAAACCCTAGAATGTCTAGGGTTGAGTCTTGGAGACAAGGGACTCCCACACATCAAAGAAAGATTAAAAACATGCTCCACATGATAGAAGGCATGGAGAGTGTGTCTTATTACATGTCATGCTCTCAATTAGCTCTTCTAGATCTAGAGTTTTCTTATGAATTTAACTTCATTTTTGACAGACCCTATAATATTATAAATAAGTGTGTTGAACTCTTATATTTTCATCATTGAATGAATAGAACTAGAATAAAATTTAATCTACTTGTTCTTATATTCACCTTTAGGTTAATTTCTCTTTTAAGATTAGCCTAAACACCATGTGAACTTTATTCTCTCACAACTCCTTTTACATCACTTCATTAATTCGGTGAGTTTATCACTTATCGATATAAGTTTTTGCAGCCTCTATTACAATCCATACAAACATAAAACTCCAAATTAAGGTATGGGAAAAAACCGGTTCCCATCCATTTTAATTTTTTTTACAACGTGCACACACCTGCGAAATGAATTTTGTTGTCATCAATTTTAAAGTATCTTTTAGCAGCTTTAAACTTTGCAGGCTCAGTTTATGGATAAAACATATACATGCATGAACCATATGTACAGTAACATTGGTCCCACGCAATAACTTGCTGTTACTCCTTGTACGGGTACATAAAAGGTAATTGACATGTGGGGGCATGACATCTTTAATAAAACACGAGCCTCTGGTTTGTGTGGAACAACCCTAAAATATCAACAAATCTAATCAATTAATCAAATTACAACATATATTATATCATACAATTTTCCTATACTCTTTTATGCTTTAGAGTTTGCTAGATTGTACTTGCAAGTTTCAATAATTAATTAGTTATTGGGGCAACTTGATGAACTATATATTATAAACCAAATATGGCAAAGCTAAACTTTAGCTATGGGTTTGGTTTTGGATGCTTTCTTTATAATTGGTTTTCCATAGCAAGTTGCTGAGCGCATGCATGCATTATTATGCTTTTGTTGCCCACAGATCTCAACAATCTGAATTGACCTATAAAAAGTTCAACAACGTGATAATTTAGGAGAATCGTGAAGTTTAAGTGGTGCAATCTAGTCTGTAAAGGAAGATTAACAAATGCTTAACAATTGATCTCCTACTTTGGATTGGTTTTTGATATTTTGCATAAAAATTTCGTTGATAAAACACAAAAAAGAGCATGCACTGATTTAAAAACGACAACTTAAGTTCAAATCACCTTATAATTAACTAGTGCATCTTGTACAAGAAAACAACTCCTATGTTTCGTATATTGGAATTGCTTTTTGCTAACATTAGTAAAATGCTTTAGTAAAATATGAATCATGTGTTAATAGCGTTTAACATGCATGAGATGAAAAATAAGAGTTATATCTATCTGTTTTTGTTGGTGAAACAGAGTTTAACATACATTTCATATGCTTTTATTGAAATATATAGTGCATTTGAATAAACTATTGAAAATGATAAAATCTTCTTGTTGAGTTGTAGATTTTTTTTTGGTAACGAATTTTTGTTAAATGATATTGAAGCATCCAATAGAGGTCTACATAGAGAAAAAATCTGATACATAAATTAGTAAGAGATCAAAGTAACAATAATATAACATAAAACTAATATGAATATAAGATAAATGTTATTTCTTTTAGTAGTAACATTTTTAGATGGGCTTTTAACCTCTAAATAATAAGATAAAAATTAATAAAGTGATAAAAATATATTAAAAAAACTAATACTTTTCTTATTAAATATAAAAACTAACTTATAATTGATCACAATACACTACTAGGAAAATTGCATTTATTTACATCACTTGGATTTAAGCCCAAATATATATACAATCATAACCACTAGACTATTTTCAACTTTCTTATCATATATTTATTATTATTATTATTATTATTATTATTGTTATTATTATTATTATTATTATTATTGTTATTATAGTAAGTGTAATATTAATAATAATATTATTATTAATGTTAATAATAATAAAAATAATATTAATCATATTAATAATAATATTAATATTATTAAAAATATCATTAATATTAATATATTAATATTAATATCACTAATAATAATATTAATATTAATAATAATACTAAATATAATATTAATAATATTAATAATACTATTATTAATAATAAAATTAATATTAATATTAAAAATAGTAATGATAAAAATGTTAATAAAAATATTAATAATATGATAAATAATTAGAATAATAATATTATTAATGATATTAATAATGATATTAGTGATATTAATAATAATAATAATAATAATAATACTAAGATTGAAAATAATATTATTAATTACATCATGTTAATAATAATAATTATTAGTAATAATATTAAAAATATTAATAATGTTAATAATAATAATAATAATTTTAACAAAAATAATTATTAATATTATCTACGGAAAAATCCGTAGGTAAACATACGAATTTAGATTCGTACATAATTACATACGAATTTAGATCCGTACATAATTACATACGAATGTGATTTCGTATATAATTACCTACAAAAAAATCCGTAGATAATGTCAAATTTACCTATAGATTAGAATTTGTATACGAATTTGTCTATAGATAAATTTTGCAGATAAAATCTCTATGAAATAAATTCGTACGTAAAATTCGTAAGTAATGCTAAATTTACCCACGGATAAAGATTCGTATGTAATCATCCGTAGGTAAATCGAGAATTTCTTGTTATGTTATATTCTTAAAAATAAATATATTCTTAACAATTATAAAGTTGGATTTTTTGTTTTTCTACAATTCATAGAGTCTTCTCTAGCAATAGTCTAATTAATATTATGTTTCATAAATAAAAATTTGTGGTTATTGCTTCTGTCCAAAAGTGTTTTGTTAAAGAGTTATCACAAAACATGATTTTAGCTATTCTTAGAGAGTTCTATTTCTGAGGTGTTCTCTATGAAAAGAAATTGTGGTGTATACCACTAGACTCACATAAAGTTTGAAACTCTGCATTCTTAAACTCAGTCATGGTCAATTTTGATGCTAGAGATACATAAACCTTACTTCGTTTGTAATATATTGTAAATACTTCAAACACAATAAAAGACTAACTCTTGGGGGCTAGAAAGAATATCCATGTGTATATGGAATAATTATTTTTGATGACCAGATCATATCTCTTTCCTCCAAAACTCAATGTTCTTATACTTCCAAACAAATCCATATGTAAAATTTGTAAAGGTCTAGCAGTTAAGCATAATTTTTTGATTTGAAAGAACTTTTAAACTACTTTCCTTTCGACATGGTTCACAAAGAAGATGGATTTTCCAAGAAACATTGGACAATCCTATAATGAGGTTTTTCTTTGAAGGTTTTGAAATATAAAGCCCTATACTTTTTTGCCATAGTCATTCTTCATCTTTTTGACAGTCTAATCATGCACAAATTATTTAATCTCTTATGCAACTTATCTAAAATAGTATTAACACAAATGATTAAGACTTAAATTTGATTTTATTATCATCAAAATATAACATCATAGATAATCCAATGAATGAGACAATCTGATCACTTAGCATATACTTAGTTTAATAAGCTTTTTATGGGAAAGTCAATAAGTATACTTTGTTTAACAAACTCAAGCTTTAAGTATTTAGTGGTACATGTCAAACTAATAGATGTTTATTTTATGTTTGCAAAGAATTAATGCTTCTTCATTCTTTTAAGAGGATCTCTTTACTTAAAACTGCTCAATGTAAACAACTTTTCTAGAAAAGGCGAGATATTAGCTTGCAGAGTCAACTAATTGTACTAGGCTTTGCGCTTTGATCAAAAGGTGTAAGGAAGCTACCTACCTAGGTTTGTGAAGCTTTGTCGTGTTCAAGACGTGTTTAGCCAAGGGCATTTAATACATTGGGTAGCTCGAAATCATGTTGACATGCAAGAAGAAGAAGTAGTAGAAGAAGACCCTCACAACAACTCCAATGATTTTGCAACCATTTTTTTCTTAAGCTCTATATAAGATCCATGTGAAAAAGGAATGTTGACCAAAATCTTGCAACAAGAACGTACACAAGCCCTTGTAATCCTAAGTAATCCTTAGCATTGTAGTAGTGAGAAAGACAAATGTTCGTGTTCGTAACTATCTAGAAGATTGAATAAACCTCGTATGTCTTAAGATGTAACCTCTCTTTCTAATGTGCAACCTTGTGATCATTTGGATCACTCTTTTTTTGTAAACTTTCCAGTTTTTGCTAGGAGTGACTATTATCTAAACAATACTTAGTCTTAGCTAGAAGTGGTTTTGTTCTGAATAATACTCAATGGTTTAGAACTAGGAGCGACTAGATTGTAAATAATACTCAATTTTAGTAAGGGGTGACTGCATTTCAAATAAAACTCAGGGTTGTTAGCAAGGAGTGACTAGTGTCTAAAGAATAACTCAGTCTTTTTTATTTTCTGGCTAGTTCATCCCTCTTGTTGTGTCCCTTCCCTTCTCCTCTCACGACAATGTATCAATTTGACCTACCTCCATGTCTCCCAAACCAAGCAAAGAAATAGATGACACCCTCCCAAACCTAGCTTCACACCTCCCAAGAAGACCATGAAGCCTCTACCTAGCTCTTCAACAAGCCTTGGAAACTTGTCAAGCAGCCCTGGAATCTAAATAAGACACCCTCAATTATACCCTCACTAACTTATTAACCAATTTATCTTCTCAAACCATCAATACTACACCTAGTATTGATTCCATTCCTCATACTCAACCCATCTCCTTTGATGTAACTTACTCCATTCCACCACCAGTTTCCAATTATTTCAGCTTCCTTTTACTACCTCCACCAGCACAACCATTCCCCCTTTTTATACTCCCTTCCCCGTTTCCCCCTCTCATTTACACATGGCTGCTTTTTATATGCTAAGTGATGCCCTCTGTTGACTCAAGTGGATGTATTAGAACCATCAACTCAGTGATTGAATTTCTTTTCTTTGCGTTGGTGTACCCCAACCATTAGGCCGAATTATTAAGCTACATCAAAATGGCATAGTCGTCAACTACCAAAAGGTATTTGAAAAACCTTGCAATCGAGGTCTAAGCCTTTCCCTAGAGATAATCCTAAATTGTTTCATCTTCGGCGTCATAACTGAGATTCATAGGGCAATTTTTGTCCTCCAACCCACATTCATAATGCAGGCCATGGGCCTGCCCAAACTTTTAGAATCCAAAATCAATGACTCCAAACATTACCCACGTTCCTCACTCAAATTACCCCAACCATCCCACCACCTATTACCTCCACCACGTCCTTTTCCAACGACTCGCACACCCACCCCTTCCCCTCTTATTCCTATAAAAAAAACTTACCTCTGCCCGACTTCAAAAGCGTCAAGCTGTTGATTATGTTACAACTGTGATGAAAAATTTATCCCAGGTCGCAAATGCACAACCAGTCGTTTTCTCCTTTTGTTAAGTGAAGAATATCCCTCCGAATACATTCTTGAACCCTACTCAAACATCTCCCATAACCCAAAATCATCCGACAATCCTACACTTATCCACTTCTACTTCCAAGCCTATCTGGTACTTCTTCCACCCATACCTTTAAATTTGAAGATAACATTTCTCACCTCCCTTTTAGTATCTTAGTAGACACAGGCAACTCCCATAACATACTACAACCCCTTTTAGCCCTTTACCTCAAACTTTGCATCATTCCCATCACACCTTTCTCCATTACGGTTGAAAATGGGAAACACATTCAATGTTCTTCATTTTGTCCTAATGTGTTAGTCTTAACACAAACCCATGCATTCACCATTCCATTCTTTCTACTTCCAATTGAGGGTGCTAATGTGGTCTTCGGTATGGATTGGTTACGCTCATTGAGGCCCTTACAGGCTAATTTTTTTACCCCACAACTCTTTTTCACACAACAATTCCCCAATCACCCTACATGGTTCCACCAAACTTCTACACTTCATTCACCCATCTTTGCCATTATTTACATACTAACACCATAGCCTTTCTTCATCTCCTCATTGTTCACCAAGTATCAACCCCTACACTTACAACAAGCCCACCTCACAACCTAGATATTTTTACACTTCTAAACACATATAAAACTGTTTTTGCCCTTCTCCATGGATTACCCTCTCACCGATCTCATAATCATCATATTCCTTTTCTTCCCCTATCTAGTCTAGTCAATATTAAACCTTACCGCTACCCACAAGCCCATAAACACACTGTGACCTCCCTCATCCAAGAAATATTAGCCAAAGATATTATCCATCCTACCACTAGTCCATTCTCTTCCCCTGTCATCTTAATAAAATGAAAGAAGGCACATGACCTTTTTGTGTAGATTAGAAAGGCCTCAATGTTATCAAAGTCAAGGATCAATTCCCTATTCCCACCATTGATGAATTAACTACAACCAAAGCTTTTACGAAGTTAGATCTATGATCAGGGTACCACCAGATAAGGGTAGTCCCAATGATTGTTACAAAATAAATTTTAGAACATTTGATGACCATTATGAGTTTTTGCTTATGTTTATTGGTCTCGCCAATGCTCTTTCTACCTTTCAAGTGACAATGAATGATCTATTCAGACCCCACTTATGCTACTTTGTCCTAGTTTTTTTTTTTACGATATCATAATCTACAATAGATTTATGCCATAACATATCCAACAATATGGTTGTGTACTTGCGCCATCTCATTCAAGCATGCATCGTCTCCCTGGATCTAGATAAAGTTCAGGCCATTCTACTTTCACCCAGCTCAACATCATTTACCACCATGTGTTCACTTTTGGGTATCACAGGAATCTATTGAAGGTTCATCTGCGGGTATGTCACTCTTTCCTCGCCACTCATAGATTACTAAAACTAAAAAAATTTACATGGTCTACAGAGGCTCAAGAGGCCTCTTTACAATTAAAACAAACATTAACCACAACTCCAATGTTGCATCTTCCAAATTTCTATATTCCATTTGTTGTTGAAACAGATGCTTCCAACATCACCATTGGCATAGTGTTATCGCAAAATACTTTATTCCACAATGCAAACTTCAGTTTGTGCCAGAAAAATGCTAGCAATTACAAAAACAAATAAAAAATGGCATCATTACTTAATTAGGACACATTTCAAGATCATAACAGACTAATAATGCCTCAAAGGTTACTCACCAATGTGTGTCATACACCAGAACAACAAAAATAGCCACCAAACTACTGGGCTACAATTTTGACATTATTTATTGACTCGATCGCCACAATCAAGTCACCAATTTCCTATCTCGACCTCCCCTCTCCTTCACCCCCTTTCCCCACTACACTCCCTCTTCTTAACAATATCCTCTCTAGTTTCTGACATTTTCATGCAATTACAAAATATTGCAAGTCAGAAAGGGGTAAACAAGAGGTACACAAGCTCACTGACACAACAAATAATTTTCAACAGGTCTTTTATACCATGCCCAAGGCCTCTTTTTGCCTTGTATTATAAATCTTCATCCTACTGTTCTATAGGAATTCCATGGCACTCCCACAACAGGTCCGTACTTAAGGCCACCATGACTCAGCTTGCTGCATGCTGCTTCTGGCCTGGAATGTACCGTGACACCAAAAAGTACATTCAGAAATGTCTCTCCTACAAAAAAATAAAGCCTATCACTCAAAAGTCTTTCGGTTTACTCCAACCTATACCAACACCAACCAAACTATGAGATGAACTAACCACTGATTTTATAACATACTTACCTTCATCTTATGGTCACACGGTCATTTGGGTAGTCTACGGTAGACTGTCCAATCAAACCACTTCATCACCTTTTCATAAGCTTCACTGTCACTAATTTAGCTAACCGTTTGTCTGTTGAGATTTGCAGGCTACATGGAGTTCCTAAGTCTATGACTTCTGATCGAGACCCCTTGTTCCTAAGTCATTTTTGAAAGGAACTTTTTCACCTACAAGACACAAAATTGAAATTCAGCACAATATACCATTCACAAACTGACAGTGAAACCGAAGTTATTTATTGAAGTTTAGAACTTTACCTCAAATGTTTTGCCAGCGACAATCCTAGAACATGGTATCAATACTTGCATCTCATTCAGTTTTGGTATAACTCATCATACCATTCTGCCATCAAAATTGTCCTTTTTCAAGCTCTGTACGGACGACCTCTATCTATGATACCTAACTACAGAGCCCAACCTTGATACAACATTACAGGAATGTACCTAAATGCTCCACCAATTAAAGGCCACACTATGGAAAACTCAGCGACATATGGCGTAGATAACAAATCAATCCCGACGCCACCACAACTCCATCGAAGACGATTGGGTACTTCTCTGATGACATGCATATCGTCAAATCCCTCACATCCAAGGCTCATCTCAAGCTCTCAAGAAGATTCTACGACTTTTACCCCATCAAACACCGCTTACGAACTCGTTCTCTCACCATCGTCTCGTATCCACCCCGTTTTCCACATTTCTCTACAAAACCCTATAATGGCCAAACACCACCACCAACGATCCACTACCCTAAAGAACAAGCCGCTCCATCTTCCTCCCACCCACTTCCCACACTCTTCCCAAGTTCTGAACTAACTCTCCCTTACTCCACTTCACAATTCAGATTTAGTGCATATTCACCGAACCCACCTAATTTTCCCTCATTTGTCGACACTCGATTTCCATCAACGACTCACATTCAACCGCAACAACTTAAACGCTCACCTACCCCCACATACTCCTAACACTTTATCCAAAAGCCAGCTATAAACGATCTTCCCTATTCTACTACAATCCAAAACCTTCTTTCTCCAACTACTGAAAATGAGTCCCACAATTGCAGCCCGACTGAACCATCAACACACTCTTCTAGTGGGCCTTCTATGCACCCCCAACAGTCCCAATTTATTTTCCTCATAAAACCTCTCAAACTTCTTTTGTAGCCTAAACCACTTCCCACAAAAATAAAATCACTGACCCAACAACCATAAACACCCATAATCCAATCCTTCTAATAGTCTCATCCATTAACCCTTGAGGACAAGGTTATTTCACTGAAAACATCAATCCAATCTTTCTAATAGTCTCATCCATTAACCCTTGAGAACAAGATTATTTCACTGAAAACAACAATTGATGGCAGACCCAAAGCAACAAGGCCCATCATAAAAATATCAAAACTTATAATATTTAAAAGTTTCATGTAAAAGATGAATCGTGTTGTATCTTTTACTTGAGAATATTTTGTATTATGATTTATTAGCTGCAACACTTGTTCTATATAGTCCTATTTTGTTTCAAGAAATAACTGTTTTATAGGGACTAGCTGACAAATGATGTAAGAGTTCTATAAAACCCTATTTTTATAAAAGAATAGACCGAATATAAGTTTTGTAGTTTTTTCTTTTTTTAATTTTTTGTTAGTTTATCTCTCTTATTGTGTCCCTTACTTTTCGGCAACTTATCACAATTCCTCTTTTAATTTATCCTTTGAAAATATCTAGTAGCGAATTATTATACTAAGAACATAAATAATAATACATGTATGACTCATTATCTTTATTTGTTCGATTGTTGTTTCCTGATATGCATAAAGTGATATCAACTGTAAGAAGAAAAAAAAGTCACTTGAGTGGATGACCTTGTCACGTTTACAAATGACGTGAGCAGCATGGCATGGGGAATATGAACAGCATAACAATGCTGGTGCATTAGAGTTAATTATGAAGAATCATCAGGTGAGAGGGGATCCTTTTCTGCGGAATTGAGAAGGAGCAAGAGGGATGCATGCAAGCGGTAACCAATTCCTCTCTCACTCTCTCTCCTCTTTTCTCTCTCCAAATACACATTCTCTTTTCTAAATATCATCTCTGATTCTTGTATTACCAATCTGATATTCTTACTAACTAAAAAAAATGTGGACTTCCTTTTATAGTAAAGTATCATTTCATGTCTCATTTGTTCATTAAAATTAAGAAGAGAATTATTAATCTAAAATAGTTCATCGCCATTCCTTACTTCCAACACTGCTTAATTCTTTAGACAATTATTTTAAACTTTATTCATTTGAATAATTTTTGAATACAATTTGACCAGTTTACAAATTGCCCTATTTTATATTGTGATCGAGACTTACCACAACGTTTTTGGCTTTGCTTACTTGGATCTTACATAAAATTAACCAGTTATAGAACTCACACATCTAATGCATGCATGCATTTGTAAATTTGTTTGTTGTCTCACATCAAAATCAGAGGAGGTGCAGACGCAGTCTAGGCTAAAAAAAATAGATGAATGGGTTAGTTAAAAAGATAATAAGGTGGATTTTTTTTTTTTTATGTACTTCTAGAAAAGTGTATAATGTTATCAAAAGTGTCAGCACTGAAGGAAAATGACTATTGAGTAAGTCACCTCAGGCGGTGCGTTTGAGCCTTTCGGCTTCACCTTTCTTTGCTATGATATGGTCCTTTTTCTTTGTATAATTGCATGTGGATGAAAAAAGGTGTTTGTGATTTTATATTAGAAAGTTTTTCAAATTAAATATAATTAAATGTATTTAGAATTTAATATAAAATTTAAATTTAATCAAATTGGTATTTTAACGTGAGGTTTAAATCGATTTACTTTTTTATTATTATAAAATTATTAAACACTAAATATTTTATAATAAAATTTTGTTAAATGAAAAAGCATGTCGAAAAATTGTTAAGAAAGATACATGTTAATTAGTTTATAATTTTTATCATATTCGTAGTTTTAACTATTTTATCTTCAAAAACAAATTACATAAATATTTAGATCAAAAGAAAATATATCCAAACAAAACTTAAATAAAATAGGATTTGAATAGTTTTTATGATATTTTTGGACTGTTTAAATTTGTCCTAAATAATAAAAAAAAACATGAATAGATTAAGAGTGAATAACGTATATAAATTACCTTTGAAATCTATTACTAAATAATATGAAACTTATGAGTATATTGAAATAAGATTCTGGTTGTTAAAGATATTTTGTACACTAATTTAACATTCCATTTTAGTATTGTTTACTATGCTTAACTATTTATAACTGGATTGATTTCAATAAATAAGATTAAAAAATGACTTGATGAAAATAATTTTTATATTTTAACTCATTATAATTTTTTTTGGTACACGAGAATTGAGATGAGAACTTGGAAAAGAAATTAAATTATAGAGTTTTTTCATTCAATGGAATTAGATTTAAGTGAAGAGAAGAAAATATCAAATCACTTTGTAGAAATGATTCACCAATTCAATGCTCAATATTTGCAATAAAAAAATTAATTGTTAATTTGATAACAGGTTTGTATACCTTAACGAAGTATTATTACATATAAATTAGCTTGAACTAGTCTAAGAATTTCATTTGTTTAAACTTGTTTAAGAATTTAAGAAAGACAAAGAAACTCAAAGATGTTCTTCCTTGAGCACGAATTTAATATATAGAATTATGTAAGGATGAAGCTGTTGAAACACTTTGGAATGAGTTCCAACGATGTTGATATTGTTAGGAGGGATTATGCTCATGTGTTGGGGACAGTGAAGCTGTGTAATCTACCAAATGTGATGAGAGCTTCGGGTTTACACGAGTGGTTCATTGAGAAGATTAAGGATGGGAATCATATTTTGTTGGTTAGTTTTGTCACGAACAATTCCCCTGTATATCTCATATTGCAGATACGTGTGATTAAATATAGGATTACAAATATATACCGGATTCGAGATTCAATCCGATATATATTTATTAAAATCTTTTATACTGGACATAACATAATCCGGTATATATTTGTAAAATAATATATTGATCAACGATTTTAAAAATTCGGTATACAAAATATATATTAGATTAGATGCCTTTCATTATATATTTTGTATATTGAATTTTTTTGAAATCGTTTCGTCAATTTAGTATATATTATTTTATAAATATATACCGGATTATGTTGTTTTTGGTATATAATTTTTTTTATACTTATTTTTGTACTTTATGAAATGACATTATCGGGATTTAAAAAATTTATGGAGGTATAGGGTGAAGTCATGGAGATGCAGGAAGAAGTCGTCTTGGGACATCCTTTCTTCACCCACTATAGAAAGCCCATAAACAAAATGATATACACGAGTGATTCTTCCTGCACTTCTATAGTGACTTTCTCTTTCATAATTTTAACATATTTCTATTTTAGTTTTAAAAAAAAATAAAAATAACCTGTAATAGTGGTTATCACTTTAATCTTATAGCTAATGGTCTCCCACACAAGTTTATTTTTTTTACAAATTATGATAAAAGAAATATTACAAAAATTTAGTGGCCAAATAAGCACTACCCAAGATTGAACTGGGAACCTGTGCAAGATTATTGTGATAACTACTATTACACCACAGAAGCAAGTTATACAACTTGTAACACAAATTTTTTTTAAATATATTGCGGGTTGTACAACCCGCAATACAAAATTTTTTCTAAATGTATTGCGGTTTGTACAATCTGCAATGTATTTAAAAAAAAAATTGTATTGCGGGTTGTACAACCCGCAATGTAGAAGGTGCAGAAAATATAATTGCGGGTTATACAATCAGCAATGTATTTAGTTTTTAATTGTATTGCGGTTTGTGCAACCCGCAAAGTGAAAAAAAATAAAAATTTCAATTATTATCAATGAAGGCTATTTTTATCTTTTTTAGAGTTAAAATAGGAATATGTTAAAATTACGGAGGTAGAGAAAGTTAATATAGAAGTGTACGAAGAATCACTCGATATACAGATATCATGCAGTTAAATATCAGTATCAGGAGAGTTGATATATATTGACGTGGAACTGTGATATCTTCTCCCTGTAATGCGAGTAATGTTACTGAAAAAGAAAAAGTGATGTTTGGAATGAGGATAGTCCAATGACCACACTTTCAAGGGAAATAAACCGGTTTTTGAACTTAAATGTGTTTAAAAAATCTAAATAAGACACAATCTCTTTCCTCAAGTTCATGCGTAGAACTTTTATTATCTATTTTAAATATATAAAAAATATCTTCATATATAAACATTTGGAATGTCAACCAGCTAAAAAATGAGAGGATTTTACATTGTGGAATTTGCAACATCATACTGGTGTTTTCAAAGTTTGAACCCTAAATTAAGGGTTGAATAGCTAAAGAGAAAATCCTAATGCAATATATATTATTAATTCTAGGGTTAGGGGGAAGCTTGCAAGCTAAATTAAATTTTATCATATTGAAAGGGTGTAAAAGATGGCAACTTAAACCACAAGTCATGCATAAATGTTTAAGTAATTTCATGCTATGTTTTAGATCTTTTGATATTTGGATTAATTATCCAATTATGGCCGCCATTTTCCCGTGATAGTAAAACATACCTATTTTATATTGGATCCAAGAACATACTTTGATTCCTCTGTTCTTATATTAATCATAGAATATATGTCAAGATTGAAATAATTAATGTGTATATTATTATTGTTTTTATTTTGTATGGTTTCTCACACTAGACCTAGCTGCAAATAGCTGGAACCTTTGTTTATACGGAAGTACCATTCAATGTCTTTTGTGTTGGCAGCTTTCTTCTAACAAACTTTTTCAACTCTTTTTGCCTACAAATGTTTGTATTCCATCTTTAGGTTTTCCTTTATTTTTCCAACGTGCATTTTCAATAAAAGGCTTTCCTTCAATTATTTGGTCAATACATGATTCAGCTACTCTTTCAAAATGAAAACTTTGTGCGATGCAAGTGAACAATTTGCTTTCCCAAAATGCAATTTTAATACAAAACCTTTTTATCTCAATCATCCAATTCATCTATTTTAAAAACAATGTGTAATAAATATAACAACAAAAAAGTTAAACAATTAATAGTTTTTTTTTTTCTGTTTTACTGAACCAATGTAGATACAGTAATTGTTATAGGTTAATCATGAGCATCAACTCATAACAATGACAATGATGGATAGTTTAACATATGTCTTTATAGATTATAGTTTTTGGATCACACTTATACGTGTTAATAATGAATTTAGGCAGTTTAAAGTGTTTTTTTTTTATGTAACTTAGCACATACAGTTACAATTTTATGCATTGATTATTCATCATATAGAAATATGATTACGCATATGTTTGAACTATTTTTCTCATCTCAAAAAATGTGAAATTAAGTTAAAGTGTAATTTCAAAATTATAAGGGTTAAACTAGTAATCCTATCTTTCAAAATGTGAAATGGAGTCAAAGTGTAATTCCAAAATTCTCAAAGTAAGAAAGAGAACAGTTATCCTACGTGCATTTTTTAAAATTCCAGACTTATTCCGGTGCAGATAAATAGTAATTTTTAGTAGCCATTTTGTCTGTTCATATCTAACACAAATCTTCAGTTTTATTACTCACATTTTAATCAAACAAATCATAATTGAAACCATAACAAAATATCTTACTAAATTTAATACAACGTTGATAGTTAATTACAAAACGTAACGTAAATCGATTGCTTGTACAACCCAACCCCCACGTATTTTCCTTTTCTTTACATAAATATACATATACATACATACATTATAACTTATTTTCTAATTTATACTTCTTTGGATTCAAACTGAACTTTGAAAAACTCGCACAATGCATTGCACTTTGACATAAAACATGTAACAACGCGTAACCACGAAATTCTGTTTAATTTACTTGTGAATATATGAAGAACCAAAACAGATATATGATGTAGTCTAGGAAAGTAACTAGAAAGTGTAGTACTAGACGCGTGGAAGCACTTATTTGAGAACATTATACGAACTAATAAGTAAATTATTGAGGACAAACAAATTATGTTCTTAAATCCTTTGTCACATGTGTCTCCGTGGCAGCAAAAAAGGTTTAGCCAAAAGAGGAAGGGCAAGAACCCCTTCTGAACCTTCCATAGTTAATCACTTAATCCATAAGGAAGGGTTGTGAGGGAACACTTGTATACACTAAGGGGCACGTGTCCCCAACATTGGGTTGCTTTTTGAGCTTCAAGGTTCATACTTCAATGAAGCTTCCCACCTTTTTCTTGTCCATGACCAACGATTAATTTCCTAGTCATTGAAAAAAGACACAACCAATGGGTCCCTTGTTGGCTGTTCAGTGTTTTAGCCAGATCATGGTTTTTAGCCGTTGAATTTTCTCTATTAATAATCCCTAACACGGTGTGTTCTAGCTGTACTTCAATTGAACACGTCAACTACTTGTTCATTTCAACACTTAATTTTATTTCCACAAAAACCCCCTCCATTATTTAATATCCTTAATTCACATTTTCTAAACTTAATGGAACGCATAGGAGCGTTTCTTTGTGTCTATTTGAAAACCTCACCCACTTTCTTGTCATTGATTATATTTATAAAAAAATTAAAACGAACCACTATATAATCTTCTCTTCACCTTCCACTTTCTCACACCGGGTTCTCTTTTCTTCTACGAGGTGCATAAAGCCTCGTAGTAGAATCAAGAAACCCTTCTCTTCTCTATTTCCTTTTCATAAACACTATAGTTACATATATGTTTTAGCTCTTCACTTAGTTGCAAACGTATTCATTATTATTGTAATTATATAGTTCGAGAAATGGAGGCACATTCTCCTGTTGTAGCAAAGAGATTATGGAATGTGATGAGGGTAACCTTCTTCATGATAAGGAAGGGTCTTATATCAAAAAGAAAGATGATCATGGACATGAACTTGATGATGAAGAAAGGGAACGTGAGAAAATCTCTAAGCAATCTCATGTCATCACATCACCACCACCACCACCACAAGAACCCTGAGAGCGTGACACGAGGTGGCTTAGGGGTGCATTATGAATTCTCATGCAGCAATAGTCCAAATCCTCTTTCCTTCCACATGCCAAAGCGCAAGCACCATTTTAACTTTCCCTGCATTCATACCCCTCAAGTTCTCGATGACGAACACCGTTTTTCATTCGAAGTTGAAAGTGATGTGCCTAAGGGTGTGGTTACCGTGCCCAAAACCCCAGAATATATGTACAACATATTTGTTCCTGGAGAAAAAAAGAGCCCTCTTCTCTCACCGTTCTCTGTGAGAGTGTCCAATTATTCTGCATTGGATGAAAGTGAAGAAATTGGAAATGATCGTGTGGATGATCAGGCTGAGGATTTCATCAGAAGGTTCTATGAACAGCTTAGATCGCAAAGCCCCGTGCAGTTCCTAGGTTATACTAAGTGATTGAAGAAACGAACCACGTAGTTACAGTAATAATGATGCATTGCACTTGCTCAAATGCTCTACTATATATCAGTTTCATCTTGTAGAGAGCATTTCATGGAATTTTGCTGTCTCAATTCTGCATTTCATTGTCTGTGTAAATTAGTGTCGTGCTGTTTATTATCCATGATCAGTTTTGGACATTAAATATTTTTGTTCTCATTCTGTATTTTTATTTCTTCAGAAATCTAAAATGATATGAATTGTTTTCTAAACATTTTTGTTAAAGAGAATTATTTTGTCGTAACATATTGTATGCTTATTTTTCCACGTATAAATTAGAAATATTCTGAATGGAATTTTTTTATTACTAACCCTGTGGCATGATGTTACATCGTTGTGGGCATGTAGGTGGAGCAACCTGGACCATTAGGCAACATTTTCTTCTGTTATTTATTTATTTTATTTTTTGCCTTTTTCATAGACATGTGAGATCCCCCACCTACCAGCATTTTCAACTACCATTAATTAACGCTTTCCATTTTGATTTTGATGAAGTTGTCTTTTTTTCTTCTAAGTTGAACGTAGATAGTTAAGTGCTCGATGTTGAATGATTTGTGTGAAAAATGGAAATGTGTGGAAGCTAGCTAGCGATTTCAGAGTCGTTGCTATATTATTGACTTGGTAATGATTAATGGCATTCTTCAACTTGTCACTATAGTCATAGTATAATTAGTGAAAAAGGAATCAATACCATAGACAAAAGATTGTGCTTATGAGTAATGATTTAAGAATTTCTTAAATTGCTATATTTTCTATTCATTTTATTCACCAAAAGTAAACTTCTTTACCTATCATCATGACCTCTATATAACAGCAAAATTCGGTTTTGGTTTCACCTTATTTCAATAAAATAATACCAAAATATAATTAATAAATAACTAAAAAAAAAATAAGTAATAATAATAATAATAAATTCTAATTTTTATTTTGTTATTGGGTTTTTTTAATAAAGAATCAAATTTAAAATAAATTTAATGATAAAATAAAATAACTTAATATATAAAATTAATTAATAGAAATTAAAATATTATGTTAAAATAAAAATTTTAAAATAATGCAAAATAAAATTATTAAATATTTAAATACATTGTTAAGGGTAGTTTAAAAAACTTGTATGAAAATATATTAATAATAATATATTATTAATTTAAAAAAGTAAGAACAATATAAATAACTTTATATGATAAAAATAAAAAATACGCTTAGACAAATAAATTATAACCTATTTTCCAGGAATAGAAAATAAATATCAAAACTTGGTTCTCGAGAATTCCGTCATGAACAATAAGATGGTCTACATAGAGTGGACCAGGGTTTAGTTGAGTTCTTCAAAAATATCATTTGAAAAAATTCAAAGATTTAAATCTCTATTAAAATTTGTAGTACGTTTAGTGATGTAGAATAGAATCATCTTTGAAAAAAAAAAATCTGTGCGAAAGAAGGAAAAAAATAAGTCAGGGAAAAATCAAATGAGTCATCATATATGATTATGAAGAGAATTTTGGAGCAATTTTTAAAATTATAATAATTAAATAATTATATATATGTTTTATTTCTTTTAAAAAGATAAAAAATTTAATAAAGATTTTATGAAATATTTAGAAATTTTGTTTAAACTACTAGTACTTTTATTTTCGGTTGCTCTCTTTCATGTTCTCTTTTGTTTTCTTTTAATAACTCATGTTACTGAAAATTTATTTAGTGATTTAGATAGTTTAGATAAATTTTTCATAAACATTAGTATATAAAAGTTATAAATTATTTTAAAATAAGCTAATATAAAAAACTATTGTGTATCTAGTATTAAATTGAACCTAAAAATAATTGAAGAAATGAGTAAAAGTGAACGAAACACAAGAAAAAAATGAAGAAAAAAACAACAAACACAAAACTATAAATTAATAAATTCTCTTCTCTATTAAGTAAGATAAATATTTAGTGTGCATCCACTTGAAAATATATAAATACAAAAGTGATTACAAGTTATCTATACACTAAAAAAAATCATTAAATAATAATTAATTTAGAGATAAAAATAATTATTTATTATACTAACTAATTTAGTGACAAAAAATAACTATTATAAAAAAATCATTAATTAACAACTAATTTAGAGATAAAAAATATTAATCACTATATTGACTAATTTAGTGACAAAAATAATCATTATGTAAAAATTATATTTTACCTAAAATTTCATTATATAATCTTTTTCTGTGAACCCTAATCTTCCTGACCTTCAATCTCATTCTCTCTTGACCTTCAATCTCACTCTTTCTTTGCTGCAGATCTCAAACATCTAACTCTCTAATCAAACGCATTCGTTGAAGACATTTTCAATTGTTGGAGCAGATTCTGAAAATGGAGCTCTGACAATATTTTCTCTTAACTGCTGTTGAAGGTCAAGTAATTTCTAGTCTCTACTTTTTTCATTCAAAATTTCTAATCTAACCTTCTACAGATTTGGTTATTGTAGTCATTTTACTTTGTTTTGTTCTACCAATTCAGATGTGATCTTCAAAATTACTGGTGGTATAGTATTGTAAGGTTGTTGCTTCGCTATTAGTTGTTACTTGCTAGAAAAACACTTGAAAGATAGGAAGTGTTTGAGTGGATTTATAGTAGACATTTACTTCATTTATTGTGTCCTTATTTGTTTTTTTGGTACTTTTGTTTCCTCCAATGAATGAGAGAGGTGTAGGTGCCATAGACATGGAATAGAGAGGACATTGCGGAAAATCTAACTCGCATTTAAAATTCATGTCCCGCATAACCAATTGAATTTGTTAAGAGGAAGTATATTTTGGAAAAGTTATCCATCGTTTTCCCATGCGGGGAAGGCAGCGTGTAGCATCCAAGGATCAAATACTTGGCCAGGATAAGGATAAAGATGAAAATTTTAGGTATCTTGGTTTTCATTTTATTCATGTATATGTTTATCTTTTTAGAGATTATGCATTGATCGTGTATTTTACACTGTCAAATCACTGTCCGTGATAATTTTGAAAGTTATTTTAATGATGATTTGAGGTTGGTTGATGGTGTAAAACTATTTTAGATTACAAGTGTTTAGGTATTAAGCTCTTCTTTTTATTACTAATACAGTGAAACTGAGGTCTTGCTCGTTTACTGTTTTCTAAATTTTGTTTGTCTTCTATTGAACATATTTGAAAGTGTTGACTAGTTTTCTAGAAAAAGAGAATATAAGAGAAAATCTCTCAACTTATAGATTTGGGATGGGAAGTTTATCGCTGAGGAAACAATTTCTAAAACAAGAAAGTTAGTAGGAAATCAATCATGCATTAAGAAGTTGCATTTTATAATTTAAAAAAAAATAAAATTCTTGAGTTCGTATTTGAGTGATTTCACGACCATGGTTCAAGTGGAGTTGGATTTAGATCCCTCAACAAGTCTTGAATTCAAACTTTGAGAATGAAGAAAACTTGCTTTGGAGGAGAGACCCAGAATAGGTTGTATTTCAGCAAAACTAGTAGATACTTTACACCATTGTCGTGGTAATCCAAAAGAGATATAAAATATACTACAAATTGAATATAGCAGCGAAGACTGAACTCAAGTTTTAGGCAAAAATAGAAACGACTACTTCTGCCTATTCCGTAACCAATGACAAGGGTTCTGGTGGAAGGCAGATTCAAAAATCTTCATGTAAGCTTAGCTACTCAAAGGCAGATTCAAAAATCTTCATGTAAGCTTAGCTACTCAAAGGCAGATCTAATTTACCAAAAACTAAAAATTATTGTTGTATGTGTTGAAACTAATATAAGAATGAAGAATCAGAACAGGTGTAGAAAAATAAACTACAAGGAAACTAATATAAGAATGAAGTATCTGAACAAAGGGTATGACAGTGGTGTTACAGTGAACAGGTTTAATATGGCAAACACTGCAAGCAAAGTCACCTTTGAGATAATTTGTTTTGGGGTGCTCTTCCCAAAGAGAAGCTCTATAAATTGGAACTTTATTTTTTGAAGGAGGGAGAGAGAAGAACAGGGTAGGGAACAAAACAAACATACAAAGTATAGAACAATGGAGAAGTTTGCTTATATACAAGTGCTTTTTTTATTCTTAATAATAGGTCAGAATAAAATCCATAGTTTCATGTCAATTTTTTTTATTATTTAATCTTCATCATCATCGTCATTTATTTCTCATTATTATTAACATCATTATCAAATTGTTGTTTTTAGTATACTTAAAACTAATAAATAAGTACACAAGGTTATTAATCTTAAAACATGGTGAATGGTGAATGGTGTTATATTATTAGTTAATTATCAATATTAGAAGATTATATGATTCCATAGAGTTTCTATTAAGTTATTATCAGTGCATAATTTTAAAGATAGAATTTCTAGAATGATTATTTTATAATAGAATTAAAATTGAAGAGGTGACAGATCTATATTGGTTCATTTTTTGTGTGATCTCACATGACTTGTATTATTTATTTTGATAATTGCTCATTTAATAATATTTTTGATGATGTATTTCAGGTTCTTCAAGCACTAAAGTGAAGGATAAGGGCACGGGAATACTTCAAATATTTAGCTTGTAAATTTCTTTGGCACGGGAATACTTTTTTTTTCTACTTATATTAAATACGTTCAAAAGAATATTTAGATAAAAGACTAGAAAAAAAAGTTTAATATTATGTTTTTTCTATATTTATTTTTTAAGACATATATGAATAATAAATTAAAATTATAATATATTTAATTGGATTGGATTGTTTTATAATATATAATATATTATATAAATAATCAAATAGTACATGTGTCTTGCTCCTATTGCTAGTGACATGCTTCTGCCAACGCTCACCTTCTCATTTATTGCAACTTTGCAAATTGCCAATCACAACTCACCTTTCTTTCACATCATATTATAACAAATAATTGATATACATAAAATTAATAATATCTTTTATTTAATAGATATATCTTTATACCAACAACTAAATAAAATATCTATTAGAATGTAAATTTTGGGGATATAGTTTATTATTCTCAAATAAATTACGTATAAGACTTTCTTTTATAATTGAATGATGCATTCTGTTATAATGAAGCATTTTTAAAAGGATTAGATGAGTTTGTGTCTTATGCATGGGAAGGAATTTGTCAAATAGAAAAATAAGATGTCCTTGTTCTAAATACAAAAATCTAAAGTTCTTCTATTTTGAAGAAGTTAAAGTTCATCTTTATAAGAAATGATTCATTCCTGGATATTGGTATTGGATACGTCATGGAGAAAGTGACCCAAACATATGTGTAGATATTAATCCTGATATTTTCAGTACACAGGAGGGACACCTCAATAGATTTGAGAGCATGGTTTATGATGTTGGTGTAGAGTATGAAATGGATCATGATTAAGAAATAGATGACTCTCCAAGTATTGATGAGATTCCAAATATAGAAGCTCAAAAATTTTATGAACTATTAGATGTTGCCCAAAAACCATTATGGCCTGAATGTAATAATCACACTGAATTATCTTTTGCTGTTAGATTTTTGACAATTAAATCAGAGGAAAACATGTCTCAAAGATCTTGTGATCAAACATTAGCCCTTATGAAAGAGAGCCATCCTAGTGGTAATCTTATTCCTAAAGATTTCTATAAGGCCAAAAAATTAGTCTCAAAACTTGGTTTAACTGCAAAAAAAATTGATTGTTGTGTTGATGGTTGTATGCTATTTTACACTGATGAAGAAATACAGTTAAAAAAATGCAAATTTTGTCATAAACCATGTTTTCAGATACAAGAAGTTGGTAGAGGTAAATACAAGGAGGTTCCTATTAAGAGAATGTATTATTTACCTCTCATTCCTAGGCTTAAGAGATTATATGCCTCCATGAGTTCTTCTCCACATATGAGGTGGCATCATGAAAATAGACGAGAACTGGGGTGTTGTGTCATCCATCTGATGGTGAAGCTTGGAAACATTTTGATAAAATGAATCCTGAATTTGCAGGTGAACCAAGAAATGTAAGGTTGGTCTTATGCTCTGATGGTTTTTTACCTTTTAATAATTCGAATCCACCTTATTCTTGTTGGTCGATAATTGTCACTCCTTACAATCTTCCTCCAGAATTATGCATGACTACTCCTTTTATGTTTTTGACATTGATTATTCCTGGGCCACATAATCCAAAAGGTAAAATAGATGTTTATTTGCAACCATTGATTGATGAGCTAAAGCAATTATGGAATGGAGTGTTGACATACGATAGTTTAAGAAAACAAAATTTTATGATGAAAGTTGCATTAATGTGGACTATTAATGATTTTCCTGCATATGGAATGTTGTCGAGTTGGAGTACATCAGGGAGATTAGCATGTCCATATTGTATGAACCAATCAAAGGCTTTTAGATTGAAAAGTGGTCGGAAAGTTTGTTGGTTTGATTCCCATCGTCAATTTTTGCCTATAAACCATTCATTTAGAAGAAATAAGGATGTATTTTAAATTGTTGCTCGTTCGTTATGTAGTGGGAAAAGGCTTGTTCGTTATGTTGTAAATTGTTGCTCCATAGTTCATTACTCTTTAAGGCTTTAATGGAACTTTTTGTTTGACAATGACTTCTCTTTTTCTGTTGTACAAGCCTCTGACAATAGTCATTTGGAGTTTCTTTTTATTTTTATAGTGGAGATTGATTTGTACGTTACATTGCAGGAGAGGAAGAAGTACGTGGTCTAATGGGAAAAAGAAAAAGCTACATTTCCAATGAGAAAAAGAAAAAGCTACATTAGTGATTGGATTTTGCTTTCAATTTTAATATGCATTAATAAATGGAATTGATGATTTGTTACAATGTAAATGACATTGTTGTTAAGACCTTGCTTTTGAGTATGGTATCATGTTGAATTTATAGTGCCTTTTAATATCAGTGCAGTGCGAATCAATATTCTGTAAATTCTTGTGTTGCTTAGTTTTTAAGTTGCTTATCGTTTTAAGTTCCTCACTTCGATTTATTGAGGATTTTAATGTTTGCATTAAGTAGTCAGACTTTGATGATATCATGTATGGTATAAAGGAAAAGAAAAAAAAAAACTTTTCTATTTTAAATTATTTTAAAAAGAAAAAAATATGATATCACATTCAATGATATTATCATTATTTAGAGACCAATATAGTGACCTTTTTTTGCTATTTATATATTTGGTCACTAATTTGGTTTCAGTGAAATTGGTCACTAAATTGGTTTTAATAAAAATTAGTCACTAAATTGGTTTCAATAAAATTGGTCAATAAATTGGTTTCAATAAAATTGGTTTCTAGAATTAGCTACTAAGGTTTTAGCCACTTTTTATGCTTAGATTCTAAATCAGTCTCTAATTAAGTTAGTGACCAATTCTATCATTTTAGATACTAATAAACTAGTTTCTAAAAGCAACTTTTCTTGTAGTGATAACTAAAAAAATATATGTAATGGTTATGGTTATTAGACTTTTTCATTTTGTACTTAAATTATTTAGTATTAGACTTTTACAACTAAAAGTTATATTTTAAAAGGAATTCAATACATCAAGATCTACACAATTTATTTGTTTTAGAATTATTTTAGAGAATCAAAGAGGACTTTTCCTAATACAATACAAAAAGGTATATTTTTGGTGTGTTCATTATCATATTAACAATAAATTCTAGATAGCAATATTCATTCAACGAGTCTTTTATATCTCTAATTTCATCTTTGAACATAGCTCTTAATATCTAATTCCATGTATACTAGAATGATGACAATGGTCACTCATTTTTATAAAAATATTTTCTTAAACCTTGAAAGGTTTTCACACAAAAGGAGTGACAACATTTTACAAAAATTTTCAAGTATGTGTGCACGACCCTTGTTTAGATGATAATGAAGTCCTCTAAAACACGTTGAAAGGAGACTTAATTTTTGCCACAATTTTATCTTCTAGTGAAACATACATAAAGTTAAAGAAAGTAAAACTCGAAAAAAATGTAAATTAGATTATGTCTTAATGTGAAAGTATAAGTGACACTTAGGCCTCTCATAACACTTTCAATACTCAAATAATTCCAAAAATAGTGACAACCAAAAATTAAAGACAAATTTAGAAATAGGAACAACAAAGAAATTCCTAAAAAAAAGTAAATGACAAATTGTATATTCAAGTTTGGGACTAAATAATTTTTTCACTCTATTATGTTTTCTACAACACAAGTCAAGTCAAAAGAGTGACTAGATGTAAAATTTTGCATCAAAAAGCATTGTTTTAATCAGTTATTTTTCTTTTCTTTTTTACTTTGCTTTATTTTTCTTTTTTTCTCCTACTTTGCTTTGGTTTTCTTCTTATGAGACAATGCCTTTGTTTTTCTCAAATTTAAGAACCAACTCAAAGATTTTTCTAGTTACCAAAATCAACAAACAATTGTATTCAAAAGTTCTAACTAATCAACTAGAATACCAAAGAAATTGCCTATATATATATATATATATATATATATATATATATATATATATATTTCAGCCTATTAATAGTTACATTACCTCCAATATTCCCCATGTAACATCCCATATTTTTCATATAATAGAAACTTTATTGCATAAAAAAATTATATAATAAACTTGAATATAAAAATTCATACATTCATCATGTATTTCAAAATATAATTTCACATAAGATTTAATAAAATATCTTTGTAAAATTACAAATAAAATAAAATGAAGCTTCTCCATCACAATTCACTAGGACTCACACCACCTGTCAAATTCTCTGCTCCCG
>Ga0209700_102672_pt1 | contig 35657 bp, 19 predicted proteins | sample SiratroredBW_FD_187528 | JGI IMG/M metagenome (GOLD analysis project Ga0209700, IMG submission 187528) | Root nodule microbial communities of legume samples collected from California, USA - Siratro red BW (SPAdes) (version 2) | ecosystem: Host-associated > Plants > Roots > Nodule | place: USA...
TTATTATTATTATTATTATTATTATTATTATTATTATTCAGTATCTAATTTAAAATTGTCAAACTTTTAAATAATGCTGCATGTGTAGCAAATTTGTTTACTTCTTTTTTGGCAACCACAAATTCAACATCGTTTTTTTTATTGTATATTTGAGTTTATTTGAATTCTAAAACCGAGACAAATTCTTCCTCCACCTCGTACTCTCTTCCTGCACTTCCATATAATTTTTTTATTCCATAACTGTCCTTCATGAAATTACATAAATACTTCTATCTTAATAAAATTCCTCTCCTTCCCAATCGGATGACCAGGTCACCCGGTTTAATTTTTTGAAAATGAAAACCAGATGCACCCCCTATCCGGTTCTCATTTTCAAAAAATAATACAAACAGGACTACCCCATCCGGTTCTCAACCCAGCAGATTGAAAAATCCTCAAATTCGTCGTCGACAGCCTCCCAAATCCCAAATCAGCTACTCTAATCATCAATATCACCTACTAATTGCTAATAAACATCGTCCAAAGCTCTCCCCGTTGTGCTAGTGAGCCAAATACTTCCTTCAGCCGTTTCGTTAGCTAGCCATCCGGTTAAGAGAACCTTCGTCCGGTTTAGGTAAGCCATTCGCGACTTCCGTTCCTTTGTTATTCAAAATCTTTCAATTAATCCTTCATAGAAGCATTAGGTAACCAATTTGTGATGTTTATTAGCAATTAGTAGGTAATATTGATGATTAGAGTAGTTGATTTGGGATTTGGGGGCTGTCGACGACGAATTTAAGGATTTTCCGATCTGCTGGGTTGAGAACCGGATGGAGTCATCCGGTTTGTATTTTTTTTTTTTTAAATGAGAACCGGATGCACCCCCATCCGGTTCACAATTTCAAAAAACGAAGGGGATGGTATTTATGTAATTTCATGAAGGGCAGGAATAAAAAAAATTATATGGGGGTGCAGGAAGAGAGTATGGGGGTGGAGGAAGAATTTGTCTAAAACCGATCACATGATTTTGGGCCCAAGGCCCAAAGAACAAATTGTAATCCATGGAATACAATGATGCTTCTTCTTACACCTCCATACTTTCTTCCTACACCTCCATAAGCAAAGTAAAAATACCCTTTAACCCTCATTTTCTTTTTCTTTTCAGCACACCCCTCTTTAAGAAGCCGTCCTACAAGATTCGCTTGAAAATGTAAGAAATGGGCTTTCAACTTTCACATGTAGACTGGGTAGTAAGCAAACTGGTAAAAGAATGTGTATCCTAATCTTAACGTCCTTGTTAATCACACCCCATTTTTGCTTTATGCACCGCTTCACAATTTTTTTGTATACTACTGCAAAAAGATCCTTTTATACAAACTAATTTGTTAAATGTAGTTACGTTCTAATTATATATACTATCCAGTGAGTGTGTTCATTTTGTAGAAGAAGACCCTATTTTGATTTCTATAGAATAAATCATTAGAGAGAGAATATCTCGGTCTACAAGGGAGTCAAAGACCCTAATTATGGAGGTGATTAAAAGGTGTTCTACTACATTAGAACTATTTTTTGTATTGTGTAAAATATTATATTATAAAAACTAGACAATTTCTGTGAGATCTAGAAAAAACTGTACGTGTGAAGGTGAAGGGAATACAAGGGTGTAAATAACATCCCTTTAAGCTGAATTGAGCAAAGCCCAATTATGAGAGCCTTTTTTATTGTTAGCAACAACATAAAAAAGACAAATTCTTCTTCCACTTCCATATCTTCTTCCTGCACTTTCATAAAAAAATTTAATTTCTAAAATATCCATGTTAAAATGACTAAAATGATCTTAAGGTGTCATCCAGTTGTCATTTGTAAAACAAAATGACAATCGGATGACATTCCATCCGGTTTATAAACTCTCAAATCGATAACGTTGTCGTTCATCGTCGAATGTCACCAAAACCATCAAATTAACCACTTAAATCTACAATACATCTCATAAAATCCTTATAAACATAAAAAATTACTTACCTACAACTTTGTTAAAGCTTTAATTGAAGATTTTACCAAAAAAATAACCTCTTAGAACGGTGGTGGGTAAAAAAATACTTCACAAATGCGGTTACGGAGGTGAAGGAGGTAAAGGACAATGTTAACTTTTTCAATTTTTAAAAAAGGTTATATAAGTAATTTTATATTGATTATAGAGGTATAGAGGTGGAGTAAGAAATTGTCCATAAAAATTACCTCTTAGTTGAACTAAAGCCCGAAGGCCCACAAGTCAATGAAAACATGGGCCATATAAAATGTTGAATCCAGCAAAGAAACCTAAATAAACCATTACGCAACTAATGAAATGGAAAATCACAAAAAGAAAAATTGTGCAACACAATCACAACACAAGCCAAGAATGAGAAAGCATTTAATATTCAGAAAAGCCCTTTGTAATATTTTTTTTGTAGGAACTTTCTTGGTCTTAATTCCATTATTAAGAGGCCATTCAAGATAAAATATTATATTTCATGTTGGCATTTAGAGATATAAACATTGGTAATAAGGTGTTGGAGAATTGACCCAATTTTCAAGATAAACATTCCAAATTTTGAAAAAGTATGGTGAGATTACACACATAATAACAATTAAGATGGCAAGTTGTTAGCTGAAAAAATGGACTAATTCAATCTCAAATTAAAGTGCTTTATTTGAAAGCTGAATCGGTTAACCTAAATGCCTTTCTGCGCCTAATAATTTTGTGCTTTTCTAGAATATGCATTTGCCAATATATCACAACATTTGGTTGAATGAATTCATTTAGTTAGTTATATTACTTTCTATGTAAGCATTGGTTAAGAAGTGTATGAGATGACCCAATTCCAAGCATTGTGTCATCCACTAACTTGCGTTTATATTAATAATTTTAAGCAACATCAAACCCCATTTTTCCTTCTATATAAAGTATAGCTACAACCACAACAAACTTAAGTTGGATATAATAATGTTGCCCTAAATGTTGCAGCCTGAGGCTGAAACCTAACAAACAAATGCATAACATCACTTTACGTGCCAAAATTAATAATGCAATTTGTTATATTATTATTTAATCATAATTATTATAATTTTTTTAAAATTTTTACATTAACTATATACAAAGTTAAATTTATTATATTTTTATTGATTAAAAGTGTAAAACTTTCTGTGTATACAAATTAAACTCATGAATAAAAATACTATACCCTACTATGAGTGACACATCAACATATCATGTTATTTACATTACAACTTAAAACATTCTAAATATATTATTTTGAAATTTTGTTGATTATATATTTTCTCAAATAATACTTTAACTTAATGGAAACACGTATGACATAAAGTTTTTTTACATTCAGTATAGCAATTTTATCAATCATATTGGTAGCTAATAATTGCCAATGGAAGGGAGAAAGTTTGAAACTAGATTTGACTTGGATAAGAACAAGAACATAACTTTATCATGGAGTGTTTAATTCACTCTCTATTTATCTCTCATTTCACAAATTTCCTCATTTTGAGCATCATATTTTAGCATAATACTAATATGAAAGTAAAGTTTGTATAATTTTTTTTGTAAAGGTTGAGAGAACCCAATTGTCTTCATTAATATATTTTTTCTTGTCGATCAAGAAAAAGTAAAGCTTTTTACAGTACCATTTCACAACATTTAATCATAAATAAATAAATAAAATCTTAATTTTTGTTATAGCTATTTTAAAAATATTGTATAAAATAATTTCTAATATTATGGGCAATTAAAATGATAGAATATAAGAATCAAAACCTTAATTAATGTACTCAGCGTATATATATATATATATATATATATATATATATATATATATATATATATATATATATATATATATATATATATTAATGCAAAACACGTTAATTAATTACGTCATATCCATGTTACAAAATCGTAATCTACATGAAAAAGAATGTTGAGGAATGTGTGCAGATGTTAATGATGTGGGCATGTGTTCAGGGGTAATATTATCATCTTTCTTTCATCTTAAAATAAGAGAACCCAGCACAATTTTTTTTTTTATATATACCTCTAATATATATATATATAAAAAAAACAAACAATTTATATGTATTTAAATTTATTATATATGCACAAAATAACTTTCATAAACCAATATTTTTCCAAACATTAAACAAACTATGATATTGTGTTTGTGAATATATGTGGTGACACTGAAAAAGGGTTAAGTATTAATAGTTGTTTAATATACATATTATATGATAGTAGCCAAAAATGAGGCAACAGAAGAAGCAAGAATGATGATAGTGGCTGCGTATTTATCTCCAAAGATAGATGGATCCATGACAAGGGAGTGTTATCTTAATTTTACTGTATAGGAGAAACTAAGGGTACATTAATTAGTGCATAATTTGAAGATAGTTTTTTTTTTTTTTTCTTTTGTAAAAGCATGGGACTTTTTTGATCTTTGGGATTTGATGCTTTGACTTTTGGACTAGCACAAGCAAACTGCTCTTTTTGGATTTAAAGATAGGTATCCCCCACTCACATGGTTTGTTTCATGAGTTATCACTATTCAAGTTGCAATGGAAAATTCTCATTGAGGGCTGTGGATCAAAAGAGATGCCTAAATTTAAGAAGGGCCCCAACACCCCAATTGATTATTAGGGTTTGTTGGCTAAACCTTTTTCTTCATACATTAGACAACTTTACCATATCAACACTTCTAAAAATCATATTTACACACACAGCACAACAAATTCATGGAACCTTTAGATCCTTCCTTGCAAAGCATATGTCAATTCATGGAAGCCTTTTGTGTTGTAAATAACACCTTCGTTATCTTTATTCTTTCCATTGTGTGTGACATGTTACCACTTATAACTTCTTTTTGGTTACTTTTTGTTTGTTTTACTTTCCCAAAATGCTTTGAGACCCTAGAATACACCCAAGCTCCATGCACTTGCCCTGCCACGTCATCACCCCTCATGCAAAAACCCTATCTCTCCTTGGTGCACCCATGGGTGATCATAAGCCCTTACTTTTAGGGCTTTTGTCTTTCATGTGAGATGATCCAGCCACCATCATGGTTGAAGGTGATGGAGAGGCACATGGAAACTAAAAGGTCATCTTCCCACAAAAGAGTACACATTACAACCAAAAAGAAAAAGAGAAAAGGGATGAAAAGAAGATAGAAAATAAAAAAAACCCTAAAACATTTTCTTTTAAAAAAAAGGTAAAAAAACAACCCACGCTCCCATGTCCTACTAGATAATGCTCCTCCTCAACACTCTCATTCATCATCTTATTATTCATTTCTCCTCGTTGGGAAGAATAAAGGAATCAAACACTACCCTGTCCCTGAGTTGGGTGTATGGGTATGTGTTATAGAGACACTTAGATAGTGAAAGGGAGAGAAAAATAAATAAATAAATAAGATAATGAACACCATGTAGATCGATTATAATGTAAGGGCATAAAAGAATCACGTAGACCAAAACCAAACCATGGTACGAAAAATCCAAGTAGAGGCTCACTTTTTTAACACAAGTGACAAATTAATATTTCCAAGGAATTCACTGGAATTCTAGCTATGTGTGTCACTTTCTATTTGACATTTATAAGGGCAGAAAGAAAAGCAATAAAATCATCTCTATCACCATATCTAATTGCAATTTGCATGTTACAACCCTCTTTCTCTTTGAGTAGTTATTTTCATCATTGTATTCTTAAACACTGGCACTCATTATTGTAGCTGCCACAAAGATGCATCATTTTTATAATTTGCTCCAATGGTTTTCTCTGGATAAAAAGTTGAATCATGTGCTCATCACAGCTGCATCGTCCCACCATTATTCCTCAATAGTAAATACCCTTCCAAAAATTTAAAGGAAGACAAGAATATTACCCAAGTTCCAATTTCGGTTTCTTATCGAATACTTTTGCATTCTTATTTTGTGCTTCACTGTGTGCAATTGGAAAACAACACCATTATCTTCTTCTTCTTCTTTTACTTTTCCTTTCCATACAATTCTAAAAATATGTTCTTACAACTTACTTCAACCCCCTCAACACTTTGATGACCTTTTTTTAACATATCCAAACAGCTCAAAACATGTTTATGGGATCTTTTTTCAAGAAAATTTAAGGCTTACAAGGAGAATGAATTTTTTTCTTTTATATATTTATGATTAAAATATATTTTTCATCTTTGAAAATATTTTAAATTAATTGTCTTCCTCTTGATAAATATTTTATATTTATTTCTTACACTTACTAAAAGACAAAAAAATGCAGGGTAATTGTATATTAAATATAAGAGCTAAAAATCTATAAAATGTTAAAGAGACACTAAGATCAAATATTTGAAAAATGAAAAAAATTATTTTACTGTAAACATGAACGAAGATGAAAATAGATGACATAGAAGGACTTCTCATTCATTTACTGCAAATTCGTGAATTGATTTTTGCTTTGAACCAAGTCCACCATTTCAAACGAATTTATTTCATTCTTTTGCTGATTAAAAAAAAAAAACGAATGAAACAAATTCATGGAATCTCTAATTTTGCTTTGAACCATAACTATGAGGAAGTTAATTAAGAAAATCCATCAACTATGGGAAAGTCAAAGTGAATTTGCTGAAAAATAATTTTGTTTCTCTTAAGACATAATATCCAAACTGCTAGACTAGATTTGCATCCAAAATCTTTTTTTTTTTTTTTCAGCGTCCCTCTACAATGGAGGAATTATTAGACCAACGTATGTTAATAAGTAACTATTTTTCATTAGCATTAAAAATAATATTTTAATATTTTTTCGAAAATAGAGAATAAAAGTCATTCAGTACGTAAAAGAAAACTTCAAATATATAACGAATTTTTCCATAAATTGGTCGAACCTTAGTTCTCTCCAATAATAAACTAATTCACTATAATAGAAATCGTGTGAGTTCAAATTAACAGTGCAATTCTTAACATTTAATGCATACCAATTTTTCTATTAATAAATTTTTTATTCCTATCATGTATAATTTTAATTTATTTAGAACGTAGTTTTCAAATAAAAAATATTATTATATATGATACAATTATTGAATTTTGTAATATTTACTTTAATTTCAAAGCCATATCTAATACCATTTAAAATTCATTAACAGTGACAAATTTTTTCTCTTACACGGTAAATAAATATTGAAGGAATAGTACAAATTTGTAATGTTTATATTAAGAGTTCAATTTTTGTTAGGCAAAGGCTATATATTAACACTAAACTAGAAGGATGGAAAGTGAAGAGGAGAGCACATGGTTTTGAAGCACAATAGATATTTGCGGATGTTAATTTCTTTTTACCAATGGTTTGTTATTCAGTATCTACATATTATATGATGGGTACAATAATTTGAATTGATGTACATGAAACCCGAAAACTAAATGGTATATCTCATATTCTTTGTTTAGATAATATAACTTCATTTTCCTTATTAAAAAAAAACACTAAACTGTTGACATATGATATTTCTTGTTCTAATTATAGTAGTTTTTTTAAAAAATCGATAAAAAATTATATATATATATATATATATATATATATATATATATATATATATATATATATATATATAAGAAGCAGATTGGGTGCTTCAATTTGTTTACAAGTAAAAAAGAAGAGTTCCCTTTAGCTCTAATTATACTAGTATAAATGTAAAAAGCAAAGCAAAAAGGGGATAAAAATATATGTCATACTTTTATTTCTTTGATATTGGCCGGGATAAAAGAAATTATTTAGAAGCACTAATGACAAAATAAGTGTTTACTATTTTAAAAGACAAAGTATAAAACAACTCCCTTTTTTCATGCTTTTGATAATTAAGCTAGATATTTAATTATGATTCTCTTAATCAATTCTTGATTAACACCATCCTCTGTCATTGTCACAATTAATCAGAACATAATTATCATGATCTTACGCACAATTAATCAGAAGTCCTAAAATATTGATTAAAACGCTTTAGGTAGCTACAGTGTGATCCATTAGGTGCATGTGCATGAATGAATTATTAAATTTTGATTAGTGGTCAAACATTTTGAGTTGATGTGAGAAAACCTGTATTTATTTTTCAACCAAATAATTTTTTTATCAGTAATTTTTGTAGTATCACAGATTTTGTGGTAATGATAAAGAATAAAATTAATAAGAACATTTTAAAATTATTTTAACTTTACTACAAAATAATCATTCTACAAACTTTTCTTTTAAAATTATATATCCAGTAATACAAATTATTAGATCTATATAAACAATATCTAAATTTGATCTAATAGATTATACATCTAGTAATACAAATTACTAATCTACAGAAACAATATTAGTATTTGATCCAGTAGATTTTGAGAAATAAGTAAAAAAAAAAAAAAAATTGAATGTTGAATGAGAAGAAAAAAAAAAAAAAAAAAAAAACATTGAATGTTGAATGAGAAGAAAAAAAAAATTGTTGAACCAAATAATGAAAAATGGTGGTGATACGAGGCACAATCAGAAGCAGGAATGGATCATTATTAGGACATAGACAAGAAGTAAATGGCCATGTAGCCAACATCTCACACACCCTTATAGGGTTTATGATACGATGATGAACAAGATATGTTTGTCTTGTGCAAAGTGATCAAAAGATCCAAGATTATTGTGTGGAATTCAGAGAAGTCTCTTATATTTGTCCATACATATTTCAAACAATTAAATGAAACAAAAAAAGGGGATAGCATTCAGTGTTTATTATCAAACCTTGAAACATGAGAAGACAAGTGGCTTCAAATCAGGACATCCTCACAGGAAGAAACAATGATATAATACACACAGCATAATTATAATAATTACTTGTAAAAAAATAAAGAATTTTTTTTTTATAGAGGCCCCTCTCCCCCTCGTTGAGACAAAGACAATTTAAGAATATATAATACATTGAAAAGATCTCACCCCCACTCATATTCATTGTGAACCCCACCACACTCTTATTTCTACCCATTCATTTTCTGGCCATTATGATCATTTCAACCCCAGTGATAATGACTGGTCAAAACTTGATTGATCACCTAAAGAAAGCTAGAATACATATACATGCAATCAAAAGGTAAAATCTAAAGAAAATTGATCATGCATGTCTCCCTTTTTCTTTTTCTTTTTTTTTTCTCTTCCTTCATGGAGGTCATTAGTCTCTTCATCAATCAATTTTTTTTCTTGATAAGAAGAAATAACATGACTATTACGATGCATCGATGCTTCTTTTATTACCCAAAATGGTGACTTGCCTCGTAAACAAAGTTCAAAGTCAAAAAGCTTTTCCCTACATGGAGTGTATAGAGGCCCACTTTAATTTCCCATTTCAATTTAACAATGAAAGCTTTACATATTTTAATGTTCCTCAATTTCCTTTTTCCAATGTTCCAAAAGAAACAATATAGTTTTGTATTTCCATTTTTCTATCATATAAAACCAAATAAGTTTCTTAAATTTATTTCAGTATTTCATTTAAAATTGATGTTTCTGTGTTCTATTCTTAGTTGAGTGACTAACATATATTTAAAAAACAAAAGGGAAGTTGTATAACATAGAAAAAAAAAATTAGAGACTAATATAACAATCAAATATTAACTTTATCAATTACTGAAATTTCTGAAAAAATTATATAAACAAGGCTAGAAAATTGCTTTACATATATAATAAATGGACCGACTTTATTAAAGTTGAGTGTGATTAAACAAGTAAAAGAAATTGATAAATGGATACAAAAATTATGATAAAGCAAGTAAAATAAATCTTGTATACTGTTATAGCGTATCTTGTATTCCTGTATATTGGTATAGATTTTTTTTCTTGGTCAACAATGCTGTCCATGGATGAACATAGAGCAGTTACAGTGAAATTTACATTTGTCTTTGTCTGAAAAATTGAATATTAAATGCAGGTGCTGTGAGTTATATATTATTTAAGGAGAATAAGATATTGTAGGTTGTGTATAGTGGAGATTATTATATATAATATTAGATGCGTTGTTTGTTTGTAATCTCACGTCAATTTCATATATAATAGTGTTAATATCCTCTTGATTAGATAGTGGACTGTTATGGCTTGGGAAACTAGATTATATATACCAAGATGATCCATTCATTCTGTGAGATTCTTTATGATTAGACCATATTGTCTTTCTCATTCAAAAGTAGTAGTGTAGCTAGATACCTAATGGCCTAATTCTTCTAATTACTTCAAAACAATTTCTTCAATATTCATGATGATGTCTTTTCCAATTATTTCACTGACCAAACTCGTCACCAATATTGCTGTGGATAGAATCATGCATTGTCCACCAATTTCATCAAATTATTTTATTTGTTTTATTCTCACGACATTCACCTTGATTGCTGCATTAGCCATCCTCAACTATCAACTCACAACTGTATATTCTATCCAAAAAATATATTCATTATCATTATCAAAATTAATTAAAAGAAGACGTGGGCAACATCGCTCCTAATAATAATATAAAATAAAATAAAAGAATATAAATAAAGTGAATTGAGAAATTCGAAAAAATAAATCATCATTATTAATTCCCAGATCCCTTCCATTATTCATATAAACATGAGGGGAAAGCATTTTATTGTACGTCAAGGATATCCTATTCGTCGAATGTCAAAAACATAATTAGATACTAAATATTTATTTATTTATGAAAAGTAATTAGCAAATGCTTTATTATTTGAGTTTTTTATTGAATGTTTGGGTTTAATCTCACTATTAGATACGAATTTACAAGAAAAGAAAAAATGTGTAAATATAGAATATATTATTATACTTTATCAACTCTGTTTATAAGAAATAGATAAATCTGTTGATTCTAGAGACTCATGTAGGATAGGTTAGAGGTATTGGATATATTTTTTTTTCACTTACTAATTATTATATAAGGTCATGTAAGATGGGTTAGGCTAGAGGTGTTGGATGTTTTCACTTAGTTCCGTATGTGAAATATTTTGTTAAGAGTTAGAACCTCTCTTTTATACTTTCTATTAATTTATATTTTTTTTGCCTATAGAAAAAGAAGTATCACTCTATCTCAAAAGAATGAATCTATCCAATAAAAAGAAAATTATATGTCCTAGTTTTCAAAACATCTAGTGTTCCAAATGGTTATTTTTAATTCCTATTGATTTATCTAAGTATTTACTCCATCTCTAATAATAAAACATGGATAACTATTTCACATTTATTAAGGAAGTTGTTTTAGTTAGTAATATTACAATTTTTATGAATATAATATTTTCTAAAATTATCTTTAAATAATCCATAACAGATAGAAAAAAAATAATTTTAAAACAAAATTCTTCAATTTTTATAAGAAATTGAAAGAAACCATTCATAGCATTATAAATTGTGAAAAATAAAATTTAACATCTCATAATTTCATCTACTTTTGGCTTAAGTTTATCATTAACTTTTATGTGAACTATTTTGAAATTTTTTCATCGATTGTAAAGTTAATATCTATGAGACCCAGGTATTGTTTATTTGAAGAGAGATTGAAGAAATTAATACAAATGAGTCATAAGTAAGACTATATAAGATATTAAGATACCACCTTTAATACAAATCTAAACGATAAAAAAAGTATGTGTGAAGATTTGATAATTTAATTAAAATATACAAGTTGGAACCTTTAGTAAAATCTTACTCGGGTACTTTCTTTTCTTGTTATTGTTATAGATATCGTATCGAGTATTCACTACCAGACAAAATAATATAGTTAATAAACGGGACACAACTTATCATTCTATCATAATGGGTGATTGTTGTTGTATCAAGTTTATTTTGTCCTCTAACAGTATATATCTTTGATTTACTTCAAGCAAGTCTGATGTTATTGCTGCATTAGTTCTTTCAATTGCTACATATGATGTTATTTCAATTGCTATATTAGTTGTTTCAATGGCTTCTTGGACATATGACGAAGTCATTCATCTCAAGTAACTACTCATTACAATTAATGGTACCAGCTAATAATGAGGACTAAGAGAAGTATGACACTCAATGACATATGTTGACAGCAATCAAAGTCGTAATACCATAACATCTAATAACATCTATCAATACCATAACATCTATCGCTACTATTGTCTCTACTAACATCTTTCCATTTATTAAAACATTGTTGTTGCATTTATTTGTTAGACTTTGAAAGTTGATCCTTCAATTACTCATGGTAGGTTTCCTAGTTAATTATTAAGAGTTATAAATTTATGTTAAAAATATAAATAAAGTAATAAAATAATGGTAAATGAATTTCCCTTCATTTTATTTGAACTACTATTAGAATTGAGTAACAAAATCTTTTTTTGGCAAAAATACATTCATCTCTAAATTTTTTATGATCACCCTTTTTAAAGATTTTTTTTTTTTATGTTCTCATAATTAAGTCCCTAAATCCTTTCTTAAAAAACCTTTTCATTAGGTTCAAAGTTAAGTCTAATCAATTAGGAATTTGTCCTATTCTTGAGAAAATCCATCATAGATACATGGACTATTGATTTCCAACTTCATATCCTTCATCCTCGCGATTAGTTTTCTTTTATCTCAAATTTGAAACCAATAGGACGAATAGTTGTTATAAGTCAAAATACTATTTTATTAAATGAAATTGAACACAATTTTATAAAGAATTCGCCTCTCAAAAAAAAATTCCCTTCATAATGGATACAAAATCTTATTCTACAAATGATATGTTCTCTTTTATATTCTCTAAGTTTTAGGTCGTTTAGTTCACTTTATTTTATTTAATTGTTTTACAATTACTTTTGAGTTTACTTAACTTATCTTAATAGTAATCTTTTATTGTTTGATATTAGTTTTCGAGAGACACTTTAACTATGAAGATGATATTTTTTTCGTGTACTCACTAAATTTGTAAATTTGATTATATATATTGAGAAGGTAGATAAACATAGCATGCATCACCGTGTATATGTAACGTGTATATGTAAACTTCCATTGCCTTATCATAAGCAAAGGAAATATTGTTTTGTTATAGAACTTTCTTTTAGGTCATGGCCAAGTATCAACAACAGGTGTGTGTAAAGGTTCTGTAAAGGTTTATATATAATTAAGAAAATATTTATTTTTGAAATGAGATTAAATTTGGTTCAAACGAATTTTTATTTTTTTTAGAAATTTGGTTTTGTTTGCGATCATTCCTCTTAGTAAAATATAGTTCTATGTTGTAATTTCAATCTAAAATAAAAAGGTTAAATGATTAGTTCTTTTGTATTGGAAAAATCGGTTGAATGTTTCGAACTTTTTTCCTTTAATAGTTTTTATATGTTTTTTTAGTTTATGTATGGGTTTAAGATACCCTTGTACCTTAATTTATAACATTTTGCTAGTGATTAAAAAGAACAATAGAGTTACAAGGTTATTAAAATTCACAAACAACCCAACTTCGTTACTTCTTATGCAATTTGAAAATTTTGGTTGAAAATTAATAGTGATGAGAAATCTCATTTATGAATGTTGTAATATACCAGAGCATATATAACTCTTGTGCTTGTATTGTATGCATGTTCATCTTCGGAATATAAATTCCAAACGAGTGAAGCTAGCTAGAAACTTCGAAACCTCACCTAGGGTCCCTCTCATCTTAGGCTTATGACTCCATTGTCTCTTTAGGGTCCCCGCAAACCTGCTACTATAGCCCAAGAACTGCAATTCATGTTGCATCTGAGACTATTGAACACCAAGTTTATTTGCATGTGTGACTGTTTCGTGACTTTTAGGAGGTAGTTCATCATTATTGTTTTCTCATTTAATTAGGTATCTATTTTTATGAAAAAAAAATTAAAGAACTTTGTCAAATGAATATACTATATAAAAACATAACATAACATAAAAATTAAAACAAAATTTCAAAATTACTTGACTCTTTTTAATATTAAAGAAAGACTACATGTACACTTTTTCATGAGAGACTGAATTATATCTATGATTTTACTTTTTTGATCTTCTATTCTACAATCTTTCTTATTTGATGAATGTAAGATAAATGAGTGATGGTGATATGGATATGAATGATGATAATGATCCATTTAATGGTAATATACATAATGAAATAAAGCTCACTCACGGGATTAACAAAAACATATATAAAGGACGTAATGATTTTGAAAGGTGATTGAGAGCACAATATTTTTTTTCCTTGATTAGGTATCTATTTTACTTGTCCACTTAGAATTTGATCTAACCAAAGTATTTGAAAAGCATTTAGTCTGTTATTTTTCTCATTTTTCTTTATAAGGAAGAAAATGTTCAGTTCATATGCTATCTCCATCACTACTATAGTTATTTTTTCTCTTTAAATATAAAAAGTGGATACACATAAGAACATCAACTTGTGCATGCCTATGTTCACGAAGGGTTTAACTCTTACAAAATACAACGACATTGCAGAGAACATTGTGTTCTTCATATGCAAACAATGATTATTATTATAATGATGTATTAAAACGCCATAATAAGATTTTGTTATGGCAAGTTCTACATTAGAAAGAAGAAGAAAGTGAATGATAACCCAAAGTAAAAGTGGTTTTGGTGGCAACATGTGGACACCATTAAGAGTCATACATGTTTTGATACGGCAAGACAAAAGAAAGACACCAATAAAACTAGAACAAAAAGAAGAAGACATTGATTGCATTATTAACTCAAATTATCCACAAATCATAAGTTGTTACATTACGTAGCCATGTTATTCACTATCTACCTGCAAGCTCACAACAAACACATACATTATCTTGCCAAAAACTGAAATCTCATCACCACTTTTCATCTTCCCACACACATATCATTAATATTTTACGACACATTCATTCATGCGTTGCAAAAGGTGTTTAGATATAATGTATGTGACGTATGTGGTTATAATTATAGTATATAATAAGTGTGCAACATGAGGCAATCATTTATTCAACTTAGTAGGAAACTTTAACCAGCAAGACCATCGAGTAGTGGGTTTTTGACCCTAGAGGAGATAGTGTCTTCTTTCGTATTGTAATAAAAAATAGGTTTAATAGGTTTTTCATTTTATCTTTGCATCTCGAACCTTTTTTAATTTTATCAACTTCTTTAAAAATAAATTAATATAGTATTTTTTTATCAAATACGTAATACAAACAAATAACACGTAACACGAATAATGGATAATATTTTTGGTATCTTTATTTTGTGTATACGGATTGAAACACGTGTCTTTTATTAATTTTTTTCTGATAAAAAGATAAATAACGTCTTACTAATTAAAGTTGTCTTATTTATCAAATAAAACATAAAAAATAAAATTTTCTTATTTTGAATATTATAAAAAATAAAGTTTTCTTATTTCGGATATAATGATTAATTTTCTAAACGATATTATCTCAACGGACTTGAACTCAAAATATTGGTATTGTCTTGTAAGAACGTCGTTCTCTTAGATTTTGATTGGAAAACTTGTTCAAGTATATTCAATATAGTCTCACATTGCTTAAAAGTCATATCAATATCAGTTTAACCACATATTCCTTTCTTAATCCTATAAAATGCTTTTAAAAATAAAATTATGACAAAAGTCTGAATTTAGAAAAAAATATCTCATATGCGATAATGAATTTAATAAAAGATATTATACTATTTTAATATAATAAAAATAGACCAAAATTAAAAATATTTAAAATAACATGATAAAAATTGAAAACAAAAATATTGTAAGGGAACTACCAAAATAGCTAATAAAGTTAAAAAAATTTAAATGTTGATTGTACGATAAAAAATATATTATATAAAAGATGATTTCTGGGATAAAGTTTTATATTTGAAAAAATAGTTATTGATTTTGGATTGAAGTATACTAAAAAAAGATAGTGTAGTTGTGTGATGTATTAGGTTTATGTGGAAGAGAGAAAGGGAAATAGAGTGGCCACTGGCACACCCTGTCTTCAAAGATATTGATGTCGGTAACGCACTCTACACTCCCACGTGTGCTACAAAATGTGTCTCTACGTTTATCAATATTATAATTATAAACTATTTCCACCATTATGTTTACATTTTCCTTTTCTTCTGCCTAGGAAAATCATAAACAAAAATCAAACTTCAATTTTTAAATATAATACATTCACACCATTACACTTTACATTTATACTTTCTCAAAATATGTATTTAATAAGAAATTCTGTTGTTTATCATTCAAAAATTGAAATTAACTTATAAATTAATTAAAAAATAAAATATATAGGAATGGTATTAGAAAGTATATACAATTTTTTAAAATGCAAAACTTGTGTTTAAAGTATGTCAATAATAAGATTACAAAAACGAATCATGAAAGAGTAGAACAAAACTCGTGATATACAGAGAAAACGCACTCAAGAAAAATCTTTTTTTTCTACATAATCAACAAATTAGGAAACAAAAGTCTCACAAGATGAAATTATGATACATAAAAATTACCTTCTTTATAAATATTGCAAGAAGAGAATAAAGTTACTTTTACTTTCACTTTAAATAAAAATGTTAAGAAGATTTGACTATATAAATTTCGAACAAATATATGTAAAAAAATTAAGATATCACCTTTAATATAAAATTTTAAAATAATAAATATATAAGTCTTTTGATTTATATATTGTTAATCTTATTTGTCTTTAATCAATATAACGCTTCTTGAATTCCTATCAACAACAATATATTTAAAAATAGTTTGAAACAATGTTAGGACAGTTATAAAAATGTGTATAAACTAACATCAATTTATGAAAAAAAGAATATTTTATTTTTGACAAATTTTGATGAAGATATTTTATAAATAAAAACCTATAAAATTTTAAAATAAAAAGATAATTTAACTTTCAACCATGAGATAAAAATAAACTCTCATCTTCAGAATATGTGGAGAGAAGTTGTAAGTCCTTTACTTATATATCTAAATATGAAATTATAGAGTCATCAAATGAAAGATCATGGACTCTTATTTACTTTATCATCTTCATGAAATTAAAATCAAATTTGATAGTACAATTTACATTTGATTTAACTAAACACAAATATTTGTCTCCATTGAAGAGAACAAAGATATCTATAACAGGTAAAATAATACTAAGTTTTAGAAAAAAAAAACATTTGTTATTAATTTTTAAAAGTAAAAAAATGTCATATGTTCAAACAAAAAAGCTTAATATATAATATTTTTTTTTAATGATAAAGAATATTATATAGATTAAGTCAAAAAGTATTTCAATCTTATTACAAAATTATTATTCCGTAAATCTTTTTCTTTTAATCGAGCTCTTTAGTTAATATTTTAAAATCGAGTTTTTTAACTGACCTTCTGAGATCGAACTCTATAATTTATCTTTTAAAGTCGATATCCAAAATGATTGAGCATCATAACCAATCTCCAAAATCAATCTCCTAAAACGAATCTCCATAGTTATTTTCAAAATGACTGAGCATCATAACCAATCTCCGAAATTAATCTTCTAAAACGAATCTCTATAATTATTTTTCTAAGACTGAATTCTGTCGTCGACCTTTCAAATAATAAAAAAACAAAAGAAAGTTTCTCTCATATTAAAAATGTCACATTTGTAATCTATGATAATCAAAAAAAACATTTAATTACCCAACTAACATATATATTATTAATTCTCTTAAATTTTATATTCTACTAAATTTGCAAAGCACAAGAGAACTTTCATCTAGAAGCTTTAAACATCTTATATTAAACAATGTTCTACAATGAAACAAAATATTAATTAGCTAATCCAAATTATTTGTAGTTGGTGATCCTAGCAACTAATGGTAAACCTATGATTAAGTTATGTATACTCTGGGAATACAAGTTGAAATTGTTTGATTATTTGGATGCAATAAGAAGTAATATAAGAAAACAAAAAGCAATAACCTTGAACAATCTTCACCCCCAATCTAGGGTAAGAAGTTGTTGTCAAAATCATTGTCAGTGGGCGGCCAACAGACACGGCCCTTAGTTTTGGCTTGTCTTAATGCAACCTTCCATGTCTTCTTCTATGGCTATTCATCACTATCTGCAACATGCACTTCCATAATTACACTGTTTATCACACTCCAAACAAGATTCTGTGTTCTCAAATATTCATCACCAAAAATAAAATCTGCTTTTTCTTTTTCAATTAATATGCTATTTTCGTTCCTCCACTCTAGTAGGTTTTTAATTCCTATTCTTCGAATCAGTCGCACCATGAATTCTTTTAAAAAAAAAAGTAAATTTACAGCTTGATTATGAGTTGAGAATACCATACATCTATATTTAAATTTTCATATACCACATGCTTGATTAAGTACCAACATAAACTCAAATGGAAGAAGTGATTAAGTGCTAAAAAAAACTATTATTTTTATATATGATATATGTATGGGTTTTCGAATTTACAAAAAAGAAAATTAATATGGTACTGAATCGTGTATCATGTAGACAATAATAATCTAAATCCTTATCTAGGATCACTTGATAATTTTATAAATTGGGTCATTTTCCTTTAGAAGGTTAGGATTGAAAGGATATTCTAATTTACTTTTAGAGTACAGTTTTACTCGTAGCTTTTGGAATAAAAAATTATTATTGAAGTTCTCTATTCTTGTTCTTGATTATTTCACAACTCTTTCCACTTTTTTTACTCTCTACTGAATAAATATTTAAAGAATCTCACACTTATATTGTTACATAATTTTTTTATATTATCTAATGGTATTTTTTGAGTTAATTACCTTTATTCAACTAAAAACTGGTTTCATCACGCTACCTTTCAAAGTAAATCAATATACATTTAACTATTTAATTAATTGAGTCTAGACCATTAAATTTAGTTAATTTCGTAGTCTTTAATGCTATAGGGACTCAAATTGAAAGGGGTTTTCAAATCTGGGGAGTTTAATCTGAAAAATTATAAACATTATATATGTCGAGTAGATGTGTGTATGTAATTATGAAAAGTAAACATAGTACAAGATCATGCACACACATAGACATAATTAGAATGGTTTGATATTTAAATATTATAGGTTTTGGCTAAGAAGAAGAGGGTGTGTTTGTTTGTATGGAAGTATATGGTGTGTGTTTGTGTATGGTACAGGCCTACAAATACAAACAAATACATAAAGGACAAATAAGCATCAGGGAATAGTGAAGACTGTGGTAAGGCCACCCAACAACTCTGCGTACCCATGACGAAATTATTAAGCAGACAAAGATACCATTATTCACCCAACATTCATACCTTCTCCATATCCCAATATCTCATCCAATGCACAATCATATCATCTCATTTTATTTTTTAGTTCATTTCTTAACCCTCCCCACTCTCACTTTCCTCTATTTTTTTTTATTCATATAATCCAGTGTGAGTCTATGTGCATGTGGTGTGGATCGTCTTATTGACATAATTAATTAATTATATCTAAAACTTTGGAGACACTACAGTTGTAAAATTCGTTTCGAAGACGACATCGATTACGAGGTAGTGGTGCTGGATTTGGTGAGATAAACAATGGAAATAAATACTAAAAGGTGAGTATTGAAATTATTCATTTTTCACATATATTTTTATCTACAACCAATACCAATCACAAGAAAAATTATTTTTTAATAGGTTATATTTAACATTTTTGACGGTTTTAATCTTCGTTAAATATATTATTTACAGTTTGATTTTTTTTCTAAAAGAATCAGTGTCATTAACAGATTACGATGATTTTTATTAACTCCTAAAATGATGATTTTAAACCTCTGTTATTTCCGGTAGTTTTAAACTAGCATTATTTTCAGCAATTTCAAACTCCAGATTTAAACCTCCATTATTTCTGAAAGTTTCAAACTTTCCATAATTTCCAGTAATTTTAAACTCCATTATTTGCGACGGTTTCAATCTTCATTACTAATGATTTAGTTAATCCATCTGTTTAAATCCCAATCTGAAATCTTTTATATAACTTCTTTTTTGGTATAACTTCTATAAAAAGAATTACCAAACTTGTATCCAAACATGTTAATGAGTTAACATGTCAATGAGTTTTTAGTATAAAAAGAGTAAAATTTCACTCAACTTTTAAGTAAAATTTCTTGTTTCCATCTTAAATAAATGTATGAGATTTTTTTAATACTCATTTTTTAAAAAATACATAAGCGTTTTTTTATTAAGAAAAGATTATATAAATAAAGAAAAGCTATATGTACAAAGAAAATAAAGAATAGAAGGGTTAAAATTACATTCCTTTCTTTATTCTCTTCGTTAATATCAATAAACCTATCTTATCTAATAGTTTGATAATAGAACATCTTACTCTTGCCAAACTTACCATTTAGATTTGTTATAAAATAGTGTTTGGTTAAAATATTTCCTTACTAATTTCTCCAACCATAGCTTATTTGAGTTGCATTCTACAATCTTTTGTCTACATACAAAAAGCTAAATGACAAATTACAAATATTTTTTCAGCTTTCATATCTAACTTGATAGCTCTTGCTGAGTAGCTTCAATGCATCTTCATTCCTACTATGTGACTTTCGTGATAAACAAAAATACTTATAACTATGAAAAATGACATTCATGACAATATCCCATTGCAAATTAAATTTAATAAATAATAAAAACACATGTAAATCTTTTGGTAAATTAAATATAAAATTATATTTAAAAATTTTAACAAAAAATATGATTAAACTCAATCATAATTCAAAATATTTATAGGTGTTGATATACTTGATTTATATTGTTAGTAAATCCTTAATGTACTATTACATCTTTATTATTTTCTTTCATTTTTTTACTCTACATCATATATATTTTCCACCTTTTAAGATTGTAATGGCAAACCAACCACTACCGATTTGAAACATAACAATCTCCCACTGTGTATCTCTATACAATAACTTTCTCTTGTTTTTTTTTTTTTTTCATATATTGACTAATCGTAATATCAAATAATTTTGAAGTTAAACTGGAATGTCATTCTTAAATAGAAACAAATAATTTAATACTCAATCGTTATAAATATTAAATTTATTATATTTTACACACAAATTTTAGTACACTTGTGTGTTGAATTTGACCTAAATAAACAAATAAAAATGTAATAATTTCCAAAACACAAATTGAATGAGATGAAGTGAATTTTTCTACCAAAAAATAATAATCACAGTGAACATACTTACCCAAACTTCTGACAACTTGATTCCATAGTTTTTTTAATGTGACCAATGAAGCCAATGGAAGCTAATAACTAAGACAGATAAAGATGAATTTTGAAAGATTCGGTAACTGTGTGGCAATGAATAAAGTGTAGGGTGGTGGCATATTAATGTTATGATGCCATGGGAGAAATTATTCTGGTAACTTTTTCTATTGGATCCGTATATTTATAGGGATAATTGTGATGTCACCTTCCAAGGGTGGTGATTAGCTATGTAAAAAGTTTTTCAATTCCATAGTTCCAAATTTTAAATTAACTACATTATAAATAAAACTTTCTTGGATCTTAAACCCCTTCTTATGTTAACATTTATTGATGAATTATTCTATTGCACTTATTGATGTACATAATGACACACGTTTATTTGGAATTAATCACAATTCTAAATTATTTAATGTGGAAATCAGTAATCTTGTTTGAAATTAACTGTAAAAATGAGATTAAATTGAGTTATAGATCAAATTATTGGTTTCAAACTCGTTAAAGTATTTTGGAATGATTACCGGTTCATGTTAATTGCCGTTTTAACAAACAGTTTTTTCAAAGTGATTGGAGTTTTTAATTTTTAACAAATATCAAAGGTTTTATTTCAAATTTCGAATCTAATAATAATGAAAATTATTGTCTTCTAATACACAATAAAGCATTTATAAACATAGCAATATATATTTAAAGAAATTAAGAAAGAGAGTAAAGATATTTAATCAAAATCAGCTCCTAATAAATGTATTTTATTTTATATAAAAAAGTTAGCATTTAAAATAGATAAACTAGAAAAATAGTTAAAATAGATATTATAGTTACAATCGCGAATGATTCATAAGATCTTAAATTGTAAGATCTTTTACAATTTTAATACCCATCATAGATTTTATTTTATTTTATATAAATTGTATTACTTTGATTGGATGTGTACATTTTTTAATTTAATATAAAGAAGACACATAAACTTTAAGTGTCTTAAATAAGTTTTATTTTAATTTAAACTATCTCATTCACAAAAAATCAAAGATGTAAAAAAAATACTCTTAATTTTTAGTTGGATTTAAAATTTATTTTAATTAAAATTTAATTGACTTATAATTCATATGTTTTTACGATTTTATTGGATGATCTACAATTTTATTGTGTTATTATCATATATAAAATTTAAATTATAAATAATATATAATATCCTATAATATTAATATTAAAATCTTAATTTTAATTATCTTAAAAAATAATAATCTTCTAGTATAGTCAATGTAGCATAAAATATCATCAATCATTAAAATTAAAATCAATCAATTTAAACCTACCTAAATTTGAATGAAGTCGCATTGCTAAACCAAGGTTATCAGCATTATTTTCAATAATTATTATTGATGTAAAGTATTATCAATTTGTTAACGGTCACTAATTTATATTAAAATACTTATAAGACTAATATTGATATAATTTTTCTTCTGATCACAGTCTTTTTCATTAATAAAAAAAAAAAAAAAAAAAAAAAAAAAAAAAAAAACTTGAATGTGTCCCATTTTATTCAGACAAACTAAGTTAGATTAACTAGTGTATACTTTATTTCATTATTATTCTTATTTTTTATATATAAAAGTATTCCCTAATATCACTTTGTTTTTATAATTTTAACAACACATTTGCTCATATAAATTGAAATTAACTAATACTTTTTTAAAGCTATAATCATTTTAAGATATATGCTAGACTTAAAAGCTAAAATTAATTTACATAAACATATTGTTTTATGTGTATTAATCAAATGATTGACAGATAATTTTGTTCATACTTAAAATGTAATAAATTAAATTAAGAAGCTTATAGTAAAGTAATATATTTTTCTACTTTATACAAATTTTGAGTTACTTTCACCTCATAGACTAACTTGGTGCTAAAGTCACGTCAACATTTCACTATCCATGAGTTGGTACTCTCAATCTATTAGCTTGTCCCTTCATAAGCATGCGTGAAATACTGACAGAAAGTGTGTAGCAGAGAAATCTCCCAAAATCATATATCAGATCATGCTAGTTTCAGTTATGTATCAACTTCCCCAACCTTTATTGCACTTGACAAATTTAAATTCAGAAACTCAGTTTTATCCCATCTCATTATGTACCTTTAATTGAAACTCCTCTTTTTAAGAAATGGTTCATTAGTGAGATGAATTTTGGAGAAGCTCAAGAACCCTATTATTAGGAGATGAGAAAGAGAAAGAACTGCAATGTATTCTATAGCTACATTTTGTGTCGGAGTTTTGTCAATTCAGTTACCTCAAGAGAACATTAAAAACTATTTATTATAAAAAAAATGAATTTTTATTCCGTTGGAAAAATTGAAAAAAAAAATAGAAATAATTGAATTAATAAAAAAATATGATACTATTTTTAATTCCAAATATTAAGATATTAGATTTATAATTTTTTTTATATATTACTTCACTTTCTCATTTTTATTCAATATAAAATTAAACTTATATTTTGATATTTAATATATCTAAAGGTTAGAATATATATTCTCTTACAGTAAACTTTAAAAAATATTATTAGGAATAAGAGTTAACTAAATATATTTATAATTTCATCACATATTAAAAAGATATTAATGACTAATTAAATATTTTAGTTACATAGAATACTATTTTTCAAAGTTGAAATTAGCTTTCAAACTCGAAATTCATTATAAAACATGAATTGCAATTATCATCTATATCGAACACGAATTTTTTCTAAATTATTTCAATTTAATCAGTAATTTCAAATTCGTATTATATATATATATATATTTATATGTACTGTTTACATAATATTATTTTTTAGAGTGTGTTTGGATTGGAAAGTGAGGATTTGAAATGATTTACGATGAAAGTATGTAGAAAGTTTAATTATTTGGATTAAAGAAAAAATAATAAGATTTGAATGAAAAGTTTGTGAATGTAACAGATATAATAATATTTTAATTTTTAGTATAATAAATTATAAAATTATAAATTTATTCTTAAAATTAAAAGTAAAATTTAATAAATTTATTTAATGTAATTATTAATATTTTAAAAAATTTATGAAAATATTAAATTAATAATTTTTTAAAAATATATTAATTTATTAATTAAAAAGATTAATATTTTAAAATATAAAATAATTTTTTTAAATAATTTTAATAATAAATTTAAAAACAAATATTATTTTATACTAAAAAATTATTATTAATATATAATTTATTTTAAATGTTTATATTTATTTATTTTAAATTATAACTATTTTTATATTATTATTGATTATTTTTTAATAATTATTATATTATATAATAATATATTAATATATAATCGATTACGTTGAAATATTATATACATATCGATTACGTTTCAACGTAATCGATTATATATATTAATATATTATTATAATTATATAAAAAATATTTTACAGTGATTTTTTCTGCAAATCTCGATCGAGAGTGAAAAAAGTTTTAATTGATTTTTTTTTTTACTTTTTATGTTTTGATATATTGGGTTTGTAACTTTTCACTTATTTATCTGTTTAATAAGTTTTTATCGATGAAAACAAACATATTCTTAAAAAAATATACACGGTCAAAAACAATAAATAAAATTTGGCCAAACATATTGTGATTTTATTTTATTTATAATGAGGGTCTAAGGTATAAAAAGACTACGTGTTCTAATTTCAAGTTTAAGTCTCTTATTAGGTTTACCACACATGCAATATTACATGTATCTCATTTTTTTTTTTTATAGAATTTGTTTGGATTGAAAAATAGATTTGGAGAAGTGGATTTGAGATAAAAATTTGTAAAAAGTTTGATTGTTTGGATTAAAGAAAAAATGATAAGATTTGAAAGGATTTGAAGAGAAAGTATATGAGTAATATGATAGATATAATTGAAATTATATTTTTTTCAATTGATAAAATTGTAAGATTACAAACTTTTTCTTATGGTTAAAAATAATTGAAAATTAAATATAATTAATTTGGTTGGTGTGATTGATTTTTTTGTTTTGTTTTAGTTGATGGAATTAATTATTTTAAAATAAAAATAAAATTATTATTGCTATTATTATTTTATAAATTTGTTATAAATAAAAAATAAATTAAAATTAGATTATTATTGTTGATATTATAATTATTAATTTATAAATTTATTTTGATTATTGTGATTTTGAATTTTATTATTATTAATTTTATTATTACTTTATTATGATTTTATAATTTTATTTTTTTACTATTATAAGTATTATTTATTTTTATTATTTACTATATAATTAATTACGATATTCAAGAGCTATATAAACTCTATTTAGTTATCGTGAAAATCTAATATTTTCAATTCAATATATCAGTTTAAATTTTCACCGTAACTCATTCATCCAATATATTATTTAACATATTTGATGATATTTTGATTTTAATTTTAGCATACTAAACACGCATAGGATACTAATAAACAATAAAAATACTTCTTGTGAATCATGCTATTGTATTATTAATTTGTGTTCAAGTATTATATATGCATGCTACCTAAAACTAACCCATAACCTAATCTGTTAATTAACAATTCGATACGAATTTTTGTAATTACTTATAACTATAATGTGTGGAAAATTCCTACATTGTCTTTGTTTTAGTATAGTTTGGAGTATAAAACCCAGAGGAGGAGTATAATTGACGTCTTGGTGCATGTAAAAGATACTATTTTGATTTTGTAAGTTAATTAATTAAGTACTTCATAATGAGAAAATTAAGGCGTGCATGCATATTATGAATGTATCTTTTAACTTTTTTTCATTAGGTTAATGATAATTCTAACGTGGGGAGAATATGTTCAGAGAAATGCAATGTTACTATTTAATTCAGCCATCATTGTTAAGTGGCTTGATTCTGAATCGTGGTTGATACGAGTTCAAAGTACAGCAGAATAATAATTAAAAGAAAGGATCTTCAAAATCAATTAGGGATTTGATGCATTTAATCCCTGTTTATGTACTTATACAAAAAATAATAATATTTAAACTAATTTATAATTCTGGTCCGTTTACTTTTGATACTTGTAATTTTTTTAATTTCATTTTTAAAAAATTTAAATTTGGTATAATATTAATTTTTGTATATGTTTATTACTTTCATTCTATATTTTTAATTGATTAAAATAATTTTTAATAATATGTTAAATGAATATATTAAGTTTAGGATTTAATTATACCAAATTAAGACACATGAAAAATTGGAAATTAGAGAAAAGAATTGAGTTTTCAAAAATATACAGACTACAATCTTAAAATCAATAGCTTACAGATAAGACATGATATTTAATTTTAACATTCTTGACATACACATAATTTTCACAATTATTAAATAATCAGTGTTTAGCATAAAACAACATCCTTAAATCAATTCATTGTCTTGTTTCATTCAACCAGCTTTCGTTTTCCTCTTTTTACCAATTAAAAAACAGAACAATCTTTATTTATGGAAGAGTGTGAATGGACACATATGATCACAAACACAAAAAAGATACATAGGTGGATCACTTTCACTTATGCTAAACAAGTTTCTTTCACTAATTAATTAATCATTTAATGTTGTTTAATACATTATAATAATATCACACCTATCTAAGGCTGCGGATCAGAATGATAAATTAATGGCCACTGCAAACCACAAAACAACTTTCGCAGATGAATTTATTATGTCCTTCCAACAATCCTTCTTTGTTTTCTTCCTTCACGATATAAAAAAAAAATCTTTATTAATTTGTTCCAGAAAGAGAACGAACTTGAAATCAGTAAGAAGCTGGATTTGATACTTTTATTAATTTACAATTTGTGAAGTATTATGGATAAGAAGACACTCGTTATATATATTAATTATCGACCAAACTAATGAATTAAAATATACTTATTTCAAGGGTTTGGTAGGTGATTTATGTTAATTATGCTTTCTCCATTAACTTTAATACAAGTGAATTATTTGATATACATGTAAGGCTGGTGAGCACAATAAATTAATTAGGGTTTTTATGTTGATGACCCCATCTCAGTTCTTTCTGAAATTTGGAATTCTTTAAAAGCATAGTGTCATACTCATACGTATGAAAGAGGTGTTTGTTGATGATGTGCTTAGAATAATGATTATTAAAAACTTACAAAAGCAAAGCTGCTAAAGTTGGTTTTAGCATTCAACATGATGCGATTACGATTCTCAAACACATGCAACTTACTTAAGAACTTGTCCTTTGCAATCATCTTTCCCAAGTGTTCAGGATCCCGAATCAAACCCTACTTTCTATTAACCTAATTAATTAATTAATTAATACACACTTATTTCTATTATATTCTTAACTACGTGCTTTACCAAACTAATTAAAAAACCAAACAAGGTTTACTACACCACATCCTTCTCCCTCTAAAAGAGATTCATCTATATCTTCCAATACCCACCTTTTCTTAAAATGGACCTCCATTCAAAATTACTTAATTAAATTGCGATAATATAAAATTACTTTTATAAGGGTTATTATTTGGATAATTTTGGAATATTTAACTGTTCAATTGTAATATTATAAGGTAGATATCATATAACTAGGTCTAATATGATAAAAAAACCTTTAAGGAAATTTTTTATACGAATGTAATCTTCGTGTATTTTAAGGTTCCACTTTGAACTAATCTAACTGTGCCAAAAGATAAATAAAGTTTTAGTTCAAAATTTTTAAGTTAACTATTTGTGAACTATTCTCTGCCCTATTTTTTTAGTTAAAAAAATATTTATTAATGGAACTATGAATATTTCTACCTAAGAGCGACCGTAATAAAATAAAGCCAATTATTTAGGAAAACTTTTAGTTTTAATACTACCCATTGACCAATATTAATAACTATTTATTAGGAGAAGATATATTGACTCAAGCTATTAGTTTGAAGAGTCTATATTTTTCAATGAAAAACATTTTTTTTATCAGTAAACGAAAAAAATTGTTAGAAAAAACATTTCTCTTAATTATTAGTATTACCTAGCCTTTAATTATAATATTAAAGAATAATTGTTAGTATTTTTTTTATCATGATCTCCCAAAATACTATAAAGTATATATATATATATATATATATGAGTGTGTGTGTACGTGTTCTTCTATGCCTAAAGTCATACTTTAATGGCTTTTACCATGTGGCTATCGACCATATTATTTTATATATATTCTTTGGAAGCAAAGCTTAACCATGTGTGATGTAATTCAGTTTTTTTAGGTGTTTATTAATTTGAGTACCTGAATTTTTGTCCTTCATTGCTTGTACAGTAATGGTAATTATTTTATTTTCGTGGAACATGACGACTTTACTCCTAAAAATTATTTTCTTATATAAATTAATGACACTTTTTTTGTCTTTGTTTTAATTAATATAACTTAGTTAAGAAGTTACTACGGGAAACAGCAAAAGAACATATTCCATCACCATGGATTTCTTTTGGGGTCAAGATATCAACCTTCATTATCTATTAAATTATTATAGGAAGTTTCTTTTCAGCACTGCTATATGATTTATTTGGTTTGTTTTACTTTTAAGAAATGGTTGGATAAGCGAAATAAACAAAAGTACGTGTATTAAATTGACTTATGTAAAAAAAAGAATTAATTGTTTATTTATAAACGTATTTGTTGAAAAGTGTATGTACATTAATTTTAACGACATAGCGTATCTGTGAGAATATCTCGTGGTTTTATAAGTTTAATTGCATTTGTCCTTTTAACTTAACTTATTTATGTACACACCAAATTCTTTAACTGGTGTGCCTCTTTAACACAAGTTGTACGCATTTAATCTTTATAGTTTTGCAATTTTTAAAATTGAGTCTCTCAATAAAAACGTAATGACAACGAGACTGATCATTGATTTTGGTATGGAAAAATAAAGGAAGAACGTATAAAATATTTGAAGAAAAATAAAAATATTAAAATGAACTGATTTTTTTTATTATATATCTATATATATATATATACTTTTATTAATCTAAAATATAATAAAACACCATACTTTCATTACATTTATCTTTAGCATTCGAGAGTGAGTATTTTTCAATTCAACTATAGTATTTCTGTTAACTCATAATAGCATTTGAAGAGAGAAAAAATTTAATTAAATAATTAAAAAATATAAATACAATAATTATAATAAGAGCTTTACTTGCATATCAGTAGAAGTTGATCCTTCTTGCCATCAAGTTTATTCAAATTAAATTTAGATTCTTATGAATTTGATTTTTAAGGATAAAAAAATGTTAATCAGAAGAAAAACTCTATTAATTTTTTTTTTTAGATTAATTATCAATAAATCTTAGAAATATTATGATGATAAAAAAATAATGTTTCCAATCATACATAACTACTTTCAGACCAAAAGTTAAAAGGTTATAAATTTAGGGTAATTTTTTGAAAAAGAAAATTAAAATTTAAATGATTGGAGAGGTGAAACAATTATATGTATACAATATTATTTTGTTTTGTTTTAGTTGAATATGGTGAGAATGTTGTTAAGTGATAAATAGTAAAAATATGGAATGAATAGAGAAAAGATAAGGATGAGAAGAGGTGATAAAGAATAGTGAAAATTATGGTAAAGAGTGAAAGAAGGAAGAAAAGGGACCCACTGCTTTTGGCCCAGGCAGCCACCAAACACAACAGAAGCCCTCATTTTTGGCTTCCACTCCTTTATTCTTACTTCATCTCTTTCTCTTTCATCCTCACAGATATACTGTGTGCTGCCACCACACCCTAACTTCCCTCCACCACACCCATCACCACCGTCCATTCACCCTCATCCATTCATCTTTCCATGCTTTTCCATACACAACTTGTCTTTTTTAATAATCAAATAAAAAACATTCTAAACAATATCAAACAAAATTGGTAAAGGATTTTGGTACAAACTCCCACATACCCTATTGAAATGGTATTTTTTACATATTTATAAAAATAAGTTTATTTTTATTTATAAAATTAGATAAATAGAGTTTATGTGCCATAATTTTGTAAAAAAAAAATCATATCACGGGAGACGATTTCAAAACATTATTAAAATAATTAAAATCGTGTTTAGTATAATTTCGATGAAAACAATAAAAAAATTATACTACTGTAACACGATTTTAATCTACGATAACATAATTTTTATTTTTTTTATTAAAAAATATCACATAATCATAATTTTAATTAAAATTAAAAAAAATTGAAACCATCTTCATATTATCTTTTTAAACAAAATTTTAAATATACATTAAAAATCACTCATTTTCATAAATATATAAGAAAAATTACACCATTTTTAAAAAGTCAACACTGATGAATTTGTAAAATGTTCTCGCACTCTTGAGTAAATAGTACAAAGTGTTCAGTAATTTGATAATAAAATATTACATAATTTAGAGAATTTATTTATTTGTTAACTTTATCTAATCTATTATTTTTTATCTAGTTGTATTCTGAATTCACCCGCAATCCTAACATACGTAACAAATTAAAATAAGTACAAAATTAGAATTTATTATTCTGCTTTTGATAATGGAATAGGGTGAACCCTAAAAAAGTTGAGTTGAACAAGATTATGTGAATCTTAGTAGTGAACACAAAATCCTTTGCTACGTTAAAAGCTGAGGAATGGCTGCAATAGCACTTTGATAAAAACGTGAGTAATCATTTCTACACGTTCACACTGACAATAATGTACCCTTAATCTATTCTACGAAATTACTACGAAACAACCACCTTTACAGAACTTTTTTTTAAGGATAAATAACTAATTTAGGTTTACCCAAAAAAACTATTAATTCATGTTTTATTTAGAAAATTAAAGTGGTCTACTATTCAAAGACTTAACCTTACATGATGAACGTAAAATGTTTTTTCTTTGGAATAAAAATTCACTTTTAATGTCAATTATTAAACTAGAATATTTTGTTGTCAGAGAAGTGAAACAAAATTACGAAAAACACAAATAATACAAGTTTAAATGTATAAAATATTCGGATTAGGAAATAGTATAAAGATTCCTTCATAATGGAGAAAAAAATCAAAGATTCATAATTAATAATGGAAAATAGACTGGACTATGCGTACTTGGTCGAAGAATAGGACAAAAGTAGAATTTTGCATTCACTATTCAGTATTTTAGTTCAAAATTTGTTCTCTGCATTTTAGGATGAAAAAAGGTATAAAAATAATAGTTGAATGAAAGTGACCTTTCATATTTTATATATATATATATATATATATATATATATATATATATATATATATATATATATATATATATATCGTATATGATATCTATTAACATACTTTTTACACACTGGTAAAAAACATCTCTAAATAATTTTAAATTATATTTTTTAGATGTAAATTTATTTTTAATCTACTTAAAATTAATAATTTTTTATTTTTCTCAATGTGAAAAATTTTGTAGATCTCATTAAGCTATCATTTTGTATAATTAACAACTAGTTAACTGTGTATTCAAAATAAGTTACATGTGTTTGTTAATATTGCCTTGTTTATTAGACAAGCATGTTAGGATATTAACTCATGTTATGCACAAAACATTTCTGTTGATTGCTAGAAATTGAAAATAAATTAATATTTAATATTATGATCATGTAATATGTTTACTTATTCATTGGGAAATGTCTATCATATAAGGGAAATGTTAATAGAGCCTTGTGCTTTTGGTCTAAGACAATAAAGCCTTTAGTTTTAACGATAACACATTAACAGAGGAATAAAAATGCTAATTTTTATTTTATTAAAGATATGTAATGTTTTTTATATACTACAAATTCTACATTCATGATCTTATGTTAAAGTTAAGTTATCTTATGTAAAAGTTAAGTTAAGCGGTGTTCCTAGGTCATCAATAAAAATAATTCAAAGATATGTTCATACATGTTTTGTTAATTAAGCAAAACTTGACACTATTTTTTGTATAAAAAAATTTAAGATACTAATTCACTTCTCTAAAATATTTGAAATGTTTTAGAAAAATATACGCTGGTTAAGTAAGGAATTTCAAAAAATATTGAAATTTTAAAATTTTATAAGAAAAATTAGATTACTTAGAAATAGAAAACTTTTTAAGTTGCAGTAACAAGAATTGAAAAGTCTTTATATTTTGAAATTTATATATCTTCCTTTCATATTCACTTAACATATTCATCTTCATTAATGAGTCATCACTTAATTAAGACTGATGCATTTTTAAATGATTATTTTGGTTATTTTAATTAATTTTTTTATTGATGTTAATAAGAATTTTTTTTAAATAGTTATGAGGTATTTTTTTTAAAATAGTTAAGATTATTTTTATTATTGTTATAGAATACAATTACTTCTCGCTCAATATTTAAACTAGGATTTTCTCCGCCAATATTAAGTAAACTATTTTTTTAGTTAGATTTTTTCAGTTGACAACTGGCAAAATTTTCAACAAATATTAACTAAGATATTTTTTTTTATCAATATCAAATGAGAAACTTTTCAACTGATATTCATAAAAAAGACGAAAACCAAACAATATTGTAAAAAGTAATCCTGATCCATAATAATCTAATTAATTGTGGTCGATATTGATTAAAAATAATTTTGGCTCACATTAATATAGAAAAAGGTTTGGTTAATATAGGTGAAAAAATCTTGACAAACTTTGAAAAAAAATAACATCAATAAATAACGGCTAAAAAATTTTCAATATTAATTTTAAATTATCAACTATTACTTGTCATTTAAATAATTTTCACATTTGGTGGCCATTGAAATGTTTTATTTAAGCAAGAAAATTAAAATTTAATTAATTTAATTGATTTACTCAACCAAAAAATTTAAAAATATACAATTTAAAATTAAATTAATTTAAATTTAACGTGTTTGAATCTTTTAAAACTTATGAAGCCAACTTTAAGATGTACAGACATTTAAAGAATTATATCACATGCCAATGTCAAATTTTACATCTCGATAATCATGTTTACTGTAGAAGATGAAACAAAAATTTGGAATTTGTGAACTTTATTTATCTCAAAGAATGTAATTGAAACATAAATATAAAATAGACAAAAAAAAACAAAGTTAACCAAGTGAAATTATATTTATATATATATATAAACTTGTACTTGAGATGAATAATATCAAAAGAGAAAAATAAAAAAATATATTTTTATAAATATTTGTTCTTATATGGATTAGAAAAATGTCTTTTGTTTAGTAATATATTTTAGAAAATCTTACTTATCAATTTTGTCTTAGGTATTGGTTTTGAAACGTATTTTTCATCAAGTGTGTCACACTATTTATAAAAAATGAGTGAGAACATTATTTATGATAGACATGGATTGTAATGACTTTTTAAATTAATTATAACAATATAAATTAGTTTAAGATATTTAATTAATGTTAATAACAATTTAAAGTAATAGGCATAATAGATAGGAATTATCTCAACCTATACATAATCTTGATTAAAATACTTGAATATATACAATATCTTTGTATAGATAAAAAACAAACATTTAATGCACCTTAACATTTCAAGTAAAAGGAAGATTATCAAACAACAAATAGTTTTTGATATTATTTAACAAAGGTTCAAAACCATTATGTTACACAAATTAGAGTGTTAAAAGAACTTGCAATTGTAATACTTCTTTATTCTCAATAATTTGAAAAACATTATTTATAAACCTTGCAAATAATGTGAGCATTCCTTTGTTGTATTCAATCCAAATGATAGTTACTTATTTAATTTTAAGCTTATAAAATTTGATGAGATTTGATAAATGAAAAAAATATCTAAATAATTATCTAAAGAGATAAAATAAAATATTAGTTGTAATATCGTAAAACTAGATTTCTAAGGAGATTTCTATAAGTGTTAATAAAAATTTTAAAAGTAATCACATTTTTATTAAATATTTAAGTATAAATTTAAGTCTCATTTTAAAAAGAAACGAGAAAATTAAATAATATGTAATATCTTTTTTTATAAATTTAATATTTTAAGGTTTTAATTTGAAAGTAACGTCAATATAAATCTGATTCATGTCATATTCTTTTTGAAATTCCTCGTCAACATTTCAAGTTGCCAAACATATTAATATAAAACTGATATTCTTTTCTTTTAACTAAAAATAAAGAAAACCAAAATGTGAGAAAACATTTTCAGTTTAACCGACAAAGTTTTAAAAAACTGACCTTTGGTTGGTTTATCTTACAGAAATTGTCCAATTTTTCGAATTATTTCATTTCTAAGCTTTCAACTTTTTCTCCAAAAGTTGCCATAATTCACGAGGCATAACCTATCTCACTAATTTTTGTGTATGTCAAAAAGCATATGCATTTTTCTTATTTTATTTTTTATGTTGTTTTGTTGTTCATATAAAACGCATCAATACGTATATGAATCATTGGGTTGCGCCGTCGACCCATCATAAACTTGTTTTATTTGACACAAACGATGCTTTGCGACAAAATCGCCATTTGAGAACAAATATAAAAATGTTATCAGATTTTTTCTTAAATAAAGAACCTTCAATGCCACACTGTACTCATTACAGAAACGAAATAAAAGCTTTTGTTTTGTAATGGTCCAAAATTAAATGTACTTTATTTAATGATTTTGTTCTTGATTTGTTTTCTTTCTTCTTTCTCAAGATGATTATTAGAAAGTGGGGTTCTAAGATTAAGGAGAAAAAAAACCTCTTCAGCCATGCACATGGTGTCAGATATATCCACACGAATGTTTGGGGTGAACACAAACTTCATTGCAACAATTATTTCTGAGTTAATTAAATTTAATCTTGGCGGCTATTAATTAACCATTTTTGTTTCTGGGGCTTCCATTGATTTTCCCACAATATTCAAACAAATATTTGAGTTTTTTCTCAATGGGACAAAGAAGGTAAAAAGGTAACAGTGATGTTATAGAAATTTCTCCAATGAGACAACGAAGGCAACTCCTTCATCTTCAAACTTCTTTTCTCGAGAAATACATTATTTAATATATAATCATACAATGCAAAACTGATAATGGTATTATTTGGGGTTCCCATTTCGTCCACATTTCATACTGCTTATGCCATTGCTTAGATTTTAAGAAAAACTCAACACATAATAACTTTAATTAAACACACTTATCAATGCCACCAAAAATATTAACCATGAAAATTATTGAGTACCATTGGACTGTTTTTGTTTGCATAATTAGCTGCCTTTCTTTAATTAAAAAAAATATCCTTATAAATACTATGAATGTATGCCAATATAAGATAGTGTGTGTGTGTGTCTATATATATATATATAT
>Ga0209700_102673_pt1 | contig 35652 bp, 12 predicted proteins | sample SiratroredBW_FD_187528 | JGI IMG/M metagenome (GOLD analysis project Ga0209700, IMG submission 187528) | Root nodule microbial communities of legume samples collected from California, USA - Siratro red BW (SPAdes) (version 2) | ecosystem: Host-associated > Plants > Roots > Nodule | place: USA...
ATTATATTATATTATATTATATATATATATATATATATATATATATATAATTTTTTTATTATATGTTTTTTTTTTTTTTTTTAGTTTTTTTTTTTTTTTTTTTAGTTTTTCTTAATAAGTTATGGTGTCAATTTCTCTATTTTTTCTTTTTTTAAGATTTTTCATCATCTTACCATAATCTATTTTATATCGTATTAGAACGATGATACAATAAGTAAAAGGTAGGTCATAAATGTCTCAAGATTTACATTAAAAATCGTGAACTTACTTTTAAATAATCGTTCTTTCAAGTATCTGAATATATATGCTTTAGACTGCATTTTATTTACACGGTTTTGATGTAGCACTTTAAAAATATAGGTATCTTCTTGTTTTGAACTTCAATTTCTTTTTTCTTGATTAGGTATATTAAATTAATTATTTTAATTTAAAAGCTAAAATTCTATAGATTTAAGTGAGCATTCGTACAATTATTTAAAAAAGTGTAATAAAATAATTAAAAATGCATAAGTTTTATTTCTGTAAGCTGAAACATTATGATCAATTGTTTATTAAAACCAATATAATTTTTTATTGTAATTGTTATCCATAGATTTATTAGTTTATATAATTTACATGGTTAAAGTATTATATTTCATTCATCTAAATTGAAAATTTTTGCCACTAAACATTTATTTATGATGTATTATCCTTGCACAAACTTTGTGGGAACACTTCAAAAATTATTTTTCAAATAGACTATATCTTTATATTGTTTACCTTCGTGAGTTTTTCGAAAAATCTTCCAAAAGCACTTTAAAACTCTATCTAATCTCCTTTATAGAGCTAATTTTTTTATATAAACCTACTTAACTATCTTACTTATTAATGAGGAGCTTAAGTAAATCTATGCACATATATAACCACACCATCATGAAGAAGTCATAACTTCCTTCACATGTCATAATTACACATAGTTGCAGGAAAGTAAGGTTCAAATCTTAAATTAAATATTGAATGGGATAGAATAAAGCAAGTTTTATTTATATATGGACTTAGTGAACTTAACATGATTAAAATTTCTACTTTATAGTTTAAATATTATGCATTAATGTGGTGGAATCAAATCTTACATGATGTGTCTAACTATAAGAGACTATAAATTATTGTTTGATTTGTCTTAAAGACTTGTTTGAGATAAGGGTTTATCCTATCTTACTACAAGAAATAACTCATCCTTCAACTTTGAAGGTTAAAATAAAGAAGTAGGAGTGTGAAAAAAAATTACAAGAAAATGAACGTGTTTCTCATTAATGATAGATAAAAGAAGGTAAGGAATCCACCCAAACAAAATTCTTAAACGGCTTGAATCATGATATTCAAGACATAGAACTTGTCTACCAAGGTATCTTATTATTCTTCTTCCTCTAAATTCGGTATGACTTTAATCTTGGAGGATGATTTCAGTTGTAGATACGCTACATGTAAATTTATGGTCAAATTCTTCTTAAAAGAAAAAGAATGATGATGACCTCAAAATGATATTTAGCATAGTGAGTTATTTGAAAATGACAAAAAAAATATTATGTAAAAGAAAGAAAAAAAAAAGAAATAAAGAAGAATTGTAAGGAGAAACTTATAAAAGAAAGACTTAAAAAGTTTGAAGAGGAAATTAGGAAGCATAATATGTTTTGAAATTTGTTGACAGTTTCTAAAATATTTTAGTATTTTCTAAGAGGTTATAGATGAATGCAAAGATTATGAAGATACTTAAATTCACTTAGCTAACTAACTGATGAGGATATTAAGCAAGTTTGTGCACTTAACCATTTCCTTATAAAGAAGTTATAACATCCTTTACATGTCATAATCACATATAATTAGGTTAAGCAAGGTTCATGGTTGTTTTACTTTCTTTAACACTTTTTTGAATTCTTAAACACTTCTACACTTGTAAATAATAGGTTCCCCCATATACTCTTCATGCTTCAAAATGAGTGAAAGAGAGTATTGTGAGAATTTTTAGTGTTTTTATGACATTCGTTTTGTTCTTTTCTTGAAAGATTTATCTCATTTATTTTGTTGGTACAATTTGTTTTTTCATTTTACTTTGTTGTTTTTCTTTGAAAATTGGCAACATGTGAGAGTACACTCATATGAATAGTTATTTGCTCAAAATATTTCTATTAAGTTAAATAAATACTACATCGTTCCAAGAGAATTCAATGCATGCTACAACTAATAATTGTTTTGTTTGGTAGACTCAACCCTCATACTACAATCACATTACTATAGTATAGGTTATTAACTTTTCTAATTCTTCCTCTAACAAACTTAACTCCTATAATGAAAAATTAAAAGTTATGTTTTATGCTTAACCTTTTATATAGACCATATTATTTATTATTTTTTTTAAGCACCATTAAGTTTGAAGGAAAGTGTTAAGAGGATGACTCCAATAAGAATAAACTTGGAGGCTGGTGACTCATGAAAAGAAAAAAATAAATTAAGAGAAGTATTTCAAATTGGATAAAGATAAAAAAAGATCAAAATATATTGATTGGATTTTCCTATGAAGATAATAAGACGAGAAAAAAAATATAAGAAGACAAATATAAAAGATACATTACACAAATATGTTTTACATGGATTTTATTAGAAAATTCTTTTACATATATTTTAAATATTAATAAATATAGGTCATGATAAAGATATTTTATACCTAATCATTTGTCTTCCTTTTCTCATGTAACTCTCATATAAATTAGTCAATTTCATAATCCTGTTATCTATTAAAAAACGTATAATTTTTTTTATTTGAAGTATAATATTTTATCACTCAACAACAACATTTTATGAAATATAATTTATTTAGAGAGATCTAAAATTTATTTTTGATAACATCTACTTAGTTCAAATATAAATCCTAATACAACTTATATATTAGATTCTTTCTTTATATATATAACTTTCTTCCAAGTTTCAAATATTTATTTTACTTTTGTTTTTTTTATCTATTATTTGTAATTTTTAAAATTATAACTTAAATTTTAGAATTTTATAAAATGAATTATTAATCAATAACCATATTATTGTATTAAAATATAGTTTATTTATGGAAATATAAAATAAAAATATACTTCAAATTTAAATCCTAATACAATTTATACGGTTATAAACATTTGTTAATTTTTTAGTAACATAAATGAATAAATTATTCATTTTATATAGTAATTAAAAAATAAAAGATACGAAGTCATAAAATGATAAATGAATGTTGAATGAGGTACAGTAATGGTGGTTATTTTGATAATACAAATATGTTAATTTAACTATATATATAGGAGAAAAAATTTAAGAAAAGAAAAAATAAGTTTAATTGAGATTTGAGGATAAAAGAAGAGAGAGAACAGTAAAAAAGTGAGAGAGGTGAAATATGATCCCATATCGTATAATAAAATATCTCTTCAATGGTGTGTGACCTGTCAAATGCATTTATGAACATATTAATAAAATATTTTGAAGTTGTCTAGATCACTTTATTTCTTGTTATTATTATTTCACATTTCCTTAATTTATATAGCATTAAGAGAATACTTAAATATTTATTTTTCTCAAATAATTTTAATCTATTGATTAAAAAAATTTATATATTCCAAACTTATCATATAAACAATATTCCTTCATTCTCTATGCAAATTGAAAGAAGTTATCTGTCTCTAAGTTAGTTGAAAATACACTTTTTCATAATTATTATTTTTTAAATATTTTCTTTTACCCAGACATATATAACAATATTTCATTCTCAGTTTTTTTGATTTTATAAGATATTCTTAATTTTTAAAAATTAGCTCATTATATTATATTATATTATATATATATATATATATATATATATATATAACGTTTTATTTACAATTTTGAAATGGAACTTTCTTTAATGTATTATTTTCAATTTTGAAAATTGTAATTTAAAACAATTTTCTTTTTTATTATGCAAATTCAAAGAAGTTATCGATCTCTAAGTTTTTCCAAAATACTTTTTCATAATAATTAGTATTTTCTTCATAATTATTATTTTTCAGTATTTTCTTTTACCCAGACATATATAAAAGATATATAAATAAAAATATTTCATTATCAGTTTTTGATTTTCTAAGATACTCTTAATTTTTAAAAATTAACTCATCATCCTGTATTAGATTCTATATATATATATATATATATATATATATATATATATATATATATATATATATATATATATATATATATATAAGGTTTTATTTGCAATATCTTTCTTTAATCTATTATTTGCAATTTGAAAATTGTAATTTAAAATCAATCCATAACAATAATACTGTCTCAAAATATAATTTATTTAAAAAAATCTAAAATATATTTTCATAACAAAAATATCTACTTACTTTAAATATAAATCTTTATATATTGGATTCCCTCTATATCTATCTCTATATTTATATATGAATATAAATTTATTAAACTATAAATATAAATTCGTTAAATTATGAATCAGTTAATATTCAGTATTATTCTTATATATTTAATCTTATCTTAAATCAAATCAGTTAATATTCAATATTATTCTTATATCTTTAAACTTATCTAATGATTATTTAGATAATCCAAATACATTATATATAGGAGAGAGGAATTAAGAAAGATTAAGAAGAGAGAAGAGTAAGAAACAGAGAGATCAGAGTTGTTGATGCTGAGAGGATTCTTCCTCACCTAAGATCCGTTTCCATCTCATTCTTTTTCAGAAAAACCCTAACTCGTTTATTTCCTATTTCCTATCTCTATCTCCGCTGTTGTTATTATCGAATTATTGCTTCATTTTTTTTTACCGTTCTGCTTCCTCACTCTTCAATAGCTTTTTTCACTCTCAAAATACACATAAACAAAACAAAAACTACAAACCCTAATCAATAATGGTTATCAGTGCCAAATCTTCCAACCATCACTCCTTCTCTACTACTCCCTCCCACCTCCACCCTCCCGATGCCAACACCCCTAACTTCCCGCCAAAAAACCTTCCCTCGCCGTGGGCTCAAGTCGTTCGCGGCGCCGACCCCGAATCCGCCGCCGCCATTCACCAATCGCCACCCTCAACCTCATCCTCCTCCTCATCACTGATCGCCGACCAGGTCCCCTCGTCGGATCCTTCTCCCAAGGTCATTCCCGCGTCGCCACGGGTGGACAATTCTAACACCGTTTCTGCTGCAGATAGCTCTGAAGGCGCTGAGGACAATGCTGATCATTCTAAGAAACCCGTTTGGAATAAGCCCTCAAACGGCGTCGTCGTGGAGACTGGCCCTGTAATGGGCGCTGAATCCTGGCCCGCTTTGTCTGCATCCACCAAAGGTTCTGCCAAATTGCCAGCTGAATCCTCTTCCAAGACCATCTCTGACGGATCACTCTCAAATTCTCAGGTTTGGTTCAAATACATTCCCTTGTTCTCTGCTTAGTACTGTTTTTTTGTTCCTGCCTTGTAAATTCTGTATAGTTTTTCTTTTTGAAAATTATGAAAATACAGCAAGATTATCCCCAAGTATAGAACTGTGTCTATGTATATTGCTTTCTATTTGCAAGAATCTATGACAACGAACCCCTATATATTGTTATGTATGTATCGAAGAGACTATGTCTTGGTAAGGAAGAATATAAAATCAATATTAATAAGGGTAATATTATGGGTGCTGGCTATTGTCTGTTGGCATGACCTTCTTGTTATGTTGGTTGTAGGGGCCAATGAGTTCACAGTCTGCTCAGAAACAAGCTACTACCAATACTGCAAAACCTAATTCTGCAACAAATCATAACGTGCCTGGCAGACAAAGACCAATGAAGCGGGTAGGTGGCAGTGGCATTGTGTCTGGTCCTTCCCAGAGCAACTTCTCCAATCCTCCTCCACCACCACCACCTTTTCCTGGTTACCAGATCCCACCAGTAAGCTATGGTATCGTACCGTTGGTACCTGAGCATGCTCCAAGGGATCATTACCGCAACAGTAACTGGGATCCAAGACCAATGGTGGGGGGTTTTGTGCCTGGTATGAATGAATATGGTGGTTCCTCTCACAGGGGTTATTTTGGGCCTCTTCCACGAGGAGATGGTTCCTCTTCCTATCATAATACTTACGGTAACAGGCATGATCAAGATCGCCGAAATTACGGGAATACCATAGGTACTTTTGTACCTCAGCCAAGGATGCCTCCTAGAGGATTACTGAGGCACCCACCTCCTAGCTCTGCTGCTTTTGTGGGCCCTCATCCCATTGGACCATTTGCTAACCCCATGGGTTTTTCTGGTTTGTTTTTCTTCTTTCCATCAATTGTCTTGGTATAAAATAAAAGGCAAACTAATGTTTTTCTTCTTTTTTCCGTTTTAGAGTTTTATTACTATCAGCCAGTAACAATGGAACAGTTTACCGGTATGCCTTACTTCACGCCCGGCCCTCCTCCTGCAACACTCTTTTCTGCTGCTGAGTCTCCTCTATCCGCTAAGATAGTCCGCCAAATTGACTATTACTTTAGGTAAATTTGATCTGTTGTTTATTATCTAGACTATTATTTAGACGGTTAATAAATCTTCATTTATTCCGATTTCTTTTTTGCAGTGATGCTAATTTAGTGAAGGACGAATATTTAAGGTCTAATATGGATGAACAGGGTTGGGTTCCTCTAACTTTGATAGCAGACTTCCCTCGAGTAAGTTATTTGTGCTCAGTTAAAAAGTACTTCCTGCATGTTTTCTGTGATCCTTTTAATGTTGTACTTCTTGGTTGTATAATTTAGTAAATCACTAAGTCTTTGACTTGCGGTAGTAATTCTTTAGCAGTTTTTATTTTTTCTTGTTTTCTTTAGATTTTTGCGGTTGAGGATTTTCCTTACACAATTTATTTGGCATCAATGTTTTAGTACACTTTTGCTTATATATGGCTACATTGACTATATCTCTCGTCAGCATAGATGAATATTTCTCTTTGAAGCTGATTATGTTATATATTCTGTCTGTATGGAACTCATGCTGTTCTAGGTAACCGGTAGAAATGAGAAAGTTTGACCTTTTTTCCACTACTGATATAAATTTCACCTTATTCTTTTTGTGTTTCTTGACTGATGTTAATACTTGACGCATAAGTTTGATATTTGTTTGTAAATATTTGAGTTGAAATTATTTTCAAATATTTCTCATAAAGCTCAGATTTAAATTTTTTAATTACTTGTTGGGTTGAAATTTCTGAGTTGAATACATTATGGTACTGGTGCATATGAGGGATAGAACTGTTTAGGATGACTATGTGTTTTCTTGAGCTTTAGACCTCAAGTTTGCTCTTCATCCAATTTAGCTTTTGGGATTTTTTTTTTGTTTTATATTTTTTTCTTCATATGCTGCCACAATTTTGTCTACCTTTGGAGTTTGGATGTTAAAATAAAAAATATGGAATCCTTTTTAGGGTGTGACAAATACAATAAGGAGATAAATAAGATCTCAAAGAATGTAAGCTTTCTTAGTGATCATCAGTTTGTTTGTAAATCACACAAACCTGAAACAGAGCTTTGATTGTTTATGGTGTGATCCAAGTGAAATCTCGTATCATTCATACTGATAGTTAAGATCTCAAACAATGTAAACTTTTGTCAGTGATCATCAGTATGATTCTAAAATCACTCAAACCAGAAACGGAATTTGATTGTATGTGGTGTCAATTCTAAATGCACTGTCCTTTCGCAGGTTAGAAAGCTTACAACCAACCATCAGCTGATCTTGGACTCTATGAGAACCTCCACAATAGTGGAAGTGCTGGTATGTTCTCATATAATATTACATTGTGTCAATACTTCATTTAAGTATTTTGTACTTGCATATATTGTGTTAATTGTTTGAATTTAATGAATTTTAATTTATCTTGTTCTAACTGCAGGATAACAAGTTGAGAAGACATAAGGAGTGGATGAGATGGGTGCCCTCTACTAAAACACGGTCTGGATCGACTTCTACTTCATCGTCTCCCCGTGGCTCAAGATTCAATAGCTTGACAGCTAATTTTCAAGCTATAACTCTGGAAGAAACAACAGTCCTCTAGGAAGTAGCAGTTCAATTGCTGTATTTAAATAGTCTACGCAGACCAGAGTTCTTAACCTTTTTCTTTTTGGGCTCCATATTAAAGCACGTGGTTTTAGGTTTTTTTTTTTTTTTGGAGGTGATGGGAATACAGACTGTGGTAGTTGACTCTTTGAGCAGTCTCGATTTTGATAGTAATTTTGAGTGAAGTAGTGGAAGGAAATAAGAGTTATTAACCATCCTTATGGTAAGGGAGAGAAAAACTAATTGGAAAAGAAAAGTGAGGCTGATTTAAGTAGGTTATTGGTTTGTATAGCTTATATTTGATTGATGAATATTTCCATTTTTTTTAATGATTTATGGTAGATAGTGTATATATAATGTCTCTTATTTGTAATGTCTTGAGTTTTAAGTTTACCGAGTCGTGTGGTGTCTTTTTTTACTTATTACCGCTATTAGTTTTTGTTTATATTTAGTCCATTTTTTCTTGGTTTTAAGAGCATCTTTTTTGCAGGTTGAGTTATAAGATCAAGAGTTGAGTTTTTTGAGTTATAAAATTAATTTTTAAAAAATATTTATTTCTTTTAATAATAACAAATATTATAATTTGTTTTTCAATGTACAAAGCATTTTCTAAAATTTCTTTTAACAATAAAAATATTCATGTGGTTAAATTATAATACATTTGTTTTTGAATGTACTAAGCATTTTCTAATTATTTTTCTGGGTTTTAGTAGATAATGGCAGTAATTGGTATTTCAAGTAAAAATAATTATTTTATTAACGATATTATTAATCTATTTTGATTTTGATTTTAATCTTCTGTTAAAAATTGAGTTAAATCATGGAAGTTATGTAGTACTAAAGTGACGGTCCAAGTAAGACTATGCTCAATTTATATTATCCAAAAGATGAAAGCATTTTATACAATTTACTGATGTAATTATTTTCTATAATTTATTGATTGTTAATATCTATAATATGACTAGAAGTATTTATGAATCTAATTTACATATAAACAAAATTTTATTTAAAAAGGTTAGTAATTATATTATTTTCGATCTTTTTGTACATTATAAATTGAGCTTAGAATTATTTTCTGGTAACTGTATTATCTCAGAACGATTTTTTTGGCACAGTTAATAAAGAGAAAGTAGACAGCAATTTGATCTTACGACTTGATCAACTTTTTTGCGTCCATCGTTTATGTCGTTATTATGTCCTCCATTCAACACTGTGTTAAATAAAAACAAATAAAAGGAGAATATGTATAGGCACCATTTACTCGCACTCATGAAAAGTAGATGGTAATTGATTTTTATTATCTTAATACAATTTAAATGTGACATTGTTAAACTTTTTTGAAAAATCTCACAAATATAATTTAATTTTTTATTTTCATGGTGATATCATAAATAAACCAAGTCGTACCTTAAAAATTATTTGGGTGGACTGAAATCATATTAACTTTCGTGATTTTTTTTATACCTTAAAATATATTAACTTTTCATCATAGGAAAAGATATCAACATAATACAATATTTCAGCAAGATAATAGAGAATTCTTATTCTGTCAACAATGTCACCACTTTTATCATACAAAATTGGATGAAAAATAACATAAGGAAACATGTATAGGAAAACATGGCAACGAGTAAACACATTGCAGAACACTCTTAAATTTGTTATCAATAATTAAAAGTAAAACACAAGGAAAGGTGGAAGGTACATGGAATAGAAAATGACTATAACAAAAACTAAAAAAGGTAGTGAACAATCACACAAACAACTCGAACAAATTCAAAATAATAATTTTCTTTGCTATCATAATTAATATATAATTATTTAGACAAACTTCTCATAAGTACTTCCAAGAAAAAGAAATGAGAAAAAAACTAAAATAAATTATACATAAGTTAAAATTAATTTATATATAAACTACTTTATAGAAATTATTTCTTATAATTTATTTGATACATTTTTAACTTATGTATAATTTATTTTAATTCATATAAAAATTGTTTATTTTTCTTGAAAATACTTAGAATGAAATTTGTCTAAATATACCCTTATTACTCAAAACAAATTATTCTTGTACTTCTTAAGGACATAATTCACTAACTGTCTGTAAACTCCTTCTGTAGGATGATAGCTGTCCCAAAACACATATTCTGAAGCATTAGAACAAGTAGCATCCAAAGGATTGCACAACACTGCAACCTCTAGATTTCCTGTTCCACAGCAACCTCGGTCCATAACTTTATACCCTGCAATTCAACAATTCAACAACTCAAAACTTGGCATTTTTCTTTTCCTTTCAAAAATCATTACAAAAATTTAAAGAATTAGTGGTCAAATTTAATAATGTGAACAATCTTATACAGAACTTTTTCTTATCAGAACAAGTCAACATGCTGTTAGATCTTTAACACATTGATAAAAGCACATGAAAAATTAAAAGATGTGAATTCTCATGGATTACCATAATTTTTGTAATTCTGAATGATATCGAGTAAAGGGTTGTAAACATCAATGTAAACAATTCTGCTATTGGGGGATTTCTGAAGGGAATCAACTTCCTTTGAGAGCTTGGAATTGAACAACTTGGCTGCATAATTGTACTTTTCTGAGCACTTTCTTTCTAATCCTCCAGCAAGAGTTCTCTGTGATGGCACACATCCAATAGGTGGTGCACTCAGCACTGCAATTCTACGGGCTCCCAGATTGTACAGTTCCTATAATCAAGAAAAATTCATATGACGAACAAGGCATAGTTGAGTTCACATGCACCAAAATATATATTGTATTGCATGATTTATATTTGATCCTTCTTATGAGGAAATGAATTGGTTGATTAACAAGAATCTTAAGCATACCTTGATAAAATTAGAGGCAGAATTGACCATAAGGTCAGTGTAAGAAGGAATGTCATACTGCAATATTCTGGCATGAACAACAAAATAGGTGTTGGCAATGTCGTCACTGCCTGCCACCAACAGGTAAAGACTGTTGGCTAGGATGAAGTTTGTTCTTTTCTCTCCAACCATGCCTTTCAGCTTTCCTATGTATTCCTTGAACATGTCTAGTTGAGAAGATAGTGATATAACTGACTGTTCACACACCACAGACAAATTAGTAAACGATGATGAACAATTAAGAATTTTGGTTGACTTTACTCATTTTAAATCAAAGTGTTTGTATATTTAATGAAGAATCATTAGTGAAATTGGTTTATATTACCGCTATTTGGGGTGTCAAAGGATCGTATCCTGAAGCACCAGAGGCAAAGCCGACGCCAGTTACAAGATCACTGGATTTGAGATTTGGATCCAAATATGCAGGCAAATACTCCTTAATACCCAATTCTTCAACTGAAACTCGAGGAATTTGCAATGAGATACACTGTTTATTATGTAGTATTCTGATTCCTCCATTAAAATTTTGGTGTAATTAAGAAAGAAAAAATGTGAGAGATGTAAGATAGAAGAGAGTACCTATTATGTCTGAAGGAATTTTTCCATTGCAAAATCGACCTGTTGGTTTTCCTCCTACAAAATCTTTCCCATAAGGTGGGAAGTCACACTTGACCAATGTTTTAATGTTGTTGTTGTTGCCAGAGTCCACAATTGAATCTCCAAATGCTAACACTGCTGGAACTGTCACGTTTGCTGGCAGCTTCACCACACCCTTTGTTCTGCACCATAAACCAAATATTACTATGAAACGAAGCAATGAGGTAAGGGACAAAGTGGTATGCTGCATGAGCCCCATTATTGTTCTTTCTAAATATGATACACGCAAGAGCCTTCTTCAGTGTGGTGTCTTGGAGAAGCTTATATTATATAAAGGAACGTAACTACATGCAATAACTGCATGAGCTCTCTCAGAATCAATGCCTATTTATTTTATGAAAATTACCACATGTTTGGAGTGGATTTCAATTTTTTGTCACAAAATAAATAAATATGTATTTCTTTCCAGAAAAATGAAGCAAATATAATCGTGGATTATTATAAGTAGCACTTGATACGATTTTGTCCAACCCGTTGAAGATTTTTGTCTCTCCATATATGAATATATATAACCATTTTAAAAATAACTCTATGAAAACAACAATTGAAAATACATTAATCATAATGAAATAATCAAAACACTGTTAAGTCTAATAAGAATAAGTTAGCAAATTAAGTAGAGAAGAAGGGTAGGTTTGTAAAGATATATATATTAATGGTATTTGTTGTAGCAGAAAATTATTGGCATGAGATTAGTTGGGGGACAGTGTATGAATGGTTATGAAGATGGTGAGTGCCTTTCACTTCTTACCTGTCCCATGCAATTAACCCTATTATATCTTTCGTCTTGTTTTGGTGAAGTTTTCAATCTCTTAATTATCCTTGAATCACTTCGCTGAGATATATAAATGCTAATAATATATCCATATGTTTCTTTTTTTACCCCTCATCCACTTGTACGTTTCAAAGTTAATATTTTCAACAGCTTCTTTTTTCATGCACAAAATATTATTTCAAAAAAAAATTACTATATATACTATATATTAGCATGAACTACCCACTTATTTATGCACTGTACATCATTTAAATGAAATTAGTATCTGTATTTTTAATTTGTCCTGGTTGTGCTTGAATTCGATTTGATCATACTAGAGCTAGCTAACTTTGTCCACGGGCAGCTAAAGTTCATAAAAGCAAAGGGACAAAGTGTAGATTGAAAGTTGACAGATGGAACTAGTTAAATATAGTAATTTGAAGGTAAAAAATTGTGAAGTTTTTAAACCTCCCTATTAATATTCAGTTCTTCTACATCTATATATTTTTTATATATGGAGTTCAGATGCTATAAATAATTCAAATATAGATTTTTAACTACTTATTGAAAGGGTTTAGTACGAGGATAACTCATTACAATTCTAATAATCTTACAAAGAAAATAAGTGTACACCAATATTAGAATGGTTGAAGGATAACTAGACTTAGGTTTTTTATTGTAAAATCTTAATTTCAAATTTTAAAAATATTTTTTAATTAAATTAATTTACAAAAGACTAACTATCAATAAAATTATTAAATACTTCCTAATATAATATAATTACATATATATATATATATATATATATATATATATATATTTTTATAAAAAATTATTATTATTATTATTGTTGTTAAAGTGGGTATTTGCACGCTTTACCTAATCAAAAGTGGCTATACAATTTAATAGTATTAAGCTATATTCTCAACAATGCCTCAGAGATTTTTCACGTTACCATGTAAAACAGGAATCGCAAGCTTCCATAATAAGAACATATAGTAATATAGAAAAAAAAAAATAGAAGTTATGTTCAGAAAAAATAATTAAAACAAAAAAAAATTAACTTTAACAATGACCTTACAAATATAAAATAATACATGTAAAAAAAACCCTTACATTAATCCATCACACAAAAGAAAAAGATTAATGAATAACCAGACTGTACCTACTACATTAAATGACAAGATCAGATCAAAATCTGGAGTAAAACTACTGAAATTCTATGTTACAATCATATATATATATATATGCAAAAATCAAATTATACTAGTATAGCTTTTATCAAAGTATCGTGAATAATCTCATATAAAAATGATTTTTTTTATCTTATATTATAATTTATATTTTTATGTTCAATTTTATTAAAATTAAATACAATAAAAGAGGTGATTAAATCTTTTATATTTTAAAAATATAGATTATATCAAGATAATCTTTTATTGTTTTCCCTAAATAACTTGTTTTAAATTTTGATGTGACTAGAATCCAAATATTGTTTTACATGTGTAATAAGTATATACTTGACAAATTATTGTTACATTTTATAATTTATGTTTTAATTCTTAAATTGTTATTATTTTTTCAAAAATTGAAATATTTAAAACTTGAGTTGTTCTCCTCCTCCATAAATACCATGACCAAATAATAGTGATAGTTACATAACCGATGAGTTTGTTAAGTTGATTTTAAATTGAATTTAAAAGAAATAATAATAATAATAATAATAATAATAATAATAATAATAATAAAATATATATTGAAGTTGGTATCAACGTAATTAAGGTTAATCTAATTTAATTTTAAAATTTATATTTATTTAAGTTATCATCAGTTTAATTTATTTTAAATATTTATTAGAATTAGTGTAACGTGAGTATAATGGATTCTGATCTTATCCAATTTTAATATTCATGTATTTTAATATTCATGTTTAGTTACGTAAGTGTGATTTTACTTCACACAAGTCTAATTTATTTTTTATATATATTTAATTTAATATTAATTTTGATGATGTTAATATAATTTATTTTTAATATTCATTAAATTTAGTGTTGCTAATTTTGTTTTTTATTATTTATATTATTTAAATTAGTACATGTTATAAGCAGATACTAAAGTTAGTTATAATACTATTATAATCCTTTAATATTCAATTAAGTTATTAATTTTATAAATATGTGCCTCTTTGTCATTTAAAATATGAATTGTTGATAACTTTTAATTTAAAACAGAGAATAATTCAAAGTGTTTCTTTGTCATGTTTTTCTAATTTAATATAAAAAGTTTCCTTCTTATATTACAATCGGAAGTAAAAGCTAATGGAAATCAATATACTCACACTTTCAAAACCCCTCAAAACACAAATCTTCATTTTCTTATGCCAAAGCAACTGTGCCATTAGTCCTTTATTCAGAATAGAAAAAAAAATTAAAGAAAAGAAAAAAAAAAACATGGAAAAACTACAATTTACAATGTAAAGAAGGAGACCTTCATCCACGTAAATCGACTTGATCCACATTGAAATAGTGTCTGTCTATAGTAGGTTGGGCTAATTCTACACATAGAATTGGCCTATAGAAACCTATGCCAGTGATTTAACCTCCATGCATGGTATTAAAAGTACATTTTATACATAATATAAATCTGATGCTATTTACAAATTAACATCAAATTTTGATTGTTACTGTTCGATAGTCGACACAAAATATTAATTTTTTTGGTATATATTAAAACGTAAATATTATAAGTATTGATAATGAATGTGATTTTATTAAAAATTATTTTATTTATTGATGATATTATTATTATTTTAAATCCTAACAACAAAATATCTAAAAGATATAAACTTTTTGTTTCAAAAAATAAACTTTTGAAGTTTAATACTACACATCTTTGGTCCAGTTTTACTCTTTTAACATAATAAAAGTTGTGTTGGTTTCATTTCTTTGGAACAAAGATTATTAATCGTAAATCGCTAGTTATTTTATATAGTATTTATAATAATAAAACATTTTTTAAAAAATTAATTTTTTCATTTTTGAATTTGAATGAATTCAATCCTCCAAACTATATAAAAAAAATTATTAGCAAAACCTTAACAGTAGGAAGATATATTTAATTTTTCTTTCAATATCATATTTGAATATATACCAATTCAGGTAGTAGGGTATGAAGTAAACTCCAAGCAGCCTTTCCAAGCTCATAGCTATATCAGTAATACTTCTTACCCTAAATGCCAAAATGTTAAGCTTCTCTACGATAGCCAATGCACAAAATAATATAATTCTCAAAAAAATGCACAAAATGACTTTATGAGTTACCATTAGAGCAAAACAAAAATGTTGACGGTGAAGAGAAGAACTTTAATCATCCAAGTATTAACATGCCACACATAGTATCTACACATATTGTCAGAAACCTTTCCTTAAGCTGTAAGAATATGTTTGTCTGTGTAGATACTAACATAAAACACCCACAAATAGAACCTTGATGATACTTAACTCGCAATGTTTCTATTGGTTCATGTTTGCCTTAGTTATATGCTAATATTGAATTACAGTCATTATGGATTTCGATTCTACTTTTTTTTTTTTTCTTAATCTATATTTCACACTAGTCCTAAACAATGGATTTGGGTATTTTTATTCTTTATATAAGAGAAGAAAGCAGATGAAAAATTACTTGTGAATTACAATTTCCAACTAAACAATGAGATATAAAGCGAAGATAAAACATTCATCTTCTTTCCATTTAGGATTGCATTTATATAATAACTCAAATGGATACCAATTAGCATTACATTATTGTAAAATAGAAAAAAAAAAATACAATCTATAATATAAATTGTAATAATAGAAGCCCATCCATTTCATGGCTTGTTTGGATCTTCATAGAAAATGGTTTTGAAAGACACCCTTTTCTGCTTTATGTGAAAAAGTTGCATTCTCTAGAAATTGTAATCAAGCCCAAACCCACATCAGAAGCCAGAGGCAGATTATCACTGAAACTGGTTTATATATTCCTGCAGAATTTTGGGCACAAGCTTTTTGTAAACGCTTTGAGTAGGGTGAAAACCGTCCCAAAATACATAATCCAAAACATTAGGACACGTGGCATCCAATTTGTTGCATGTCAAAGCAACCTCCAGAGTCCCCGTGCCACAACACCCTCTGTCCCCCACTCCGTAGCCTGCATTTGCTCAAGTCAATTTTTCACAAAAGTTAAAATCATCAAATTAAAGTGATAAACAACAATTATCAACAGATTATGAAGTGAAATATGTAATGTAGTTACCATAATTTTGGTGGTTTACAATGATATCAAGCAAAGGGTGGTAAACATCGATGTAAGCAATCCTACTGTTTGGAAGTTTCTGATTAAGGGAATGTATCTCCTGCGACAATTTATCGTTAAAGAACATAACTGCATTGTTGTACTTCTCTATACATTTTCTTTCTATTCCACCAGACAATGTTCTGTGATATGGCACACACCCAACTGGTGGAGCACTGAATACTGCAATCTTCCGTGCACCTAGTTCATATATTTCCTTCAAAGAGAAGAAAAAATCAATACATCACAGAAAAGTTGAATTTTTTTTTTCATGTTTTTGTCTCCTAAAAATGCTTATATGAGAGATATCCTAATTGTCACATGATTAAAGTTAAAGGGTGAATTTGGTTCTAAGAAAGTTTGATCAATTGTAAGCTATGAATACCTTGAAGAAATTAGATGCTGAGTTAACCAGAAAGTCAGAGTAAGCAGGAAAATCATAGTGCAGTTCTCTGAGATGGGACAAGAAGTAGGTGTTGGAAATGTCATTGGCACCTAAAACGATAAAGACAAAACTGTTGCTTAGGATGAAGTTTGTTCTGTTCTCTCCAACATGTTCTTTTAGCTTCACTATGTATTCTTTGAACATTTCTAGTTGACCAGATAGTGATATAGCTCCCTGGTTAGAAATGAGTAAGAAAAGTTTATTAGAGGAGGAATATGCAGTGAATTTTTTTGAGAAATTAACTTTGGAAGAGAAAAACTATATACTGCAGTTTGTGATGTTAAAGGATCGTATCCTGCACCACCAGATGCAAAGCAAACACCAGTGGCCAATTCATCAGGTTGGAGATTTGGATCCAAGTATGCTGGAAGAAACTCTTTTATGCCCAATTCTTGAGCTGATACATACAATACAAGAACAGAACAAATTCAGAAGAAATAAAAAAAAAACTCTAAAATCAAGTCAATTGATGTTATGTTGAGTCAAATCAAGTTGAAACTCACCAATGGTTGAAAATCTTTTTAGATTAAAGTTTGCAAGCATAAGCTTTAATCAAAAGGATGGTCTAAATTCTGGTTAGATCAAAATAATAATGAGCGATGTGATTTATGTTGGATATTTTTGCTTAAAGTATGATGAATTTGCTTTTAATTGATGTTGCTATAGAATAAATACTACCAAAATGAAAAATGAATTTTTAAAAGTAATTCATGTTACTGTTGATTCAAACTTGGTTTAAGATGAACCTTCGAAAGGAAAATTTGATTTTAATAGTTCAAAATTATTTGGGTGGAAGAAAACATCAATCCAGACATACCTAAATTTAGATAAGTGCTTATTTCTTTTAAAAAAATGAAATAAAATCTTGTGAAACTTGTAGAAAAGTGTTTTTGTGTTAATTAGATACTGGTATAGATACAGATAATATTTAATTTTTTAAATTTAATATAGATACATCTATTCTAATATTCATTTATTTTCTTATATTCATTATTGTTTTAAATTATTAAAGTATTTTAATTTATTAGGTAAATTAAAATCCTTATATTATCTTTAGTCACGTAACTTATTTTTAAGTTATATGGTCCTTTTTATTTTTGTTATAATAATTTAACTTTTATTTAATTGTTATTTAATGTTTATATAACAATAATTTTTGTTTTAATATTTAATATTGAAAAATATATATTCTTTTTATATTAAATATTTGATAATATTATATTTTCTAATTAAATTTTTATTTTATTTTTTATAGAAAAATATTTAATAATATTTGAGTAGGTATAGGATATATTTTTTTCTGATGGGATGAAGATGAAAGAGAAAAGCCCATACCTTACTGTACTTACACGCATTAATGTATTTAAATTCAAAGAGAATATAAAATGTTTTAATTTAGAACTTTTGACATATTTAAAGACTAGAGATAGGGATTGCCATAAGTAAAGTATTAATAAAAAAATATTATATCCGAACACAGTATTTAAAAAAAAAAAATCAAATTTATATTTGCACATGTAACAATTTTAGTATTTTAAATTAGTTCAGCTTATCCCAATTAAAATATTTCTTGTCCAGTTTGATTATTGATTACTAAACTTTTCTGTAAAGAAATTAACCAAAGGCTGCCAAAGAATAGACCTAATCACGCAAGTTTTCATAACTTTGAGCAGAAATCCTATAGGCAGCTTAAGAATTTTACTCCTAGGAAAAAGGGATTTGATTAAAAAAAGAAAGATTTCCAATATCATACTTCATCTAAAGATAACATCACAAACAAATAATTATCAACATTATTTGTCTTATTAACAAATAGTTGTTTTTCTATGCTTTCAACAATCAGTTTGTTAGGTTCCTTTCTTGTTTTATCATTCAATTAGTGATTCATCCAACTTTAAATGAGATGCTTTATTTTAATTAGAATGAAATAAATAAAGTTAATATAAGGACCATGGTCTTACTAACTTGAAATACTTTCTATTATTAACATATATATATATATATATATATATATATATATTACAACGATTATTTTTATATATTAAATATGTAGTCATTCATGATTGTATGACAGCGTAAAAGTGTACAGTGCCTTATATAATCTGTTTTTTTTAATATTTAATTCATGATGTGACACACAATGGTCTAAGGAAAATAATTCACACAGTAAATTTCATCACGTATATTTGTGTGGATTCAAACGAATAAAATAGAACACCAAACCAAGTAAATACAATTAAATTTCAGCTCGTTCAATCGTATTGTTATTTTAAAATATTTGTATGTTTAAATTTAAACATTTATTTCCAATTAATACACTTAAAAATAATCTACAAAAGTGCACTTCTTTATTTTACAAAATCAAAAAACTAAATGAACCTAAGTAATATTTTTAATAAATATAAAATTAAGAATTGTTGCTTATGTTTGAATTTAAAGTATTTTTTATAAATTAGTATACACAAACAAGTCTAAATTAAGTTGAGGTATTACAACTTAATAAATAAGATTTTATACATACTGTATAGATTTCATTCTCTTTAAATTAAATGTTTTAATAAAACTAATACATCTATTTACCAGAGATAATTAATATAATTATGGACAAAAGCAAGAAATTGAGAGAGCAATAGCAAACCTATGTAATCTGATGGAACCTTTCCATTGCAAAATCTGCCAGTAGGGACCCCTCCCTTAAAATCTTTGCCATATGGTGGAAAATTGCACCTTGCGGATGTTGCCGTGATCTTGTTGTTGTTGCCAGTGTCCATGATCGAATCTCCAAACACCAACACTGCAGGAACTGAAACATTTGGTGGAAGTTCTACAGACTCATATGTTTTGCAGATAACAGTTAAGAAAAGAACTGACAAAAGGAGAAGTGAGTTAAAAGTTGAAGCCAGAACATAATGTGGAGAAGAAGAAGAAGAAGAACAAGGGAGCTTCATTGTGAGAAAAACTATAGTATTAGGTACTGTAGTTTTTGCTGTTGCTTGGTGTTGCTTCTTCAGAATGACAACAAGAGTATATATGGACACAATAAACCCCATATGTACTTGGACCAAACAGTTGCCTCTCATTTATGACAATCATGTGTTTCAGTTTGGAGAGTTTCTGCAATTTGATAGAAGCCTGTTGGAGAGAGATATATGAACATATTCAATGTATAAAAGTGTTGTAATTAAAAATATATTTCTTTTCACGGAAAGATAGGACACACTTTGGATAATTATTTTTAACAGTGATATTGGTACAGATGATTTATGATTGAAAATAATGACTATCACCTTCGCAATCTAAAACCACGTTTTGGTCAGTTTGACAGAAATTGTAATATACATCTCATTGCAGAAATAATTTACCACCCACATGTTTCCCTTTATGGTTTTTCAATTTAAACGCAGACATTAACTTCTCTTGAACTTTAAAGTTTCACAAACACTGATTAGATTAACTGGCTTTTTTTCAGAAAAAATTAAAAAAAGAAAAGAAATCATATTCTAATTGTAAAAAAAATATTATTATCCCATATAATAATATGTGTGTGTGTGGTGTTTTGGTAGAAATAGTTGTTTTGCTATATTTAACTCTTCTGACTAGAGGAGACGTCTTCAGACCAGAAAATATATTTATATTAATATTTGAAGTTATTATAGAAGTATATATATATACACAAAATATAAATTAATTGCAGTCTCAATAAGGAAACTTCTAGTTAATAATTATTACTTGACTTTCTTCTTAAAATTGTTCTAATGTCACTTAAAGAAGGCAAATATAGTTGTTTGAAGAAGCCTGTGTTTTGCAGTTTTGTGGTTGTACAATTTCCTTCTTCTGTAATGTTTGGGCAGCTGGATATGCGTTAGCAGGGGGATTGGACCATTTTTTCCTGCACTCCCATAACTTCAATAAAAGGGATTGAGGGTAAAAAAGAGGAAGAGACAAGAAGTCATTTATGAGGGCAAATAAAAGAATTAAAAGATTTTTCAACATCAATTACTAAATGTAACCAATGTTGTTTGTATACATAATATTGAGATAAACCCTACTATTAGGAATATTTTCCTTTTCCAGAGAACATATTTCCTTCAATCAAATTAATCATCATTTTCATTATTTGGTTCTAAATCATTCTACCTTTTCATATTGACAAACTACAGAAAGTGGAATTCAAGAAAAACATGTCACCATGTTATTACACTTTTCTGTGTCATAGCTAGGATCAAAATTCATTATAATTTTATTTTGGAATTTATTTATGGGTAAGATCATCTTATTTTTAAGATTTCTAACAGAAAAAAAATGAGATGCACATATAATAAACCTAAATTTTATTATTCCTTACCGTTATGTAACATGAATTACAAGTCTTATTATTAGAATAAAATATAATTATATATTATAAATATTATATATACATTCAGGTTGTCCATATGTTTGTTATTATATGTATAGCTTTTATTTTTCCACTAAATATTTGATTCAATGAATTATTTTATATCGATATAAAATGATTCATTAAATTATATTGGCTCCTTACCTTGTTCTAACTCTAACATCTATAATTTTCTTTCTTTTCATTATTGAGTGTTGGGCAGCTTTAGTTGCTGTGTTTGTGCAATTATAGGGCTTGATTATCATATTTTATTTGTATGAACTATGATATATATAAATATCCAAACAAAGTTTCCATTTTTATAGCTAAAAAATATAATTTTCTTCTTCAAATAAAAGAACTTAAAATTTTCTATAAAGCGTGTTGTTGAATTCAGAGTATTTGTGGTTATCTTTTTTCACTTTGATTTTCCTTTTTTGTTGCAAGAACCTATAGCTTTGGCACCACTTTTTTTAGTGCTACTCCAAAATGAATTCATTTTCCATTAAACACATGCATTGCAGCAACATATTATTCAACATCTATCCTAATCATGATTAGGTTTATTGGGTCACCTTAATTTCTACTCTTGATGTCCTTAACATGAATGTACAATGTTCTCAACTTGAAGGGTGTGTCAAATATCCACATTCATTAAAGATATGTTCATACCATGAATGCACAAGGTTTGTAGCTTGAAGGGGCATGTCAGATATCCACATCAAATATATATAAGATCAATTTACAAAATTTACATGTAAGTTAACCATACAAAATCCACTTAATAAGATAAAGTTTGCAAAAGAGTATATATAATAGCAAAAATACTAACCAGCTAAATAAAAAAGAAAAAATAATTGATTATATTCTAAAACCTAATAACTAAAAGTATATAATATCTAATTATATTTTATGATACTACTTATATTATATGGGACCATTTTTTTAGAATTTGTATTTGACACGAGTCAACCTTTTATTTTTAACCATGTAAAAGTTATAATTGATATACATAATTTCATTTCATATATTTCTTTTTATTGAAATCATGTTTATTCTTTGCTTATTTTTTTAAGCAGTACAACTTCTACTTCTTTTTTCTACTAAATTGTCTTTTATTTTTATTTTTTACTAAAGTTATGTTTTGTTTTTATTTTTATACTAAATAGATTTTAATAAAAAATTTATATGAAATAAAATAGTGTTTGTTATATTTTCTTATCATGGATTTGACCTAGACTCTTCGTGGTTTTGTATCACTTTTTTTTCTTCTTTTAATATAACATATAATTATTAATTTTTGAGGTATCAGCCTAGAGATATCAAAGTTTACAATAATGTCTAATATAAATTTAAATAAAAAAATAATGTATTCCAATTCCAAACATAACTTCTATTTTATAAAAAATAAAAATAAAAGGTTAAAATAATGTTTGTGGGATATCATTTCTTTAAAAAAGTCGTAAAACACAACTTACCTAATTTTATAATTTTTCTATAATTTATTTATTCTAATAGAAATTATAGTGGAAAGATAAATTTTCCTCAATACTTTATACATCTTTTTATATTTGGTATTGATTTCAAGTGAAAAATTAGATTTTTAAATCATTCAATTGTAATAATATAACGATAAATTTGATCATAGATAAGGGAATATATATATATATATATATATATATATATATATAACTTTAATATAATTTAAGTATTTGTAGTTCAAATGTTTGAATACATAAGTGAAGTTTTAATATAATTACGATTTTTTTTAATGTTTTTCATCTTCAGATTATATAAGAATAATATTTACTAATAATAATAATATAGGTTTATGGTATAACTAACATCATCTATAATGATATGTAATATATATTATTACATATCATTATATTCAAAATTCATGTTAATATTTGATATTTTATATATAGAGAGAGCGCGTGCAAAGGGATTATATTATTTTTTTTTATTGACAATTATATATATATATATATATATATATATATATATATATATATATATATATATATATATATATATATATATGTGTGACATTTGTAATTATTATCGTCTATAAATTTATTTTGAACATTAGTTTCTTCTGTGAAAGTTACAAACTAACCATACTTCAAAAATTGCCCTGGCCTTGGATTCATTTAAAATTATAATATTAAAAAAGTCTGACAACAAACACATAAGTTTTAAGAACATAGAAATAAGTCTAATTCTTAAGAATTACACACATAAATTGTAGTCTGAAACACTGGACACCTTAAAGCAGAAGACTAATCTGACTAAATTTTGTAAACCTACATGTTTACAACTTCTGGTTTTAAGCAATGAATTTGATGAAGCTCACAGGAATCTGTCCAAATATTTTGCAACAATAGGGGCTATGAGCTTTCTATAAACACTTTCAGTAGGGTGAAAACTGTCCCAAAACACAAACTCCAAATCGTTAGGGCACAATGGAGTGAAATGATTGCATAATAACACAACCTCTATTGTGCCCGTGCCACAGCACCCCCTGTCTCCAACTTTGTACCCTGCAAAACAAAGTAAAAAGACATGTTACCATTAACATATCAAAAAATCTACTAAAGTTTCATAATAAAATCTAACACATATTATCCTAATATTTTAAATTTCTTGTAACAATTTAGTAGTAAATCAAAATTAATAATTTTAAAATACTTAAAAATCAAGTATATATAATAAATTTTACTCAAAAGGAAAAAGTACACATTAGCCAAAATTTTAGTCTAAAAAATTAACTCGAGACATTTGGTAAAAGTTATGATAAATAATTCTATTTAGTTTTATGATAACTAAAATATATCTAATTATTTATAAATAATTTCAATTTTCAAAACCATTTGTGAAAAAACTAATAATTAATGAATAATTTGATAAAATCAGTGATTTATGTTCTCACTTTGATTGTGAACTGTTATAGTGTCAAGAGTGTAATTAAATTAGTCTGTCACCATATTTAGCCCCCCTGCTGACATGTCTGTGCTTCAAAGCTTTTATTGTTTCAGTCAATGCTATTATTAAATGAACAGACCTACCTTTTAATTTTCTTTATCTACTCATACATGTGCAAGACACAGGTGTTGCCCTAAGCTTTTAAAATAAACTGAATATAGAAAATAAATATATCCATCAAACTTCAGATTCCAAAAACTTCAAAATAACAGTACCAAATGTTACTTATAAATGGCAAAGTCTCTTAAAAGATTTGTTCAAGCTTGGAACATATTGGAAATGGTAAGTTTGCAAATAAATGTATATTAGAATGTTTTTTTGGATAAGTTTTCATAAAAGCTTCTATAAATTAATATCAGATGGAAAAGTGAAAATTGAAATTACCATATCTTTGGTAGTTGACTATGATATCAAGGAGAGGGTTGTAAACATCAATGTACACAATTTTGCTGTCTCCAAAGTTCTGATTAAGAGAGTCAAGTTCCTTTGACAATTTGGCGTTAAAGATCTGTACGGCGTCGTTTATCTTCACCACTACCCCTCTTTGTATTCCTCCTGCTAGTGTTCTCTGAGATGGCAAATATCCAAGTGGTGGTACACAGAATACTGCAATCCTTCGTGCCCCTTCTCCATATATTTCCTTTCAATTGTATATATTCACATCAAATATCAAACACCCCATGAACATTGGAATATGAAAGACAACATAGTACTATGTTTGGTTGAATCAAATTTACAATAATCGTACCTTCAAGAAACTAGAAGCTGAGGAGAGCATCAAATCAGCATATGTAGGAAAATCATATTGCAGTTGTCTGACACGGGACAAAAAGTATGTGTTGGAAATGTCATTGCTCCCTAATACCACAATGTAAAGGCTGTTTGCTAAAATGAACTTGGTTTTCTCTTCTCCAACCATCCCTTTTAACTTCCCTATGTAGTCTCTGAACAACTCTAGTTGACCTGATAAAGGTATAGTCAACTATATATAACAGCAATGACACTGAGTTAGAATACCATCAACACCAATTCTTCACTTTCAAGAAAAATCAATTAATCGATTTGGAGATGAAATTACCGATGTTTCTGCTGTTAAAGGATCGTATCCTGCGCCACCAGATGCAAAGCACACACCAGTCTCCAATTCACCAGGTTGAAGATTTGAGTCCAAGTACGCTGGAAGAAACTCTTTTATGCCCAGTTCTTCAACTGATGTATACCATGGTACAATACAAAATTAAGATATGCAGAAACATAAAATTATTTACAATTTTGTTAAATGATTAAAAGTGCTTAATAAAATTATTAGTATTATTTAGTGTTTTTAATCATTATTCTTTGAGTCCTCCTTCATTGCATCCAAACTTTTACTAACATCTCTCACCCAAATTAAATTCACACCAGCTGTTAGACCCTTTAAATCATATCAGAATTACTTAGAAAATGACTTGGACAGATGTAATGGTCACTACCAAAAGTTTTAACTTTGTAGAATTTTACATATAAAAACATTTTCTGGCTCTTGGTTGAAAAACAAAATCCTAATCTCCTTTCATTGTTTTTTATTTGAAAAGAAGAATAAAATAAAATATCTGACAAAAGTGTTCAATATAAAATTCTTCAAAATAGTACACCATCCCATCTATATTTTAATAAAATTTTTCTTATTATTTCTTATACTATCTTTTGTGTTAACTAAAGAAAGTTCATTAACATATATAAATTTTACATGGATTAAAAAAGTTCTAAAAATGCTTTATATGGAAATTAAGAATCATTAAAATAAATCACATTTTTAGATTAAACTTATTTTCACAATTATATTTAAATGTATCATATCTAAAAGGATTTACTTATATTTAAATCCCAAAATCATACATGCAGCTTGCATTTTTATACTAATAGATTTGGTACTATTTATTTGAAGAGTCAAATATATATATTACTTTGATGGTCTTATAATAGTAATATTTATGATTGCATTGGACATTTTTGAGGTGTATACAAAAGATAAAACTGTATTCATTAAATTCTTGGAAACATGGGAAGGACAGGGCCATAGAAGGAAGAGATGAGAAGTAGGGCACACACCTATAAGGTCAGATGGAACCTTTCCGTTACTAAATCTGCCAGTGGGGATCCCTCCCTTAAAATCTTTACCGTATGGTGGAAAATTACACCTTGCTGTTGTCGCCAAATTCTTGTTGTTGTTGCCTGTGTCCATGATCGAATCTCCAAACACCAACACTGCAGGAACTGAAACATTTGGTGGCAATTTCACAACTGCCCTTGTTTTTTGACACACAATAAAAAAAAATAACATCAAACGGATCAGTGAACAAGGAGAACAGAAAGAAGAAGGGAACTCCATTAGAAGAAACATAAATTACTGATTTTGGTTCTTTTTCTAGAATAACAATAGATGAGGACGAACATCTTATATAATTAGATCTTAGCTTGAGTGCACACAGCAAATTGCATGAGTGTAATCATTCTCTGTTTTTAACTCATTTATGGCATCTTTATGTCACGCCACCGGAACTTCTCAATACCGTTTAAGGATTCTGTCAACCCATTAATGTCTGTAAGTGCTTTATAATTTTAATTTTATATATATAAAAAAATAAGTCATACTCTTATGTTTCATTGTTGACTAAAAAGAAAGTTTAAGAGAAAATTTTGCTTTACAAAAGAAAAACCAATAAAGGAACTTAACCAGTGAACTCGATATCTATTCTTATATGTATAAGAAACAAAATATGATTAAAAAATCAATTAGTTATTTTAAATTTCACTAATTTCTAATATTTTTTCATAAAATAAAAGTACATAGTATAACGATAAAATTATAAATAGGACATTAATTAAACTTAAAATATTTTAGAGAATAAAAGTTATATATATATATAATCAATTGAAATTTTAGACTAATTATTGACTCTATTATTTTTAGGATTATGTCTTATACTTCAAATTTATAAATGATGTATAAACTTGGTAAAAAAGATGTATAAACTTTGGTAAAAAAAAAATAAGTAAACTCTTTGTGAGGGTTTGCAAATCTTAGAGTTGTAATTAAAAATAAAGCTTATCTTTTTCAACTTGCATAAAATTTTTGTAAAGTTGTTTATCTTTATGTGGTCTAATGCATGATAGATTTTTTCACTCTAAATGGTCTAATGTGTGATAGATTTTTTCACTCTAAATAAGTTAAAAATTTTGTTTGTCAATCTTCTTCTATAATTTGGAGTCAAATATTTTTATGATATTATTTTGGAGAATATTTCACTACAAGAAAAATGTTATTTAGAGACTAATATTTAGCTACCAAATGAAATGGTTGCTAATTATGATCAAAATAGTCACCAAATTAAATTTTAGTTGCTAAATAACTATAAAATATAAGTAATGATTGAATTTAGTGACCAATTAAGTCAAATAATTAGTATCTAACATTAGCTACCAAGGTTTTAGTGACCTATGTCATTAGATTCTAGATTGGTATCTAATATTAGATACAAATTATTTGATTTAATTGGTCACTAAATTCAATCATTACTTCTATTTTGTACTTATTTAGCAACCAAAATCTAATTTGGTGACTATTTTTGTCACAATTAGTAACCATTTCATTTGGTTACTAAAAATTAGTCTCTAAACAACATTTTCCTTATAGTATTTTCTGAATTTTTAGAATGGTCATTGGTGTTCTTTCAAATGCAAAATTCTACAATTTTTAGAATAGATTCAATGAACATACTTAACTTCTTTTTAATTTAATGCTAAAGTCAACCTATAAGTATACTGATATTCTAATTTATTAGTAGAATGAGCCTAAATCTTTCTATTAAGAGTTAATTCTTTAAACACTTCATACTTCATAAGCAAACTTACTTTCACAACAAAAGTTGAAGACAACTAATGAGTCAAATTTCATTCTAAGATATAAGCTTCATTAAACATTTTGATTCAGTTCCACATTACAAAAGATATTCTTCAATAACTAATGAATCAAATATCAAGCTATGAATGATCAAATCACAATTTCCTATATATTTCTAACTTTCTGTTATAAATGTGTCTATTTAGATAGTTACTATTTGTATTTTATCATACTAGTACATTTTTTATATATTAACTATAAATTATAAGGACGGCTACAAAAAGACAATTAAGTAACTAATAAAAATATTTTAAAAAAATGTGAATTTGTAACATTGAAAGTTTCTATTTCTATTATATTATGTTGGAAGAAGTGAACTATTTGTTTTTAAATATGTAATATATATTATTTTAAAGAATATATTAATATCTATTTATATTGACTACTTCCGTGGATTTCGGATTTCGCTCTAAAAAAAATAATTTCTATTAATTTTTGCCTATATATATTTTTCCTAGTTAAATAACTTTAATTTATGTTACTTTTTTTTCAAATCCATATATTCTTAGTTACAGTATTAATGATGGTACTTTGTTATATTAAATGATATCACAGCCTTGTCAAATTTCAACCTACATCCGTCAATTTAACTCAATCGTCCATCTAGATAGATTCTTTCTCTCTAGATATGAAAAAGAAATACTTAAATAGGTCATACCTATTTCAATATAGTTTTTCTTTAGAATTTTAATTGAATTATACTATTATCATTAAAAAAAATCAAAAATAAATATTTTTTTAAATTATATAAATAAACTTCTTCAAACTTTATTTACATAAATAAATTCTTACTGTTCATATATCAGAATTTGAAAACTATAAATTGGTCTATTTATGTAAATAAAGTTTAGAAGAAATTATCTTTTTAATTTTCTAAAAGAATTGAGAAAAATTGCTATACATTATTATTTGTAGTTATTATAATATAGGTAATTTACTTCTTTAATCTAGCAATTTATTTGAATAATCTGAAATAAAAGAGAGACAAAATAAAATAAAAAATGTATTTATTTATTTGAGAAGAAAGTGACATAAAAGTAAAATTAAAAATTATCATTTAGAAAGATAATAAATTAATTAATTAAAATTGAGTGATCATGTAATTACAAAGTGAGTAATTATGTAATTTCCTACAGATTTAAAAAAAATATGAATATCGGGCAAATTCAAGAAAAAAAAAAAAGTAGAGCCAGTGAATGTAATTTACTTCATAACATAAATATATGAAACCAATTTTTTATGATTTAGATTTTTGTAATTTTTAAAGAAACAAACTACTATTTTGGACATTAAAGATATAATACTATCGTACTAATCTTCAAAGTTAAAAAAATTACAGATAATTTTTTTAATTTCATCTAAGTGTATAAATTAGGCTATTTATTACTATTATTACGTTTGTTATATTTTTAAAAACTTAAACTAATAATTGATTATTATATATATAAATACTTATTCAATTTTGTTAATTTAAAAACTAATATGATAATACTAAACATTTTTAAGAAAATATCTTTAGTGCTTTAATTTTTGCTGTCTGTGTCAACACCACTAATTGCCAGTTGCTTTCCATTCAATCCAATTTCCACTTTTTCAGTCATAATATCATCTTTTAGTAAACGCCGACAAATGTAATTAAAACATGATTAAGAAATTATCATATATAATTTATATATATAACGTATTTTAAATTATTTTTAAAATTTAAATATACTTTTAATCTCTTTAAAATTAGCGAAATTTGATTGTGTTACTTATATTTTTTTTTTATTCTGTAAAATTCTTGTTAAATATTTTTTTGTAAACTTTCACGTGTCCAAAACTTTAAATTATTATTTTTAATCTTTAATATTTATTTTAGGGTAAATAAATAATTTTTATATTTTTTTAGAGATAAACATAATGTTATTATATTACAATAATAGTATGCATAAAATATTTACGTGATATTTTATTTAACTTATAAGCAATTAACTAACGAAAAAAAAATAGTAAAACTTCAAAGTTTCGATTTAGAATTTTAGACAAATTAAGAAATAAATATTTGTTTACAAAAAGAAATTAAAACTCACTTATTTTACATGAAAAAATTATATTTAAAAATTTTCTTTAATCCATTTTTCGCAATTTATATATTTTACTTTCTTAACATGTACACTAAAATAATATATAAAAAAGGTGAATTAAGAACACTAATTAGCAAGATTTTCAATTTAATTAAATAAAATGCTTACAATGACCGCATTCAAATCAAAAGTGATAAAGAACAAACGATGTTATTCTCTGACAGAAATTATGGAAGTACTGTAAGTCGAACCAGACGTATGAGGAAATTTATTTCAATTTATTCCACTACATCAATACATTCTTTGCTATTGAAACATGACTTATAACTAAAATGCAAAAGATTTGATGGATTGTAATTAAAATTATTAATGTGGTAACTTAAATCTCGAATTGGTAGGATATTATTGGAATTCAATTTTGATGGAAATAATTTATATTCAATTTTTTCTCATGTTCAATGAGTGTTGATTAATTTGTGACCAAAACCTTGTAACATTAGTTAACTATTTTTATGAATAGAAAAAAATATGTTTTATAAAATTATCTAAAAACAAAAATGTAGGAAATAATTTAGTATATAGTTAAAATATCGAATTTAAAAAACCAAATATCGCTTTATTTAACACTTCTTTTCGTTGTTTAGGTGTAGTTTAAGTTTTTTTGAAGAAACAAGAAATTTAACAACAAAAACTTACTTTAATTTAATTTAATTTTTTTGTTTTAAATTTTTTATTTCTATGTTTTATGTAAACTAATTAAAAATAAGGGTGTGAATATAAAAAATATTTTTCCCTTTTAAATATTATAAGTAAATAAAATTATTTTTTAAGAGAAGTAAAGTAACACTTAAAAAGAAACATATGCGCATTCCATTTGGTGGTAGAAGTTACAAAGTGTCCATAGTCTTTATTTATAATACTAATTTCTCGGACTTCAATAACCAGTGAAGTATATTAAATTTTGCTAGGGAAAGTACGTTAATTTTGATTTTTTGTGAAAGATAATCCATTGTTTTAGAATATTTTACTATTCATCCATTCTTATGCCTAATTAGTATCTTTTTATGCGAGAGAAAAGCTTGAATTAAACAGAATTTAGTATACTCTATAACTCAATTTAGTTTTAATTTTGAATATTAAATCATTTTCACATGGTGGAGTTGTTCTGGTGTTGAAGCATTAATTAAATAAATAAAATAAGGGATGTACTAAATTGAGTTAGGTGTTAGTTGCATCAGTAATCACCAAATTCAAATATAAAAAGAAAATTATAACCAAATTATAAGCAGACACGTGTAAAGTATTGAATATTCTCTCCATCGTAAACCCCAGCCATAATTAGACTTGTCAATTCGACAACGAAAGCTTTCCCACGACGTAAGTTTTTAAAATTCGTCATTGAAAATTCTTTCAAATTAGTTCATCTAAATTTAAAACCATTTTGAGATCAAATATTCAAAATTTAGCTTTGTCGTCGCCATGTGCTTTGTATTTTGGTATGTTTTAGTGTTGATTCTTTGCTTTTTATGTAACGAAAAATGTGTTTCTAATAAACGATGTTGCCTAAGAACATGTAAAAGTTTCTTAAAGATATAATAAACTATTTTGTTAAATGTTATTTGTTTGAGATGTCTTACTTTATTGGCTTTATAATTAATAATGTGTCGCATATAATAAATAGCACTTCCCGTCAAGTTAGATGGTGGATATGTACATTGTATTATGTTGTAAATGAAATCACTGAGTTTTGTCCACACAATCTTTGATAAACACGTCTTTGTGCTCTTTTGTCATGCAAATTATTCCATCACCATTACTTTTTCGTCAACGAATCCACTTACATGCATGTGCTTAGTTGGGTCTTGCTCAATTTTGGATTGGAAGAATGGTTAGTGGTAGTTTTGTTCTAAGTTTTTTTATAGCCTCCTCTTCCAGCCATCGTTTTAGCATTTAATTCTTACAGTTTCCACTCATGAACTGTGAAGAACTCAAAAAATAAAAAAAAATAAAAAATTGATACAAAAGGTCGTGCTCAACGAATTAATTGGTGGGATGATAGAGAATAGAAGCAGGACGAACAAAAGGGTAGAGAATTGAAGAAGAAATATATGTGAAAAGATAATTAATACTATTTACAATAGTATGAGCTTTTTGTTTTTATAGGCGGCAGTCCGAATTAAAGTAATTAAAAACCACAAAAAATATAATAGCCATTTACTTAAAACTCAATAACTAGATCATTCACTTTTAGATATTTTAGATATGAAGAGATACATGAAAAGACTATCTCCTAAGTACTTTAGTACAAATGTTAATTATTTCATTTTCACTAATAATACAAATCTTAGAAAATATGTTTAAAATATAAATGTGTAAAAAATATAACATTAGAATAGGAGTGGTGATAGTATCTGAATATTTTATTATTAAAAAGAAAATATTATATTAATAAAAAAATAAATTATTCAAATTTTATTTTAATATAATCATTATCTTTCTATAATAGATTTTATTTTTTTTCACTCACTCCTCTTTATATTTGTGACAATGTTTAAAAAAGAAATGTCTGATCACAAGTTCAATTTAAGTAAGTTCAATTCTATTTTTTTTTTTTTTTGTTTGAGTCAATTCTTATGATTCATGCTTGTATGTGGTCTCTGAAACTTCTGTGTTAGCTCATGGTCCTAGTGATGAATTCAGATGAGAATTATGTAGTGCACGTTAGGTTATATATTTGATTTTAGGATTTCATATTCTTTATTAATGTTTCTTCTTCAATTCCGATAAGAGAAATTAATTTTAATATTTTAATAGGAATTAATTTTATTTTATCCTAAGTTAAAAAACTTAGATATAGGAATAATGTGGTTACCAATGTAAAAGTTTCCTTGATTGAGAATTGATTAAGAATTAATTGAAAAAGTATAAAAATAGTATATTTGATAAATTTGATAGATTTTAATAGTTCTGATATAAAAATAGTTCTTTAATGATATTTGATGTGGTTAGAAGGCTTGGTGATGAGGAATTTATACTTTTGAAACAGTTAGAGTTTTGAATTTCAAGTACAAATAACAAACACATTTCAAAGAAGAAGTTCTCATGTTGTTATACTGGTGTCCAATGCCACTTATCTCGGTCAAACACAATTTAAAAGGCTTTACTCTCTTGGATCTAGTGGTTGGACACATTCCAAAATTTTCTTTTTTATTTTCTTTTATTTTATGATGAACGTTTTGAATTGTTTTTCTAAAATATTTATAACTAATATTCATTTCTAATTGTTAATTTAATTATTGATCAATATGTGATAGATTTGTAATTCAAAATGAAAATTTATAAATATATATGTGTTCGTAGTAATACTTAATTTTTTAAAAATGGGTAATGTATGATAAATAATGAAAAGTATAAAATTATGATCAAAACACAAAATATTTTTTTTTATTTTTTACATAACAATTATTAAATATAAGACAATATACGATCCTACAGGTACTCAAGCAATTATTTATTTTATTTTTATTATATATTGAATAGAAAATTATGCATGCAGTCTAAAATTTATTTAAATATCAAAATGATTTTGCAAAATTATATTATTTTAAGTCAAAAGATACTAAATATGAGATAATGTAATATATGATATAAAGAAGTTTAACCCAAGTATATGATCCAATGTTTTATTTCAAACAAAAAAAAAAGTCCCAAAATGCGTTTTCCTCTTTTTCTATATGAAACAAAAATTGGATCCCTAAAGCAGCAATTAAAAAATTTGCAGACCCAAGTATCGGGCACAAGCAACATAGGTTGAGAAATTTGGAGCATTCGAAATAGGTTGAGATAAAAACTAGTAAAAGTTTCTGTTACCAATTCCATAACAACATTAAGGGTTTGTTGAAATTTCAAATTGGTTAATTCTAATAACCACTATTATTTGTTATATATTATATCAGTTTCACTCCAACCGATAACAAAGTACTTCTAATATTACAATTTTACCATTTAACATCAGTTTTCACTTAATTCATCTTGTATTTTAATGTTATAGTTCTATTTCATACTATTGTTTTTACTAATTTTTTTTTAGGAAAACTTAGGTCTATCTTTTGCTGGAAAAATTACAAGTTTTCTCTTTATTATTAAAAGTTTGAAAGCTCGGGTTAAAATCAAATCAAGAAAGATTATAAAGTCTCTTTAAACAAACCCTTTTTTTGAGTATTGGTCAGATAATTTAATGTTTCATGTGAAAATAAAAAATTCAAAAGAAGTTGACAAAATCATATATATCATAACAAAATAGTATCTCTTGATTTTGTTTTTAAAAAATAAAATTTAAATAGATTTAAGATGAAAATATATAAAAAATAAGATTGTTTGAATTAATTAAAAGATGACAAAAAATGAAAAAAAAAAGAATATAAATAATATAATAGATATGATTAATATTTTAATTTTTTTAATTAATAAAATTTTAAGATTAAAAATTTATTTTTATAGTTACAAATAATTAAAAATAAAATATGATTAATTTGTTTGATGTGATTTATAAAATTTTTACACAAATTTTTGTCCAAATTTTTTTCAAAATTATAATTAAATAAAAATACTAAATAAATGAATTTATTAATTAAATAAAATATTAAATAAATTTAATTCCTAAATAAATAAAAATCATATATTATTTAAAACCCTAAATAAACAAATGTCCCAACGAAATAAAATTACTTAATTAATCATACAAAATACTAAATAAATAAAATTCCTACAAAATTAAAAACACTAAAAAAATAGAATTCATAACTCATTCAAAATATAGAGGCTAATTAAATGAAATTCAGAATTTAATAACGATTTCTAAATTCTTTAACACTTTAAATTTGTTATCCTTGGTCAAACTTTTGACACAATTGCTTTTTCACTCTCTTTTTTAGCACTTTGATTTGCTATTTTTGATCAAACTATTGATACCATTGATAGAAAATAGAGGCAAAATAAAAAAAAATGTAGATAACAGAAGAGAAGAAATGTATGAAAACATGAATTATAGACAATTAATATACAGTAATTAAAAATCCCCATAAAAAAAAAAAAAAAAAAAAAAAAAAACAAA
>Ga0209700_102674_pt1 | contig 35622 bp, 15 predicted proteins | sample SiratroredBW_FD_187528 | JGI IMG/M metagenome (GOLD analysis project Ga0209700, IMG submission 187528) | Root nodule microbial communities of legume samples collected from California, USA - Siratro red BW (SPAdes) (version 2) | ecosystem: Host-associated > Plants > Roots > Nodule | place: USA...
TTCCTATTTGAAAAACTTACTATTTTTATATACAGAATTTCATATTTCAATTTAGATTGTAGTTTTCTTTTATATAATTTTTTATGAGCTTTTCAAGTTCCTTTATTATCCTCTTTTAATATTTATATTTTCATCTACTAAAACTTACTTTATATAAATAAAGATTATTATTTGGAAACATTTTTCAAATAAAAGAATAATTGTATTTTGATGATTATTATAATTTTTCAATAATAAATACCACTAGTAGAAAACATACATACCACCGCGATTTTATAAGACTTACAATCGCGGCTCTCAAACCACAATAAATCCAGCCGCAATAAAAAGTGTCAAACTTGTTATCGCGGTTATATAAACGCGGTGAAAAATGGGACATACCAACACGGTTGTTTATTAACAACCGCGGTGGTATTGCTTTTCTTTTTTTGAAAGAAAGCATTACTCTCAAAAAGCACCTATGGCCTAATGGATAAGGCGCCTCACTTTTAATCAAGTGTCGTGGAAGCAAAATCGACACGAAGGGGAGAGGGCACTACGTGGTGGTGGTCGTCGTGAAAGCAAAGTGGTCGTCGTGGAAGCAAAACCGACATGAAGGGGAGAGGGCACTACGTGGTGGTGGTCGTCGTGGAAGCAAAACCGCAAAAAGAAGAGAGAGACACGAAGGGGAGAAGGCACTACAAGGGAGGAAGAAGAAAAAGAAGAAAAGGGAATGACAAAAGAGGGTGAGAGAAGAGAGGAAAAAGAAGAAAAAGGAATGACAAAAGAGGGTGAGAGAAGAGAGGGCACACGAGGGAGGAAGAGAAAATCCTAAAAAAGGATACAAATGCGGTTCTCACTAACAACCGCATTTGTATCCTTTTACAAAACAATTTTTAAATTATTTTGCAGGAGGATACGAACGCGGTTCCCACTAACAACCGCATTCGTATCCTCCTGCAAAATAATTTAAAAATCATTTTGTAAATACCAACGCGGTTGTTTCCAGAACCGCGTTGGTATCTCCCTGCAGTTTTCAATTTTAAATTATCTGTGGCTTACCATCGCGGTTCTTGCGACAACCGCGCTGGTATAATTGTACTTAATTTCAAAAATGCCACCGTATTATTTTTTATTGTGGTTCCTTACTAACTGCAATACTATCCCGCCTTAAAATGTGTTTTTTTTACTAGTACACGATATTAATTAAATAAACAAGATAAAAAAAACATAATTAAGATACTGATTTAACAAATGTTTAAAATGAAATAACAGAATATACACAAATGTACTTAAGAAATTCAATATCAGTAATCAATTAATTTTAATATAACCTGTTGATATAATAATAAGTTAATAATATGGTTATAGTTATGTAATTTCTTTTATATTAAGTATTTTCATAAATATAACATTCACATTATTTTTAAAAGACAACTTATAATTTGAAGATTGTGACATTTTTGACAATGTTAATATATAATAATAAATAGTTTATTATTTTTATAAAAATAAAATATAAAAATTTAATTTCGACAATTTTATTTTGTTTAAGTTTTAATCAATCGAGTTTATTCTAAATAAACTAAAAAATGTAATAATCATTTTATCAGAAATAAAAAATAAATACCCATTTTAAACTATAAAGATACTAGTGTGAATCAGCAATGGCAATTGCTTCCTGCATCATACATATTACTTCCTGTACTTAATTAATTCTCAATATGTCAATAATGTCCTTATTACTTTTATTTTTAAATTTATTTATCAAATGATTTATTTTTCTCTTTTATACTAAGTCATAAGTACAAGTAAAAAACTGTTAACTTCTCTAATTCTTAATAAATATTAACAAACTTTCTTCATAAATAAATAATCATTTTAAATTATAAAGATACTAGCCTGAATTAGCAAAGGAAGTTGCTTCCTCTAATTCTTAATAAATATTAACAAACTTTCTTCATAAATAAATAACCATTTTAAATTATAAAGATACTAGCCTGAATTAGCAAAGGCAGTGGCTTCCTCCATGACACATATTGTTTCCTGCACTTAGTTAATTCTCAATAGGTCAATAATGTCCTTATTACTTTTATTTTTAAATTTATTTATCAAATAATTTACTTTTCTCTTTCATATTAAGTCACGTAACAAATAAGTACAATCAAATAAAAAGCTGTTAACTTATCTCTTTCTTGATAAATATTAACAAACTTTTTTTATAAATAATAAAAAAAATCTAATAAATTTTAAGAAATATTTGTATTTATTTTCAAATAATACAAAACTAAATATTTGAAAATAATATGTTAAACTGAATTCTTAAAATTAATCATATTAAATTGTAATATTTTAACTGCATCCAACATCATTTTTATCATTGTTAAAAAAGATATGAAAGAGATGTTTTTATAAATATAAAAAAAGAAAAAATTATTTGATACATAAATTTTAAAATAAAAATAATAATGATATTATTCATATTTTGAGAATTTATTAAATATAGGAAGTAACTGCCATTAGCAAAAGGGTAATGTAATTTTCTAAGAATTTTAGTTAAGTTTTATGGTTGTGTTTGGAAAAGCCTTTTTATAATATCTAATTTAGAAAAACAAGGATAAGAGAGAAAAATAGAAAGAAAATATAATGAGTTTTGGTAAGTTTATATATATATATATATATATATATTTATTTATTTTATTTATTACATGAATTTTTTCATGTGATTTTTCTAAAACTGTACTAAAATTAAAGAATAAAAAGAATGGACAAATTTGACAGTTGAATTTTTATGTGGCATAATAACTGAATCATAGAAAGAACAGTTGAATTCGATCTCACCCAAACCAAACCCTAGGTCTCACTTCTTCTCTCTTCAGCCACTGGAATCTGCAGAGCAGCAATCACCGGCAGGTATTTTTATGCGTTTTCTTCAGTTTTACAGCTCTTCCTTTTGCCGTTCAGTGTAGCTATTCTCCTTCTCTAGAAGATCCAACGGAAACTGAAGTTTGAATCAGTATTTATATGAACATCCACTGGAAACATAAGTTTCACTGTTTTTTCTATTTGTGTTGCCGTGTTTCTTAATAAATTTCATGTTTTCTTGCATTTGGGCTTGATTTGTGAGCAATTATGGTGTAGACTTTTTTTCCAATATTTTCTGTAGATGTTGTGGACACTATGTTTTGGCCTCTTTTTTTTCTTCTCGTTGTTGATCCATGTTGTTTCTTTTTCGTACATCATTCATAGATTAATTGAGTGGCTCCTGCATTGTGGATTTCAACACTTAATTGAGAATGGTAAATGGGAGTGATTTTAGTCTTGTTGCTATGCTATCTTTAGTTTGGTCTCAACTCCATGTCAGTTTTGTAGCATTTTTTTGTGTTGGGGCAGACCATGGATGACTTGTTTGATTCTTCGTTGAACTTGGAGGACACCCATTACAAGGAAGGCTACGATGAAGGCCACAGTCACGGCCTTGTCGCGGGCAAGGAAGAAGGCAGACAGGTTGGCCTGAAGGTTGGTTTTGAGATTGGAGAGGAGCTTGGTTTCTATAGGGGTTGTGTTGACATTTGGACTTCGGCAGTCCGGCTTGATCCAACTTGTTTCTCTTCACGGGCCAAAACAATTATTGGCCAGATGGAGGAGTTGATTGAGAAATACCCTCTCATGGATCCGGAAAATGTACAAGTGCAAGAGATCATGGATAGCCTCAGGCTCAAGTTCAAGATGGTTTGTTCTTCCTTGCATGTCAAACTTGAGTATAGTGGCTATCCTAAGTCTTCTACAGAGGCCAATGATATTCAGTTTTGAGCTGCTTATGGTATTTTCAGTACCAATGTGTAGAGATACACTGAGTTGGGTAAGTTGATGAACAAATTGCTTGTTATCATTTCTATAAACAGTCGTATAAGTCAATGTATTAAATAGTTATTTTATATTAAAAATGATAATGTATACATTGTTTATGGACGTAATCTTGATAAGTATTGTAGAGAATATTATTCAAGAATGATTGCTTTCTTTTGTTATTTTTGTGCATAGTTGTTAGAATTGTGTGATTTGTGATTTGTTGATATGATTTAGTAAGCGAAGGTTCATATCATTTGATGAGTCACAAATGGCTTTGAATTATATGAACGTGCATTAATTGTTCAAACTCTATATCATTGATATGAATCACACAATTCAATCATAGTTTTTTTTTTTTTTTTTTTTTTTTTTTTTCTTTCAATTTTTACTTTCTTTTGTTTACTACTTTAAAAAAATTGAGAAGCCAAATAAGCTCTTCGAATGGAAAGGAACACTATTACTCTAATGCACCCTATTTGATTATTCTTTTATCTGATTTTTTTCTTTTAAAGTAGGGGTTTCTCTTGTCAGTCACTCACTAATGTTTTGTAGTTGCTTTGGTGACATTACGAGTGATTTAGGGTAGTGAGCTTTTTTTTTATCGGGGCTCAGCCTAAGACCTATTTTCATTTGTCTTAAAGAATCTTTGGTTAAATTTTCAAAGGGAAAAAGATTACAAATGATTATTTGAAAGTTGAAAATTGAGTTAAGATGAGTTTCATGGGCATGCATTATTGATGGAGACAGTAAACTGTTCTCATAAATGTGAAGGAGGATTATTTGATTGTTGATCCATCCATAGCTATAGTTAGAGTACACTATTTTACATTTTACCATTAATGAAATTATAAATAAATCTGTGAAGCTTCAGTTGTCTGAATACCAATTGTTGAATCATGTGATTTATATTGATGATATGGAAGTTAACTGATTTAAGCACACAATTCAAAGTCATTTGCTGTTTATCACACAAAATGAATCCTTTGCTTGTTAAGACGTATCAAATTGATTGCAAATTGTGACACTAACACTTGTGCAGAAAAATAACAAAAAAACACGTCTCTTGTATAAATATTCTCTACAAAACATATCTAGAATACATAAGCAATCATACATAATTATTTTTAATATGAAGTAGTTATGTAGTACGTTGATTTGTGCTAATGTTTATAAAATTCTAATGGGTAATTTGTTTTTCGAACCCAACTTAGTATTATTCTTCACAAGAATTTTTTCTTGAAGAAAGATTGGAAAAGTCACTAGTGGTTCAAAAATCATAACTATATATTATTTCATGCAAGGTTTGGATGGCCAATTTAAACAAGCTTGACATGCAGTGAAAAGCAAATTATTTTGAATTCGAACAATCTCATGCAATTGAGGGTTTTTAGGACCCAGGAAAAGTATATTTTGTATAAACTCCTCTTTGGAAATATTTTCTTTGGGCCATGGATAGCATCTGGACTGGTTGCGTAGTGGTCTAGACGTTGACATTCTTTAGAAATTGAACTCCTCACTTATCCTGAAGTCATCTTTAGGGCCATTCTTCCAGTCTCTTCCTTACTGGTGATATGCCAAGTTTCAGTAGATGTCCTCCTAATTAATTGAAGAATTTAAATGTCATCAATGGTTATTCAATTCATAACCCGCTCAACACAACTAACTTCTGCTGCAAAACTAACAAGAGTTGAGAACAATTTAAAACTAACGTGGCATAGCAATACGACCAAATCTACAATATCAATTAACAGGTAAGCCACGGTGTTGGCTGCTACATTTGCCTTTAAATCAAACATGATCTATCATACCATGACAAGAAAGCAAAACGTTGATTCCCATCTTGAGCTGCGGACAGTCTGTTACGTGTAACTCTGATATAGCACATTATTAACACAAGAGTGTTAATTAATGGGAAGATGTTACCCTAAGAGTATTTTTTGTATGAGCATCACAACATTTGATGTTTGGATTTTGCTTAAAATTATAGTTGGTCTTTACATATTTTTAGCTATGATAGTGTTTTAAATCATGGGTAGGGGCTGGCCCCAGAAGCGTTTCACTTTAAGTTCATATTGGTTTTAGTATACTCCTTAATCGGGGATCCATTGTTTTTTATGCATTAAATGTAATCTCAATCTACTTCTGTTACGAACCTGGGAATGAATTGAGAGAAATTGATCGAAACAAACAACGAAGTTGAACAATTAATCTCAATCTACTTCTGTCACTAAATCACCCCCCTGACTTACCAAACTAATATTCTAACTATTGGAACCAGCTATGCCTTCCTCACATTCCTAACAAATTCTCTAATTTTCTTGCAGCTATAATTGGTTCAGCTTGATAAGGAAGTAGGGTGATCTGCAATACAAGGTGTGAAAACAAAGATGCAGAATAGAAAATTGGCTTCTGGAAGGCCCTCTGGAACTGATGGCTCTGATTACTCCTTCCGTATGGTTGTTGATTCAAGTTAGTTTCATCTTTTCGTTAATCTCTCTTTATTTGCTTTTATTAATTTATGATATACATATTTTAATACAGTTGCACTTAATTTATTCTATTGCTTAGCTTTTAGCTTCATCTTATTTTATTAATATTCTCATTGGTTTTTGTTGTTTTGATGTTATACCATTCAGGGTATCAACTAGTTGCAAAGGGGAAGAAACGCCTCTCTTTGCACTTTATCACTGAGGTATCTAGGAATTTTTTTTTCTTTTATAATTGTTGGATTTCTAATGGTTATTGGTTGTAGATTTTAAAATGAATATTTTGGACCTGTTTAGTGTATTTAGTTTAATTGAGTAACAACTCTGTGATTTAGTACAAATTGCTTTTGTGCTATTTTGGAGAATGGTTATTTTTTTTATGAAATTAAAAAATTAATTTTTCTGAAAAAGGAATAGAATTACCCACTAAACCCCCAGACTATCTCGAAAGTTTCCACACACGGTCACCAATGCACCAAACCTTTTGCAAAAAGCCAACAGGCATAATCTCCCTGATCAGTACCAGGGAATCAACAATCATATGTCAGTTTGATAAGAATTTGATATATCTATCATATGTCAGTTTCAGTGGATGTTTCTGCCAGACTTCTTAAGTAGAAAGAGAATAGAGTACCAGGACCAAAATAGCTCATTTTGCAAGAAGCTAAGCAACGTCTATATAGAATTTGTGATTCTTCTATCTTTGAATTGTATCCTGTATTGACCCTTCAACATTCTGTTCTGACTATCTCAGAGCTGAGAACCTGTTCTGATCCAAAACTTAACAGCAGAGAACAATTTTGGGTGTTCACGTGTTACTTCATGTTATGACTTTTGAGTTTCCAATGATTTCGTACATCTAGTCATGTTACAGAAATATTATTGTTAAACTACTAGACATGGTATTTTGCATATGCAAACTAAATTTGAGCACATTTTTCAAAGAAGTAATTTTTAGAGTAACATGGAAATCACTAGCAGACATCATAGTAGCATGGTGATGTGGTTCTTTCTAGGATAGAGGATTTGATTATAGCATCACAGAATTAATGTTCAGGAAGTGCGGATGCCTTGAAATGAAAAGGCTTCTACACCTCTAACCAATACAATGACAGTGAAACAAGAAACTATGACAGTGTTACCAAACGCTGGTCTTTTTGTTCATGAATTATGTTCTATTAACCAGGAACAAAAAATTGAGTATCCAGAATCTGAAGCATGTTTATTTTAAAAATTATCCTTAGAACTTAAAAGTAAAGTTTATGTTCTTGAAAAAGTTAACAAATATATATTGTATCTCGGAAGTGTCCTATTCACGGGAACTTGTAATTTTGTTCTACTAACCAGCAACAAAAAATTGAGTATTCAGAAGCTTAAGCATGTTTGTTTTAGAAATGATCTTTAGAACTTAAACTAAAGTTTATGTTCATGAAATGAATTTTAACAAATAATTCTTAGATATATGATATTTATGAGTAAGACTTCTTTCTAATGCTTAAAGATATGGGTACATTTGACAAATTGCAATGCAGCATTGTAAAATCTGATTGTTACCAGCAGCAGGAAAGCCAAGTTCTTGTATTGATCTCAAACATAATACTGCTGCCATTTAGGGAAATGTCTGTCTAAAATGTAACTTTCCATTAGATTTCCAGTTTCCAGCATATATAAATCAACCACCTCATGGTTGAAAAGATTATCTGTAGAAGCATAAATTAATTGAAATAAAACCCTCTCCTTCAATCAGTATTACTGGTGAATTTCCAGTTAAAAAAAATCAAATAAGACACTCGGTTGATTATACTGTATCTCAGAAGCGTCCTATTCATGGGAACGTACAATTTTGTCGGGAATTGGAATAACCCATTTTGCATTATGGGATTTATTTGAGGAATGAAGAACTTTAACCTGGGAAATTTATGGAGGGTGTACTTGTGGGAGCAACATGTAAAGGAGGTAGAGTTATTATTCTCTTGTTAACGTCGATGTTTTTTTAAGAAGTGAATTTCAAAACTAACTCAATCCTAAAAATCGGCTTAGTGATGTGAGGTTTGTATCTACTATATGCTATAAATTAGTGTCATGTAGAATATTCAATACACTCCCCTCAAGCAAAGAATGCACATCTCGTGCATGGGACTAAATATTTATTGGTAGTCCAATAGTGGTCTGATAGTAGGTGCCATAGTAGGTCCAATAAACCTTACTAGGATAGACTTCGATATTATATTAAGATAAGGGAGAGAGAGAGGGCATAGGTTGACTTTCTTGTGTGTATTGAGCACATAGGTTATGCATATATGAATAAGAAAATACTAAGGTATTGGCCTAAGCCCGTTACATCCAACAATTTTCAACTATTCTCAGTATTTTTATAAAAAATGTACTAATGTACAGAAAGGCTAATCCATTGATGAGAGCAGGTGATTGAACTGAGCTGATATCCCTTGTGCCTCAACCGAATTCCAACTTTTATATCGTGGCTTATAGTGATTTTGTGTATTTGTTAGGTACCATTAGGAAAAGGGATAGGTATAGCAGCTCAATGTAACAGGTTTCTTGCCCGGGTAACATGATGTTGTATGGGATTTTTATATAGAAGGCTTTCTTACTGAAATTTCTGGATAAGGCAGTTGTCTACTAATTGATTATGTTCTTTCCTTTTAAAAGAAAACATTTAAAAATGTTCGCCTTGCTTTGATTCTTGAGGTACAGCTCTACAGGACATGTATTTTCTACAGTGGACTACACTTGACAAAATTGTCAAAGCAATTTTATTAACTTGAATACTTGATAGCCGTATACTTTCATGAATGAAAAAATTTATTAATTATGTGTACTCATCCACTAATCTGGTTGAACTATTTTCGGGTGGCTTTTCAAACTACACAGTTCATAATGAGTGTTTTTATATTGAGTAAAGGATTCATGTTATGAAGTCACAGTGCTTGTGAGCCAGAAGTTTTATAGTCTCATTCTCAACTTTCTAAATCCTATTCATAGCCGTGTAATACATTTTTTGTTTAACGGTAGTTTCTGATTTGAAATGCTTAATCTGTAACTATTCCTGGAGAATCGTATCCTGTTACTGTTGACATCTTTTGTTTTTTTGTATAATGTGTTAAAATTTGAAATTGTTCCCTGCAGGCTGCGTTGCTATTGATAGGAGCAATATTTGCATATATACCAGGAATAGAAGCAGATACTCCAAATACAGTTGCCTATTCATCTGTTTTTGTTAGTGCTGTTTCACTAATCATTGGGAATATAGGTTGTTATATGGCCAGAGCCAGATTTATTTTTTGTTTCCTTTGTATCATATTGAGCTTTTTATCTGAACCTTTTAAGTAAGCTATCTCTCAATTTTGTGACAGGTCGAAGACGCAGCCGGTCTGGTTTGTTGAGATTTTATGCCATTGTATCCTCCATTGCAATGCTTCTCTTGATTGCTTCTCTTGCGGTGAAACATTTGCTGCTGAAGGTATGTTAGTGTTTCACTGGAGATTTTATAAGAAAAATTTCATTAAGTATAAAGAAAGAAACATGGCAACTAAGAAGTAAACATCTTATTTGAAACTAAATTCTAAGTGGTGCGTGAAGTCAGGAACTAATGTCCATTCTAGGCGGTTTTTGTTATTTTGGTGAATCATTCTTATTCTTGTTAATATTAGTCATCTTCATCATTGCATGGGGATTCAAACCAGTTGTGTTCAACCACTATTTCAAATTTTGGGGTATCTATTTCACGTATTCGATGATATTCCTGCGATTACTTTTACTGGGAATATGATTCCTATCAAAGATGTTTGGTAAGTATGTGTAATTCTTTGAAATGTTTTTAAGTTTATTCTAATTAAAAAAAATTAGAAAAACGTATAAATAAAGTGAAAGTGGGAAGTTATTTTAGAAATAATTTACATTCCCAATGAAAATTGTTTTTCGAAATAATTTTTATAACTTACATGAATTTATTCTAAATGGGGATAGGAAGAACGGAAAGAATGTGTAACACCTGGGAATGATTAACTTTTCGAAATAATTTTTACATCTTTTACCAAATTTGAAAATGTTACATTCCCAGCTCATATTCCTGGGAATAATTTGTAAGACTTGAAACATAGACATTCTTGGTGTCTAATAACTCCTGGGTGTTTTGGTTTTAGTTTCCTTCTAACAGAAAGTTACTTGTACCTACATTTTTAAATTGGGACTATTGAGGAAACACAAAGTTATCTCATGTGCTTTGTTGTCTATTTTGTATTTATTTGTAATGAGGTCAAATATACACATAAGTGCATTGTTACACAAGTATATGATAGGAAGTGTTCTCTTTCTACATACAATTATCATTGCATGAAACTCTTGTGTAGGCTATCCAATATTCTAAACTTTGGAGAGCTGGGAAGTATGATGTCAATGATCTATCCCATTTTCAAATAGGCAAGTTTTGTTTTCAAATTCTAAATTTGCTGTTCTTATTGTGCAAAGTGGTGTCTTAATTTGATCATTTGTAGTAATAATCAAGCTTTTGGGGCTTTACTTATTTGCAGGTTTGCTGTCATATCTAGTCACCTTATCGGTGCTCAAGCTTTGTACTGTCAAAGCAGTTGTTTCCCTCCTTTTGAACATGGCTCCACCCAAGAAAACCTCTTAGCCCCCTCAACAGTTTTGGGGTCCAAGTCCAATTTCTGTCATTGATCTTTATGCATGACTATCTTTTATGGAGATGTTGAGGTCAGCGGAGAGATTTTGCTGAACATTTTTAAGATGTTTGTTGTTAACTATATAGGATTTTCTGTTACTTTTTGTTTATTTTGAGTATTAATCTGGAATATGTTTACATACTTTTCTCTATAAAGTCTTTTGGAGAAAAAAAAAGTAAGAAAAAAAGATAAAGTAAGTTTATCATTAATTAAAAATAGGTTACATATAATCTAATTTGTAACAAATCTCTTGAATAATTTCTCTGAATTTTTATTTTTTTAAAATCAATTACAAGTTAATTTTAAATAAGTTTACATTTTTTTTCTCTTATAAGTGTTTTTATGGAAAAGTTTGGGAAAATCGACCTTTGGTAGGAGTTATTGAACCGTCACCACACAAATAAAAAGTAATGTTTAGGAAATCGTATTTCACTCTATTCTCTAATTTCTGCAAAAGAAAATATTTTTGGATGAGAAAATTCAACCGATGAGAAAATATTTCACTCTTGAGAAGTTTTTATTTTTATAAGAGAGAACGGTTTTGAATTGTGGAGAATTAAGATGAAGATCGTCTTAATACAACAAGGCTGTGCTGAAGTTATGAAGGGTAAAGTAAATATCTTATGTCTTAAAATGAGAAGACTAACATAATCAAAAAGTTAGAAATGTCATAATTCAGTGTTTTGGTGATAAGGTGCTGAGAGAAGTTGTTAAGAGAAAAGTGCTATGTCGATGACCTGAGTTATTGTATATGATTAAGTCTTTGAAGTAACAATTGTATTTGTTCAAGAAGATCGAATTAGGGACAATAGTGGAACTAGCAAATTTCAACAAGATTCTTGACAATTTAGAGAACGAGGTGAAGCTTGAGGACTACTTTACTTCTTTTTAACATTTTATGTAAGAAGTATGAACATTTTAGAGACACTTTGATGTTTAAGAAAGAGCAAACCATTATTCTTGAAGAGTTGTAAACACAATAAGGACTAAAGAGTTTTAGAAGTTTGAAGAGTCTAGGATAGAGGATAATGAGTTAAGTTTGCATTGTCGAAGGGGAAAAAAGAAAATAAGTTCAAGAGGAAGAAGTCAAAGCAATACTTGTTAGACGATCTGACATAAAATAAGAAAGGTTATTTCAAGTCAAATTGTCAACAAAAGAAAAGATATGAAAAAAAGACAAGAAATCTCAATTCAAGAAAGAATTTGCTGATATTGTTGTTGCGTCTGATGACTCTAAGTTTGCAGGGGTGTCGATGGTGTTTGTGTTTGATATACAAAGGAGTTAGGCTATGGACTCATGATGCACTTATCACATGTTTTGTGAAGGAATTCTTGAGATCTTGGAACTAAGAGAATGTAGAGTGGTTTTTCTTGGGATGAATAAAGCCTATAAGGTGTAAAGTATGAAGTCTATCTAATTAAATATATTTGATATTGGATAGATGTTGTAAGAAGTGAGATATATTCCAAGACTTAAGAGGAATCTTTTGTCAATTAGTATAATTGACTAAATTGTTTTCATAACTAAGATTGAACAAGGAAAGATAAAGATTTTAAAGAAAGGATCTACATTTGTCGAGGAGGAGAAAAGAATGCCCTTTGCATCTTAGATCGATAATTATCGTGCAATATGACTGTGACTAGTTAGACAAATGAGGATAAAGCTAAATTCTAACATTTGGGCTTCAGATATATAAGTGAGAAGAGTTGGATAGAGTTGGAGAAACAAAACCTTATAAGAGGTGATAGGATGAAGGGATTGGAGTTTTGTGATCACCTATTGAAAAAATCTTGTAGATTGAAGTTTGAAACTGATAAGTATCTGTCTAATAAATCCTTTTGTGTATGCTTATGCAGACTTGTGGGATTGAATGCAAGTTCAAACTCATGATAGAATGTCTTATTTTATCACTATCATAGACATTCACTTAATGAGTGTGACATTTTTTTTTCCCTCACATAATATTATTTAAATATATCTTTGTGAATATATTAAATTTATAACACAATACATGAGTATAATGGTGACAAATTTTGATTTTCCAAATTTTTTACCAAACTTTCATGTATATTAGAAATGATTTATCAGGGTAACTTTTTAGAGTTTAAATGTCTTCAAGTCTTATCTTTATTTATTGGTTAATATAGACTGGTAAATTCTAAATATCAAATATTATTGATAAGAATCTTATTTAATATAGATCTTTATAAATTTTATAAAGATTCATGTTTTTCTTATTTAAAAATCTTTCAAACTTTATATTAATAATATAAATAGACAGTGATATTGATAGATTATACGAGATAATATATATATATATATATATATATATATATATATATATATATATATATATATATATATATATATATATATATATATATATATATTTCAATTAAGTCCAAAAATAAGCAAAATGCATAAGATATCCAAAATTTCAATTTCAAATCTAGAAATCGTTTGCAACGACAAAAGTTTGCTTAACAAAAGAGACAACATTTTTGACATTAGAAACGTCATTAACAATCATGTGACGTGGATAATAAACGAAGTTAACAAGGAAGGTGAGCATAAAAGTTAAGGAGTTTTATTTAACAATTAAAAAAAAGAGGGGTATATGTGTAATATTAGCTAACCTTTTGGGGAGTGTTACTGTAAATTGCTCGAAATGGAGTTAACATTGTTGACAAGGGAGGAGGTGCAAGGCTCACAAAAGTTAGAAGATTTTGAATAACATACAAAAAAAGAGGGGATGCAAATGTAATTGCAACAAATTTTAGAGATTTTGTTGGAGTTAATTCTTAAAACATAAAATAAAATGTATTACTTGTCATATACTTACGAACTAATTGCTTAAAAACTAAGTGAAGTCCTTTTTAAATCTTAGTTGATTTTTTTTCTCTAGGTTGTTTAGTTTATTTTTTTGTGTTTACTCCATTGGCTATGAATCTGATAAAATTTCTTTGATTATCTTAATTCATAGATGATGGTGCATGAATGAATAAGAAATGTGTTTAAGGTGCTTCTGAAATTAAGAGTGAAAATAGGTTAAAAGGAATTTATTTAAATACGTTAGACTTATTTATTGAGTTTAAAACTCAAGTTTCATGTGTTACTGGTGTTATATATATGTGTACATATTAATTGTATTTTAATATCAGAAATTTGGAATAATTCTGAATTAAGTATCTCAAACTAAAAATGTCTTTTTAGTTCTTCGAAATAGAATAAAATATGATTTTAGTTCTTAAATAATAAAGTTAAGATATTAAAATTTAGCGGTAGAGATAGAAAAATTATTTATAATCCCTTAAATTTAATGTTTAAGGGCTGATTTTTTCTTTCAATTTTGAGAAAAAAAAAGCTTTTTAAATTTGATGACCAAAACAAAAATGCTCCAAAGATTAAAAACATAATTATATCTATAAATTTAGTTGTTTACCCAAGAACCTATAATTATAATTTGAAGGCATGACTACTTCTTTATGGTTATCATCTTCAAAATATGAATTCTACATGAATATCATCTTCAAAATATGACAGTTTTTACTCTTATATTTGTAAAAATTATATTCAATTTCAGTTTCTAACCCAACAAAAAAATGACATAGTTATAATCGTCCACCAAGAACTTGAGAGAAAGTAAAAAATAATTTTTCATGCATGAATAATTGCAATTCATTAGGAGTCATATTCTGTTCGTTCACATGGAACAATTGTTGCTTGTTTTTCTCCCCAAAACATGACTAACATATACACCCAGAAATTTGACACTTAACTTTGTGTCACGAGTAATTAAAAATAAAGGAACATTGATACGTGGTTAATAGAGTGACTAAGTTATTCATGAGATTACCTTTGTTTCTTAAAGAAGTAATCAATGTCATCTGAACATTATAATACGAGGTTAACTAAACATGTAAATATGTTCATGTGAAAAAATAATAGAATTTCCAACATAGGCTGAAATACAAGCTTAAACCTGTGTAGTAATAACACACCAATACTTAATCATGTCTAAAAAGAGGATCAAGAAACCACTAAGAATGAAATGAACATTGAAAGGAAGCCACACAAGTATCAGCAGCAAGATGGCTACATTCCATGAGATGCCACATTCTTCAAACGCATGAAGCTAAAGTTGAGCCTTCCACAGGTAGTGGAGTATGAAATCAAGAAGAGGATTACAAGTATGGGAGATAACATGAGGAGAAACTGCAAGTAAATGGCTGTGTAATTTGAGAGCCACAACAAGCTAAACACAATGCCAAATATCACAACCAAATGAAAATTTGGAGAAGTGGAAGCAGTGGCCATGTTCTGCCCTGTGTATCCTTCTACACTCCTCTTTTTGGGAGAGAACCACCCCATTGTCACTCTCTTATTGGTTTCTCACTCAGTGATCTCTGTAAAACATCATAAGCACACTACTTGTGTGTTGTCCTTATATAAGAGTTGATGAGCTTCTGTTTCTGCAGATATTTGATTGGTTTTGGCATATATTCTTTGAGTGTCACTTTTATCTGATTATATCTTTTTTTCCTTTTGTTCTGTACTCAACACTTGTGTTTGCAAGAGTTGCCTACCAGACTATTTTCTTGATGAACAAGGATGAGAACAATGGATTATCATTTCCACATTTCTACACACCCAAAGGCTTAAAAAGGGGGCTTCTTATCAAACTGAATCTTTTACTTACTTCTTCCCATCATCTGCAGTTTCAGAAAGAAAAGTGTACTTGGAAGGTGAAACTTACTTTTCTTTCCTAACAAGATTAGTCAATCCATCTAAACCAGATATTTTCAATACGTATGTTTTAATTTAGTTCTATTTTCTTATTATTAAGCACTTTTAATAGATGAATCTTATCATGCTAAAAGTAAAATGGTAAAAAAATTATGTAAAAAAGAAGGTATCAAAATAAGTATTACCTTTATACAATAACATTGATTTAAACAGTTTAGAAGTACACTGAATGAAGAGAGTAATAATTTTAAAAATGCAATGTCACTTGAATTAATTTATTTCTGAAAAGATAAAATTTCTCAAACAAGCTTTTCAGAACATATGTAATACCTTCTGGAACGAGCTTTCCAAAATAAATTATTCAGAATCAACTTTTCGAAACCTGATACAGAACTAGTTTTTCAAAACATAATTTTTAGAATAAGTTCATATATGATAACTTCTAGAAGAAACTTTCTGAAACAAATTCTTTCTCTTTTCTTCCTCTCAAATGCAGCGGTGTGATGATGCAACGACAATGATGATGGAGAAAGCGGTGACGGTGGCATGGTCCAGTGAAAGAGGATATTTTTGTCTTTTAACGTTAGTACTAACCATATGACTGAAATAACATTTAGTATGCTGGTTAACTGCTACCGTTGCAAGATTTTTCTTCCCTTTTGCACCTGTGCAGGAGCTCATTATCCGTTGTCTACAGCATAAAATTAACAGGTGAAATGATAACCACACTCTTCTTTACTTATTTTTACTAAATAACCCAGGCCATAATCTAATTAGTTAGACTCACATAATTATTCACTCAATAATACAATTTTTTTTTTTTTGAAAAGAACGCATTTTTTTTCATAGATGGCTCCATGAAGTACAGGTTCCAATCGATTAGGTAGCGATTAGGTAGTTCATCCTAAGTGTACTCGCATTGAAGACATCGGACAAAGTACTGTTCTCAACTCAATTTCTTCTTCCCCACTTTTTCTTTACCTTTAGGAGCCAATAATATTGTGAGGTTCATGGAGCCAAACACGAATAATGAGTTCCAGACTTGAGTGATTTGTACTAATTATATGAAATTGCATTGATATCAGTTAAGCAATTAAGCATTGTACAATTCAAAGTCATTGGCAATTCATCGCAAGATACAAATGGTTAGCATGTTGAATTGTATCAAATCATGAAATTCTAACCACTATGAGAGAATTTACAAACCTATACCTTACTAACCCCACTGCTCAACGTGGAGATTTTCCAGCTGAAATTCAAGTTTTTACCTTACTCAGACCAAATTCTTACTTAGGAAGGAAGAGATAACAGAAGTGACTTATTTTGGGATAAGAACCGAACGACTTGTACCCTCCAGAGTTGCAGCAGATGCACGAAAATCTTCATAGTGGCTTCAAAGGCACAAGAGCTTCACTAAATTGTGTACTTTCTCATTCATTATCCTTTCTGCTTGCAACTGTACTGCTTGATGAGCTATCCTGAGCGCTCTGAGAAGAACACCTACCTAATGAACTCCCTCCCGAGCAGCTGCTTTCCCTTCTCGACAACTTCCCAGATTTTCTTTGTCCGGATGATAAATCCTGCAAAACATAGCCACACAAACAAAACCTGAATCCGATGATAAATTGCTGTTGCAATGCCTCCCACAATGATTGATTTTCACTCAAACAAACATGTTCATAACATAGTTGCAATGGAGTCATAACAAAACCTTAAATATTGTTCCATTTCACTTTTATCACAAGAAAAACCAACTATTCTGATTTCAATTTTCTATTCTAACTTCTAGGTATCATTGGTGGAATCGGTATTGTTGTGTGGCATGTTGGGGGAGTGCAAGAGGCACCACATGATCACAGCTATTTATGGGTTGCAAAGTTTCCTTGGAAAACAACACTAACCTGATCTGTGGAAGACCCAGGAGTCTTCAACTGAAGGTCTGTAGTAACATCATTAGAATCCTCATTCTTTTCAGTCTTGCTCTCCCTGAATGACTTGCTTTTGGATTCTTGTTTTTCAGACACATTGGACCGACTGCCTGGATGAAGCGGAGGCGAAATGTACTGGGTGGATTGTTGTTCAACAATGGTAGGGGGGGCTAAATAAGGAACAAAAGTTGAATGGGGATTAGAGATGACTGCAGGATGTTGATTAGCAAAGTAGGGGAATGGCTGCATGGGAATTGGACCAGGAGGTACTGCCATTGGCATTGGAAAGGGGTATGATGGTGGAGCCATCACAACTGAATGATCCATTGCAGTCCATGGAAACATAGTCCTGAGCTGCTGCTGATACTGATTATTCAAGCTATCGATATCCGATTTAAGAGAAGCCTTTTCTTCTCTGAGATCATTTTTCTCCTGAGTCAACTAAGAATGGAATGAAATTTAAATTATTTTCATTATTATAGTCCCAAAAGTATCAAGACAGACAATTCATCAAAGAAAAAAAAAAAAATTACCTCACGAGATTCTTCATTTAGTGTAGAATATTCTTCTTTGAGTTTACTAACTTGAGAAGTAAGGTCCTTCAGCAATTGAATTGTATCACCTAGAATGGTTGCCTTGTCATTTTTGGGCCTGTCAGGGTCTGCATTTCAGAATCTCCACAGCAGAGAGTGATTTGAGAGAGCTATTGTTTTATCAGTTTTTAAAATTAAATGGAAAACACATGAATGCATTGCAAACAAATAACAGTTATTTGACAGCATTAGTAGATGCTCGTGCTAACCTCTGGCCCATGCAACATATGGTTTAAAATAATCAAAACTATAATCAGGTTAATTAAAAAAACTATATTAAATCTTATACAAATATAAAAATCAAAAGAAAAATCCCTCTTTCAAAAGACAAATTGGCAACTTAAGCATTAAGGAAAAAAAGGTATATCAGGGAAGGATACAAATTATACATTCAAAACATTAAGATAATTCAAAAACATCAATTGCTCCTAGCTAAAAAATCAACAGACCTGAGCTTGCTGTAATAATTCTAAAACAAATTCTGCATGACTGCTTTGCAAAATAGTTGACAATGCAAATAATAAATCAATCTAAAGCATGGAATTTAAGCTATGCGCAGCTTATTCTCTCTAGGCAAGCAGGTGTATAGATAAAGAAGCAAAATGGTTCTAGAGAATATAAAAGGGAGAGAATAAATACAACATTTTCTACAGTATACTCGCTTTTTTCTTAATTTTCAGTTGATAGGTTGGTGCTGGAATCAGAAAAGGAAGATCAAAATGAGAGGAACAATATTAGGAGACACACTGCTTTTCTAATATTGTTCACTCATTTTTTCACATCGATATTATTTAGTAATTTTCAATTGTAATCAGAACTCCTCTCTGTTAATTGCCCTACCAGTCAATATCAATTAATTTGCAATGTGAAAAGTGAAACTTGATTTACCTAAAACGTTACCCAGTTCTACAAACTGTTCATTGAGTCGATCCCTCCTTAACTTTTCTCTGTCAGCCTTTTGTGTCTTTTTTGCAGCTGAACAATCCATTGGTTCAACTTCAGGCCTCTGGCAGTAGATGAATATGTTCCAAAAGACACATAAATTTAATCAGGCTTTGGAGAATAACAAACCAAAACTTCAAACGAATGCATGTATAACCCAACTAACTAATTCCTAACAGAACTAATTAAATAATTTTTCCACGAAAACAGTTCAAACCTTAGTGAACAAATGAGAACTGGTATTATATTGGATTGAGCGCAACCATAGTTTATGGTCCAAAAACTACAATTTCTCAGAGCCCAAAATAACATTTTTCTCAAGGGTATTGAATGAACCCAATTACCATGACTGCGTAAAAGCCCTAATTTCTTTTCACAAAATCGAAAATCAGGAAAGGAGAATAGAAACAGGAGCCAGGACCAAAACCCATGTGAATTATACAATAAAGATGAAAAATTTAAAAGGGGACAAAATAATAAAACAAAAATTTGAGCCCAGTGTTGGCTTGTTGGCTTGGAAAAGCTTCAGTTGGAAAAGGATTTAGAAGAAGTGAAGTGAGGAAAGAGAGAAGAATGAACTTTAGGGATTTTACCTCGTTCTTTATCTCTCTGTCACTGATTCTTATCTTCAATTTTTGCCCACTTCCTCTTGCAATTGTTCTACTACGAAACTAAATCTCAAAAGAAAGGAAAAGCAAAACTACAATGTTGCATGTCCTTGCGATTTACAGAAACGACGGATATATGATGTCGTATTTCTAAAGTTTGAAAGTGCGTATTTTCGAAAGAACAAAATGTTAATATCAAATAACATTTATTTGGGTCACACCTACCTGCGTAAAACAATGCGCTTCAGCAACTCAAAAGACTTAAAAAAAAATTTAATACTAATATAATATTATAAAATTAAAAAAATATTTAATTTTAAAATTACAATAAAAACATATTTTTGATTAAAAACATAAAATATTTTAACTAATTTCAAATTTACTATAAATATTTTTTAATGATTTTAAATTTATTATAAATATTATTTAATAAATAATATCTTTAAAACTTTTTTTAATAAATTAATATTTTTTAAAGAAATTAAACCATTAAGAAATCTTACTTATTAATACTTTCTAATTTTTTTATCAACTTTTATTATTTATCTTATAGATATTATTTATTTATATGCTTTTTCTATTTTAGGACTCTTTCACTTAATTCTTTTCTTTATCTTTTATTTTTGTTTTTTTTAATATTATTTTTGAGTATTTGATTTGATTGTTATTAGGTCAGTTTTTCAATTCTAAATTTGTTTTATCATTTTATAGGATGTATTTATGCGTGTGTTTCTATTTGGAGGTTGTTATGAGAAAACAATGTCAAATTGATAAATTAATCTTAAAATTATTTTATTTTTTATTATTCATTAATTAATTTTAAAATAATTTGTGTATATCTAAGGAAGAACATTAAGAATTTATAATTCCGAAAGATAAAAGGAGATTTAAGATTTTAATAAAAAATATTACGATCAAATTTATAATTTTGAAAATCAGGTTTTATCTTTTTAATTTAATCTTATTTTATATATATTTAGTATTTTATATATATATATATATATTATAACTTTTAATTTTATATAAAAATATATAAATATGTAACTAGAAAATATGAATAGAGTTATTCAAAACTTCAAGAAGATATTTTTTGTTTTCTTATTTAATATTAAAAAATTAAAATCATTCTATTGTGTACTTTTAAAAGAATAATTCTCAAATCTTTTTGAAACATGATATTTTTTATATTGATAACTTAAATTTATTTTTAGAATTAAATATATTAAAAGTAGGTTATAAGATTGAAAAATATAAATCAATTAACATTCTTAATATATATAAATAATATTTTTTCTTTCAAAAATACATATATAGTATATATAATAATGTTAATAATTCCAACGTCAAGTGATTTAGCTTAAATTAATTTTTTAAAACTTAAACTAATAAATTTTTATTCAAAATAAAAAATATGTTAACAAATATTAAACATATTAGTTTTATTATATATTAAAAATAAGATTAATTATGATAATTTAATACATAATTTTATATTGCAAAAAGTTTGAAAAAGATAATTTTTAAGTAAAAGTATCAAAATGTTAATCATTTTATTAATTTAAAAAGAACTTGGAATCTATTCCAAACATATATACCATGGTTCTTTACCTCGACGGGGTATAAATATCTAAATTTCATATTTTTAGATATTTTTTCAGACCTATTGCCGATACTAAGTAGGAGCCAAAAATTTGTATCCATTTTTCATGATATTATGCATGGTTAGATATATTATGGCGAATTCGTCAGATTCCATTGTGTCTTTCACAATGGAATCTGATAAGTGAGATTCCGGATAATTGTTTCCATAATTCTCTTCTGTCCGAAGAAATGACTCATCGAAATAATGAGTTACTATTGATATCGTCATAATTTTTTTTAATTTTCTTTAGGATCCTAAAGCGTTGAACCACAAGTAAATTAATTAAATGTTATTATAAACTTGTTACACTTATATATATACTTATTACAGTATCTTTCTCATTCTCATACTATGGAGTTGTCAGATAGTTCTCATAGTTCTCAGACCAATACTAAAAAGTAAAAAAATTAGTGATAATTATTGATAAACAAAAACTTCTTTCATAAGTTAGTACAATAGTTAATATAAATTTTGATATATAGATAGTTATTAAATATATTTGATTTATTACATTTCTTATTTTTTTTATAAAACAATTAATTAATAATTATGATTTTTTTGTCTACCAGCCATTCATTAAAATTTGATATTTAAACTTTAAAATTTATTTAAAAATAATGAATAAATAGTTAGACATTATTAGTAGGATCTTATTAAAATTGACTTATTTTTTAATATATATATATATATATATATATATATTAATTTTTATGAAAATAAACTTTAACAATAAATAATAATGCTAAACCTATTTGATTTTTTTAAGAATTTATTTTTTAAAAGAAAATATTGTGGATGTATTGGATGTATAAGAAAGGTATGTTTTTAATATATATTGAAATTAATTTTTAAATATTTTAGATTTATTCTTAATATTTTTATTATGGATGCATTTTCTTAAAAATAATTTAAAATTTAGTTCTATAGATAAAAAATTAAAAAAATTTGAAAATATTTTGTCTGTACAAATTTATAATTGTTGTCTGAACATTTATTCCATAGTTAGATCTTATATTTTGTTTTCTAAAAAGCATCTTTAAAGACTCTAAAATGCTTTCCCAATAGATAAAAAAACAATACATTAAAATACGGTTGCAATCAAACTCAAACTTAACACTACCACTTAAATATTTATTATCATCAAATAACAACAAAGTGATTGAAAATGAACATTACAGACCCTAGACACAAAAATTGCATGTTAGAAATTGCTGCAGCTAGATATTCAAGAGACATAAAGGATGTGTGTGACCCAAAGAATTTGAACAATTTCATGCAACCCCATGATTCTCTAAGTTATCTTTTGCATAAATGATGATCTTAAAAGAAACACTTCAAACATGACCAGAACTCAACAACCAATAAATAAATTGCAGAATTTGTGTGTACACATAAAATAGAATTTCTTAATTTGATATCACTGTATCACATTAAAGTAGGATCTCATTATACAAGAGTTTCTTTTAAGAAAATGAATGAGTCCCACAAGATATATATATATATATATATATATGACAAAAAAAATATTAAGAAACTGACAAAAAAAATATCACAGATAACCCCATGCATGTTAACAACATTTTGCAAAATTAAAGCTTCACATGCGTCTGATTTGTATTAGGCAAGATGAAGGAATATGATGATTTTTAAATCCCTTGCTAATTGTTTTAGATTGTTAATTTCATTTTCATTCCACTCTTTAACTTAGTTATTGTAGGTTACAAATTCTTTAAATAGATGAACAATGTTGTTTTCTATAACATGGATAATGTATAATAATATTATTGTTGACATTGGTTCACTTTGAGTGATTGGTTAACTTTTAATGTGAATTGATTAATTAACTTCAACAGTCTTAAGTCTTATTTTAATCATATATATCAGAATTGTAAGTAAATTTACAACTTTAAAAGTACATAAAAAAAACAAATTAAAAGTTAAAAATATGTGAGTTAGATAATATAAAAAGTAAAAAACGTTAATAAATATATATGAGAAAAAAAGAAAAAATAACAAAGATTATTCTTTGAAGACGATATATTTATACTAAAATTTAATATGTCATTTGTTATGTATTATTGTTACTTTATAAATTTAATATTATTATTTTATAATTTTTAATAATTATTAGAGTTCACTTAAAGAGAGAATAAATATGATTTATTATTAAAAAACTAAATGTATATAATACAGTTCTCGATATCTATTCATCCAATTATCTATATCTTGAATTTCATATATCTTGAATTTCATATAATATTTTAAAATAATTTTGAAACAAGAAGAGAAGAGAAAAGTGAAACTGAAACGATTGAAAGTACTGCAAAGACCATTTCTTTGTTTTCTTGTTCAACTTAACTCAACGAGACTCTCAACTCGGTTACAACTTGTTTATGTAGGATTCATATTTGTGTTGGGTGACAATTGGTTCAGCATGATTTCAATGGTATTTTCTTTTCTTATTGAAAATTAAATCCGTCTTACTCTTTTATCAATTTATGAAATGTGTCCCTAATTTTTATTTAAGTGTATAATTGTTACACTCCTAAAATGTGTTTTTTAATTTTAATTTTTTTTTGGCTGTTAAAAAAAAAATATCAATCTACTATTAATTATTTGTTTTACTTTTAATAGTAATTGTGTTGGACTAAATGATATTGTTAATAACGCATTGAGACTAAAATGAAAGAGGCCGCGCGAACGCAGGCCCTGCTACCACAAATTATGACGTAGGCTCTATCACTTAGACAGACCTTACAAAAACACTCCTTTAAAATGTAATGAAGGTCACTTTTCTAGGCCATAGACCTTAATGATCATCCATTGACCACGTCCAGGTAAGTATGTTGTTCAGGGTGACAAATCTTATATTTGTAGTCTATTCTCCATGACACTGTAACTAATATTTCAGTGTGGGATTTAGTAGAGTATTTGAAGCCTAACGTGAATTGGTTTCACAGTCGTTGAGTGCTTGGTTTAAAATTAAGGAAAAAGGATTCAGTGAAACTGTACTCAAAGTAAAAAGAATTTTCCTTCAAGAACCGGTGTTTCATTAATATCCTACAGCTTTAATATCACACCAGTTATTGAATTGAACTTTAAAAAAAGCATGACAATCCCATACTACTTGAGTTCACATGTCCATAATAAGACCTTGAACTAAACCTGCTCCATTCAACGAATTGGTTGCTCCAAACTGCCATCACAAAATTCTAAGATCATTATTCTCTTATTACATCTCTTCTTCCTCTTTTGTGTCAATTTCATTGTATCTATAAAAGACACCTTTTATCTGATTACTACACTAGTTTCACTCTTTAAATATCCTCTCAACATGCATTAACTAAAAGACACAAAAGGTTATACAGTAGACAGTGATAAAGTACTGTAGCATTACTTACAGGGAAATGTGTGATGGGGCTGTGTAATTTTACTGTACATTACAGTCTTACTTCACTAGAATTGAAGGACAAGTAGTTATATTTCATCTTAGAAGAATATTTTTCTTATTTCCAAACACATACAGTTTTGAACTTACGTTTTGTTATGTTGGCCTTTTCTAAGAACTAAGGTTGGCTACTAGTGCTCCATGAAATTTAGAAGGAAATCTTGAACTGATGAATCCTGGACTGATAAGGTGAAGTTAAATGTGAAAGAAGTATGCTTATGTGATTTCATGCATTGGAATTGCAGTGGACAGTTGAGAAGCTACTGTAATAGCACACAGCACATTCAGTGTATGATGATATATTGCATTTTTTGTTAGATTTGGTTAAAATGAATTGAATCATATCAATATTGGTGTCAATCTTAACTTTTTTTTCTTCATATTTTCATCTTTTAAATTAATTATGATTATCTTCCCTTTATGCGGGTTATCTTCTCAGTTTTTTCACATTACATATTTTTTTTTTTATAATCATCTTTCATACTATTATCAAGATATAAAAACAAAATAATTATACAATAAAGATGAAAAATTTAAAAGGTGACAAAATAATGAAACAAAAATTTGAGTCCAGTGTTGGCTTGGAAAAGCTTCAGTTGTTGGAAAGGAATTAGAAGAAGTGAAGTGAGGAATGAGAGAAAAACAAACTTTTAGGGATTTTACCTCGTTCTTTATCTATCTGTCACTGATTCTTATCTTCAATTTTTGCCCATTTCCTTTTGCAATTGTTCTACTAAGAGACTACGTCTCAAAAGGAAAAGAAAAGCGAAACGACAATGTTGCATTGTCCTTGCGATTTAGAAAAACGACGGATACATGATGTCGTATTTCTAAAGTTTGAAAGTGCGCATATTCAAAAGAACAAAATGTTTTAAAAGCTAATATCAAATAATATGTTTATACAATAAAATTAATCTTCAATGCTTTTTTTTATCATGTAACAATTAGTTAAATAATAATATAAATGCAGATGGATCGTCTTCAATTATTTCTATATGTATAAAAAAAATAAAATTATTATAAGGTGTCAACGTGTTTTTTAGTTTTATCTTTTCTCTTATTTCTTATTTACCTTTCTCTTCTCTCTACTTTCTCTTTCTTTATATTTAATAAAAATAAGTTATTCTTATCTTGTGATTTTATTATTTTTATTTCATTTTATTTTTTTAAAAAGTAATGTTTACATTACATTAAATAAATGTAATATTATCTTTTTATTTTTTCTTTTTTATCAATTAAAAATTTATTTTTAACAATATATAATAATTAGTTAATTAATTTTTATTTTTTTTAATATTATTATTTTATTTTTAAATAATCATATATAATTTTTATATTCATAAATATATTTTATTTATAATATCAATATATTATTATTATTTTATTTATTGTAATTATTATTATTTTTATCTTATTAAGTCATAACATTTTTCTTTTAAAACCTCTTGATTTGATTTTTAAAGTTCAAATCTTATATAAAATATGAAATACTTTTAAAATAAAAATTTAATAATATAAATTAAAACTTAAGTTTTTTAATTCTTATTTTAAAATAAAAATAAAATAATTAATATATTTATTTCAACACTTGATAATACACTTACAAACAATACAAGTAAAATTAAAGGCAAACAATGAAGGTGGACAGAGGAGAACAAAAAATAAATAAAATATACAAGAATGTTATAGTTGATGTAAAGAAGAAAAAAAATGATTGAATTTATTTGTCTAAAGTTAGAGTTGAGATGTGGTAAATGTTAGGGTTGATAGGATCACCACCACCATGTGTTAGGTGTTATGTATGTTTATTTTATGTTAATATTGAGATGTAATAAAGGTGAATGAATGTTAAAGACAAATGACAAAGAGGAAACTGAAGAAAGATTTTTTATTAAATGAAAAAGAAAGAAGAAGAGAAAAATAAAAGAAAGAGAAAGAGATTGACACATAGGTGTCAAAATATTATTATTTTTTATATTAGATCAGCTCCACCTCTTTAACTCTGCAGGGCTGGGGACTACTTCTTCATGCACCTCAATAGTATCTTCCTGCACATCTATAGTAAATATAAAAAATACCCTTCACCCTATTTATTCATTGAAATCTTGCACCTTCGTAACACACCTCCTGCACCTTTGGTTACCAACACAACATACCATCACCTTTGGCTTCCGCTGTTGAGATAGAACACCATCTTTCTCGCACAAGCCATTTTGGACTAATGAATTCTGTAATCCGTAAGTTATTAAAAAAGTTCAATACTTAAGAATTATAAAATTCATAATTGTCAGGTTTTTAAATAACGTATTACAAATTGTATAATTCATAAATCATCAACACTTACAAATATTACAATCTACAATCTGTTTTCATATATTTCTATTATTACGGATTGTATATACCTCTACTATTATAGATTGTATATTTTATAAACTTATATGCTTTTTAAATTACTTATAAATTATATAATCCGTAATTTATGATAAATTTAATTTAAACTTACGGCCTGGGGAATCGGTAAATATATAACTTTTACAGATTCTACAATTTATTAAAAAGAAAAAAATCGAATTACAAATACCTCGATGACGAAACCTTGAACGCCATCAGCGACTCACTCTGTCACTCCGTCGGCACAAAACGGCCTCAACAACCACCACTCCAACAACAACGACGGCTACTTCCACTACTGCTTTGGATTGCGCTGTAACCTTCCACCTCCGTTCCTCTCGAATATCCTATTCTCTAACACCAAGGACTTTTTTTGTCCTTTTGTTACGTCTAAAGTTGGAATATTAAAAATTATAGAATTACAGGAGTAGGAAGAAGCAGTCTAGCAGGAGTAGGAAGAAGCAGTCTAGCAGGGTTGGCTCAAGGCAGCAGGCAAAATTTAATATCAATACATTATTATAAGATTAAAAAATATTTAATTTTAAAATTATATTAAAAAATATTTTTAATTAAAAATTTAAAATATTTTAACTCACTTCAAATTTGATATAAATATTTTCTGATAATTTTAAATTTATTATAAATATTATTTAATGAATAATATTTTTGAAACTTTATTTTAATAAATTAATAATTTAAAAAAAAGTTAAACAGTTAAAGAATCTTGCTTATTAAAATTTTTTAATTTTTCATCTCTTTTTATTATTCCATCATTATTTATTTATATGTCTTTTCATTATCTGATTCTTCCACTTATCTCCTTTTATTATCTGACTCTTTTATTTATCTTCTTCTTTTTTCTGTTCTTTCAGAATATTGTTTCAATTTGAGTGTTTGATTGTGCTAGGTTATTTTTTCAATTCTAAATTTGTTTTATCATTTTATATTGTGTATTTATGTATATGTCACTATTTGATGTTTGTATTCGCTTTTGTTTTGTCATGAAAAAATAATATCAAACTAATAAATTGATCTCAAAATTAATTTATTTATTTTAATTAATTTTAAAATAATTTGTGTAGATCTAAGGAAGAACATTAGAAATTTATAATTTATAAATTAAATTTAAAGGTTTACCAAAATTTTTAATTTATGAATTAAATTTAAAGGTTTATCAAAGGAGGTGACCTTAAGATAGGAGGGGAGGAGACTTGAGATTTCAAGAAAAGATACTATAGTCAAATTAATTATTTTGATAATAAAGTTTTATCTTTTTTAATTTAGTTTTCTTTTATATATTTATAAGTTATATTTAGTGTTATATATATTATAATTTTTAATTTTATATAAAAATATACAAATATGTAAACTAGAAAATATGAATAGGGTTATTCAAAACTTCAAAAATATATTTTTGATTTTTTATTTAGTATTAAAAATTAAAGTCATTGGATTGTGTATTCTTTTAAAGAATAATTCATGAAAAATATTTGAAAAATGATAATTTTTTAGATATTGATGACTTATATTTATTTTCGGAATTAAATATCTTAAAAGAGATTATAGAATTGAAAGATGATAAAACATTCTTAATTATATAAATATATAAAAAGAATATATTTTTTAATTGATTCAGCTGAAAGAGATTTTTCAAAACTTAAACTAATAAAATTTTATTAAAAATAAAAAAAATGCCTAGACAAAAATTAAACGAAATAATAATATATAATTTTGTATCAAAAAAGCAAAATAAATTTAAAAATAAAAATATCATAATTTTAGTTATTTTATTAATTTGCTTTAAGCTCTTTGAAGTGTTGAGACTGGAAGTATTACTCACTTTTTACTTTTAGCCTATTTACTACCAACAGAACTCACTTATATTCTTATCAACGTTATTATTGTTCACTTAATATTACGATATATGAGAGTGTTTTTCATATATAATTCTCTCCTTCCTCATCTTCAGACATAATGTGAAACTGGGATAACACAAGTGATATTCTGAACTCAATTCAAAAAGACATCTGTTCGAACTTCGATAGTAACAACACCAATATTTAAGTTTTTTATGTAGACTCCTATCATATTTAGACTGAAACTATTTAAACTTTTTTATGTAAACACCCATCGTATTTAGATTGAAACTCGGATCACGTAATTATAAAACCACGTGGTGTTTGGACTTAGACCAATTATATTCAACTCACCTCACAAGACATTCCTTCGGATTTCAATATGAACAACACCAATATTTAAGTTTTTATGTTAATTATTAATAAACATAAACTTTGATACAATAGTTAATCTAAATTTTGATATATATATATATATATATATTATTATTATTATTATTTCTTTTATAAAACAATTAATAATTATGAAAACTTTTTGTTCTATAGACCATGCACATTCATTAAAATTTGATATTTAGAATTTATTTAAAAATAATACACACATAGATTGAGGTAAGATCTTATTAAATTTGACTTGTTTATGTTTTTAATATATATTTATTAATTTTTATATGGAAATAAACTTTAACAATAAATAATAACCATATCTGTTTTTTTATACTCTTCCTTGTCTTCTTATATACCCTGTAAGACTGAAAGAACATATTTTGAAAAGAATTTATTTTGGGATATATTAGTAAGTATATGGATCACACATTCAATAAATATTTTTAATATATGTTGAAATTAATTTTTACATAATGATTTATTTTTGTTTTTTATGGGTAATTTTTTTTAGAAATAATTTCAAATATATTCTATAATGTTAGTTCTATACATAAGAAATTTATACTTCATAAATTAAAAATCTTTGAACATATTTTATCTAGAAAAATTTATAATTTGTTTCTAAACATTTTTTCCCTAATCAAATTTTGTTTTGGAAAAAGTATCTCTAAAATGCTTTTCAAACTAATAAAACAATAACACATTAAAACACTTTATTAGAATCAAACTCAAACTTAACACTACTTCTTGAATATTTATTATCATAACAGTAAAATATTACTATTGACAAAGTGATGAGAAATGAACATTGCAAACCCTAAGCACAGAGATTGTAGATTGGAAATTGCTGCAGCTAGATGTTCCAGTTACTTAAAGAACATGTCTGACTCAAAGAATTTGAATAATTTCATGCAATCCTCATGATTCTCTAAGTTATCTTTTGCATAAATTATGAACTACAAAGAAACACTTCAAACATGACACAGACTCAACAACCAATAAATAAATTGCAGAATTTGTGTGTGCACATAAAATAAAGACAAGACAGAACCATACTTATGTGATTTTAGAGTTCCTTAATTGAGGTTCAAGAGCAAACTTTTCTTTTCTCATTGTAGAAAGAAAATGATTGTGTGACACAAAATACTCCCTAGTAAAAAAAACCTTTAATTAATATTAGTTAATTAACTATTAAATAGGTGTATCTAATTAACATCTCCTAATCAAATCATTTAAAATCTATCAAAATGTAATGTTATCCATATCTAATACAAATAAACAAAACCATCAAAATAATAAAATAAAAGGAAGGTAAAATAATTTTTTTATTTATATAATAAATGAGAAGATAAAATTAAATAAAATATAATAAAATTAAATTTAAAATAAAATAATTTAATCAAATATTTGTAATTAAAATTCAAAATAGTAAAATAAAATGAGAATAGTTGGTTACATTTATTTAATTAATATATCTTGATTAAATCATTTAAAATCTTAAATTAAAGACTAAAAAATGTAATGTAATTAAACAAAACAATAATTTAAAATAAAAGAAATGTAAAATAATTTTTTTATTTATATAATAAACGAGAACATAAAATTAAATAAGATATCATCAAATTAAATTTAAAATAATTTAATCAGATCTTCATTATTTAAATGATAGTAAAAATAAAATGATAATAGTTACTTATTCACAACTAATTAATATATCTTGATGAAATCATTTAAAATCTTAAACTAAAAACAATCTTAATCTTATAAAATCTAATATAATTGAACAAAAGCATTTTGTGGTAACGAAATGAAAGTTAAAAGAGAAAGAAAAATATAAGAAAAATTCTTTTTTTATTTATATAATAAATGAGAATATAAAATTAAATTGAAGAGTGTTAGTGAATGATGGTTAACTTATTAGTTTTTTAAAGATATTTTCTTCCCTTAACTTTTTTCTGAAAAAAATCCAAACTAAGCCAGGGAGACATAATCAAGTATAAAAAAATTGTAACGTATTATCAACACTTAGATTAGTCAATTCATTAACACAATTATTACCTTCTCTAAAATATTTTTTTTTATTCATATAATAAATGAGAAAATAAATTTAAATAAGATACTATCAAATTAAATTTAAATAATTAATCGAATGCCATTATTCAAATTCAAATCATATTAATAGTAAAAATAAAATTATAATAGTTAGTTACATATTAAATAATATCTTTCAATTTTTGCATAAATTATCATAATCAACTACAAAGAAACACTTTAAACTAGACACAGAACACAACCAATAAACAATTACAGAATTTGTTATAACACATGAAACAAAAATAAAACAGAATCATCCCGCAAAGAGTTTAGAAAGAGAATCTGGAGTTTGAAGACCATCTCTCACACTAAAGAGAATCTGAGTTCGAAGTTTTTCTTTTCTCATTATGGAAATTAAATGAATGAGTAGCAAAGGATAATATATAGAGATATATGCTTACATGTTAATAAAATCTAATAAAATATTAGATGAAATACATAATAAATTAAAAGATACAATCTTGAAAAAAATAATCATTATTAAATTTTGAAATAATTTGATCAAAAGTCATTATTGAAATTCAATTCATAATAATGATAGTAAAAATAAAATATATAGTTAGTAAAAATAAAATGATAATGGTTAGTTACATGAAGATTGGTGCGTCTAATTAAGATCTTAATCAAATAATTTAAAATCTTAAATTGAAAATATATAAAATCAAACAGTGATAATGAAAAAATGTAATCTTATTCATATCTAATATAATTAAATAGAACATATTTTCATCTGTTAATGATAATAATAATATTATCTGATAATAAAATAAAAGTTAAAAAAATAAAAATTCATTTTTATTTATATAATAAAGGAGAAAATAAAATGAAATTGAAAACGGTTAGTGAATGATTGTTAACGCAGTAGTCTTTTAAACATATTTTCATCTGTTAATGATGATACTAGATAAACTATAATCAATAAAAATATAGTAAAATGTATTATTAGAATCTGTATAAAATCTATTACGAGACCTAAAAAAAAAGTTAAAATCAGATACGACAAAAGTTGGATGAAAACTTAAAATCTCGAAAAATCTTTTGATGAAAACTTAAAATCTTCAAAAATCTTTTATACTAAATAATAAGAAGATCATTTTTATACTAAATAATAAGAAGATAATGTGATATGAAGAAACCTGTAAAATTTAGAGTAAGATTTTAAAATAAAATCTCTTGTTAACACAAAGTTTTTCTAATTATTGTATTTTTCGTTTTTTTTAAGACTTATGTTAGATATGGTTTTAAATTCTGACATTTTAACTATATTAACACTCTAAAATTCATCAATCATCTGTTATCATATAAAACATATTATTAAATAGAAAAATAAAAGAAAATAAAAAAAATTAGAGAAACCGCACCAAATCCATTTGAAAAAAATATAACACCACTTAAACATGAAACAACTATAATAAAGAAGCATTAATAGAGTACTAAAAGAGATTTTAACTTATTATCAACGGGCAGATTAATCAATTTATTGTTACCTTTTCTCAAAATGTATAAGTTTTAAACTTCATGTGAATACATATCAACATACACTTTCTCCACCTCCAAAATTACTATCCATATTAAAATCAAAGACAACTTTAGAACTATCACACACTTTAACATTCTCAAGCTTGATTAAAATTTCAGTATATCATTGTTTTTCTTGGATTTGGATGCTCAAGCTGGAAGTGTTGTACACGCCTTCGAGGACTAACAGATATATAAATATTAGTTATAGATTAGTTATTTAAGAAGGACTATCACATATATAAATATTAGTTATAAATTAATTATCTAAGACTGGGAAATTAGTTGTTTAATTTGACTATACTAATTTTGTGAATCTTTTGTAGATTATTTTACTCATTATCAATACAATCATAAAATTATATTTTCAGATTTATACTTTTCTTCCACTAAATCATATTTATTTACAGTTATGAACTTCTCAACCTCTGTACTGACAAATCTGCACAACAATTTATTGTTTGTACAACTGGCTATAATTCTATTGTACAAATTTTGAATCCCTTTAAGAATAGAGATGCTTTCCTACCTTCAGTGCAAACAATCTATATATTTATATGATCTGTGCCAAGGCTTACGTTAATTACTGAAAATATATGACCATTATTTGGTATATGTAAGATAGAAATTGATATTTAAGTATCAGTTTTGCAAGACATTAGACATGATCTGAAACCCAGAAATTTGTAGAACTAAACTTGACATTTAATATATGAGAATCCAGAAAACAGTAACAAAGTTCCCTTTTTTATTTAACAACATTAAGCAGAAATTTGGCAACATTAAGAACTGATTCAACTTCATCACACAACTTTATTTTGTTAACACAAGGTGGTTTTTCAGTCCAACTGATTGCTCTTTCTGAAGCCTACAACAAACTCATAGATCTCCTTCTCATCAGCAATAGATTTGGAAACACTCTCCCTCTGCTTGCATCTCTCAGCCCAAGCAATGATCTTAGGACACTCTGCCTCCACTTTGAAGTTCCCCAATGCCTCATAAGTATAAAACCAGGTGGAGAAAGGGATGAGAGCAATGTCAACAAATCCAAATGTGTCACCCCCAAAATAAGGCTTGTCTCCAAGATTCTTCTCGAATTCCTTTAAGCCCTCCACAAACTCCTTTGTTGCCAATTCAATCCCTTCTCTCTTTCCAGCCCATATCCTAAACCCAACATCACCAATCTGCATGTGTTTCACACATGGAGATGATGTAAGTAAATTTTAAGAATATGACTGCAATAACTTTCTGTTCAATCTCATCATGAGAAAAAGAAGAAAACTTGTACAGTATTATTACCTGTATCCTTGTCATTAAATTCTCAAATTCAAATTATACTACAAATATGAAGAACTTGACACAAAGATATGTTGTAAAATTAAAGGGGTGATCTAAGTTTGTCATAAAAATGAATTGCCCATCATGTTGTTGAATCATTAATAAGTAAAAGACAAAACTTTGAATCAAAGGGTACTTAATTGGATGCTAAAATAACTGAAATTGAGCACCAAAAACTTACCTTCTTGTTGACAAAATCAGCCCAGAATCTGGCCTGTGCTCTCTGATAAGGTTCTGAGGGTAAGAAAGAAGGTTTGTCCTTCCACACCTCATCAATATACTCAACAATAATGATGGACTCAGCAATTGGCTTGCCATTATGGATGAGAACTGGAATCTTCTTGTGAATTGGGTTCATTTGCAGAAGCAGTTGGCTCTTGTTATTCAGATCCTCTTCCCTGAACTCATACTTTATCTCCTTCTCTGCCAGTGCAATCCTTGCTCTCATGCCATACATACTAAGCCACTCATCCAACAGAATCAACTCCTCCGCCATTTCCAATCACAACAGATCAACAGCACTTCTTCGACAGCCTACGATGATTTTAAGGTTGTCCAAAGGGTTGTCAGACTTTTTGAGAGACAACAGATCAGCTTTATCATCTTCCTGAATGGCTCAATTATTGTTACAATCACATGCCAAAGTAAGTTTCTTACCTTAAAAAATCTATCATTAGTGGAAATTGTGTCTTTACTTCTTTTTCAAGTATTTTTAATATCAAACATTTAAATATATTATCACTGTTGAGTCAAGCTCTTACTTTTGGGAAATAGGTTGAGATGTGACATTATTATATATATATATATAAACCTATAGGTTTAGGTGGCCGGCTACACAAGACTTTTATACAAGATACTTCGACATTGGTGTTCACATGATAGCGCCAGTTTAATATTATAATAAAATAATAATTTATTTAATTGGAAGCTAGATGTAGAAAACGAAATCGGTTTTTAAAGTATCATTAATAAAAAGGATCGAATGGAATAATAATAGGTTGGTGGTAATTTTTTTTTTATAGGAACATTATTTGACTGACACTCTTCTCTTTATTGTATTGATATTTTCAGCTGTTGAACATTGTGGCTAGAAAGGGACGCTGTCACTTT
>Ga0209700_102675_pt1 | contig 35618 bp, 12 predicted proteins | sample SiratroredBW_FD_187528 | JGI IMG/M metagenome (GOLD analysis project Ga0209700, IMG submission 187528) | Root nodule microbial communities of legume samples collected from California, USA - Siratro red BW (SPAdes) (version 2) | ecosystem: Host-associated > Plants > Roots > Nodule | place: USA...
TATATATATATATAAAGAATGTGACCTCAAGTAAATGAAAAAAAAATATAATATCGCATCATTAGTACTTACCAAAAATCAGATTGAAATTAATAGGAAAATAGATTAAAATTAAGAGATAAAAATCATAATAACAAAGATAAGTAATTAATCCTTTGATGTATTTCCTAACGTGTTATACAAATAGTCATTCATCAATAGTTTTAGCTAACTAGCTAGATGTTAAAATAAATGTGTACCACAAAAATGATATATTCACATTTCATTAACAAAATACAACTGCTTCCCAGCTTAATATATTAATATTTTAATCATATTTTAATAAAAAATAGTAATTTATATTATTATATTATTAAAATAGAGCGAATGTCTTTTTGTTATATATGGTGTGGAAGTATTATTTTTGTTCCAAGTTTTCATTTTCACTCATACTACCATTATCTATTGTCAAAATAGAAAAGCCAAATGGCTAAGCATTTTTCTTTTCCTTATCAAGCAACACCAGTTTTACTCTATAATACAGTTACAACACCTCATAGATATCAAATACGCAATTTAGTTAGTGCTAATATATGATCGAATATTATTGATCATATGACTTTTAAAGAACAACAAATTTTATGATTGTAGATAGCTTTAAGATGAGATTTATGGACATGGGTTCAATTAGTGTATCATAATGCAGTCAAAGATCATTTACTTGGCTTTAGACGGAACTTCATAGAAAAACAAATCAAGTCTGGAAAATTGTGGTGTGAGTAGCAATAATTTACGACATTTAAATACATATAAACAATATATAACAGTAAATTTAATATAATGAAGGTATTCACTCTTGTTCAAATTAAAATCTCGGAATGGAGTACAAGTAGGTATAAAAAAACAATTTTCTTTTTTTTACATTGGTCTACAATTCCAGGTAGAACAATGTAGTGTTTATTAGATTCTTTTAAATATAATGGGCTTAGTCCATTGTCTGTTATTTTGTTACTCTTTTTTGTTACATTTATTATTTATAAATAAACAATCCTTGTATTTTAATACAAGAAGAATTAATCATATATCTATTTTTCTATTTTAATATGGTATCAAAGCATATTAATACAATTCTTTCTAATCCTCAAAATGGTCACTAATAATGACCCAAAAATATTAACAAATTGAAATTAATAAGGAAGAGTTTAAGAATCTCATCAGATAAATAGACAATTGAAATTAATAAGGAAGAGTTCAAGAATCTCATCAGATAAATAGACAACGTTCACGTATTTTATAGAAACAAACTACAACTCCGATCTCAAATCCGACCGTCCAACACAACGAACTGTGAGTGATAAAATTCCAGTTAAAATTTTAGAGCAAGTAGAGAAGATTTCACCGTTGGATCTCCGAAACAACAAAACTGACAGTAACAGGAACTTGCTGCAAACAATAGCTCTTCACAAGATTTCTGACACTTCTACAGACCTCCAGTAGACAATCACACCGTCCAAATTGAAGAAATATGAGTGAAGAATCTTCAATAAAATTACAACTCGATCAGACAAGATTTTACCGTTAAATCTTCTAAACAACCAACACAAGTTACTATAGAAAATAGCTACAAATTACCTCTCTCTCTCTTCTTCAAAGCGATTGCTCACACATTTCTCCACACACACACCAAAGCTCTCACGGTGCCACTATGTGTGCACACACCCTTGTATTTTAACACAAGGAAATTAACCCTATACCTATTTCTCTATTTTAAATGATTCAAACATAAAAAAAAGATGAAAGAGACAAAAAAAAATCTAAGATATTGTCTATAAATCATAATTATCAGAATAGATTTAATTTAAGTTAACTCAGATTAAAAAGACTTTAGTCTAAATTAAATTAAGTATTTTTTTTTATCTGACATGTTTAACACACATATTAAATGAACCTAAGTTGACTTGATCAAGTTCATAAGTTTATAAACTGAACTATTTTATAAAATAATAATTATATTTCAACAAAAATTAGAACTTTTATAATAAAGCTATTCAAAAATATTTTATTAATATACATATACACGGATACAGCCATGATCATAACATGATTAACAAACGAGACTGCACTTTGTGGATGTAGATGTCATGAATCCAAAAGCGCAATGTTTTCATAACTTGGCAACTGGGATATTATAGAAGGTGGTATGAGCAATATATGTCAAATTCCCAGTTTTCTTCAGCTTAAACTCTAGTGCAATCATAGTCACATTTCTTCCACTCTTCACCACACGAGCTTCAGCTACAACTTCTTCCTGCACAAACAACGGAGAAATACTCATTTATAGGAGAATTTAACCATGTGGAGGAACATGAACAAGTTCCAACATTATTGGTGAGACCCTAATTGTCATAAACCAAGTTCTCCAAAATTTAAGTTGTTATTGGTGAAGAAGACTCATGAGCATCTTAAGTTGATATAATCATAGATAACGAGTAGGCCACCCACCTTGAGCTGAAATTAAACTATTGTTTGAAGAATGGAGGCTGCAAAATTCAAACTTTAGGCTACACAGTGTGTGTTTAGAAGCCCATTAGAATGAGGTTAATAAAATTTCACACATTCCTACAATGGAAAAGTAATGTGACTGATGGATTGAGATCAAAACGGGTTCAGTAGAATGAAATAATAATCCAAACACACGCTTAGTCATAGAGACTATGATACCATGCCACAAACCAAATATCCAAAGTTCAAAGATGTTCTTGCTTAATGTTAAGGTGTGACATTTTTTGAAGTCCTAAGTTTATGTTTCAAATACAAGTTAGGCTAAATCATCTAACTTCCTCAGCCAGCATGAATTGATAACTCTTTCTAAAAGGCTTGAAATCCAGAAGGCTCATTTATCATTCACAGATATGCAGAATCAGGAAAGCAGTCATGCCATAAGATAATTTAGAGAATCAAAATTAGAAATTCAGTAGACAGAACTTACATTTATTGGAGTTGCAGAGAGGTAAGACACATTAATTTCCCCAAGAAAAAGTTCCTTGTCCTCAGCAATAACAGTTCTAGCACAAGCAATAGACAGCGACTCAACAAAAGACGCAACAGATCCTCCATGCAGTGTTCCATAAAAATTCTGCAAGTCCAATAAAGAAAATAAAAATATCCATCTACATTCATATAACATTTTTAATCCCCCTCCTTGACATAAATTTAAAGTTTAGACCTCAGAAATTGATAGAAAAGGGTAGAAGTCTTATTCTAAACAAAGTTGCATCCTCTAGACAAATTATTGCTGCGGTTTACTTACATAGAAGAAAAATACCACAGGGATGGCTGAAATTTGGTCTTGATAATGCTCAATATGCCCCAACAAGACTTATCAAGAATTTTATCAGTAACTTCAGCTGATCCAATTAGCAAAAACCAATGAAGCCTTGATACTTATCACGACATGACTATGATATGACATGGACCCGGGTTATCGGAAATTCTTAAAAACACAGGACACAATGACCTGAATGTTTTACAGAAATCATTTCTCATTCATAAAATATATATCAGTGTATGATTATAATTAACTTAAAAAAACTTTTTATCACAACAAAAAAAATATTTACATGTCTTCCCTTACCATGTATAAATATATTCTGTCCTATGAACATGTGCAAAAGTTACATATCTTCCCCCAACCCATGTTGGAATGTCATAAAAGGTATCATTAGTCGTGTTCAAAACAAGGCTTGACTTTAGATATTTGCTTTCAATTTGCTATAGGTTTAAGGATACAAGGAAAAGGGTAAGAGTGGTAGTTGTAGTCGTATTCCATGTATCAAAGTCGTATAAAGCATTTCATGGTCAATAAAAATAAAATTGAAAAATTGTCCCAGGATACATATCTAAGTGAATCATATGCATGTAAATATACCATACCGATACTCTGCAATTTTCCTGCCATAAGAGCAGTCTTTTCCCTAGTTTTCTAAGCTACTAAACAGAATATCCAAAGTAACACTAGTGAATTAAGCGGGGAATTATGTAAGAAAAATGCAATTTTGAAATTAACTTAAAATATCATACATTAAATTAAAGGAATTTCAAAATCATAAGTAAAATGAAATTTGCATATAATGAAAATTAAATTATTTTATCTAAGGGAAATTGGAAGCAAAAGATTTGAATTGCTATATCAAAACAGCATAGTTTTAAAAATGAAAGTCGGGCTAAATCATTAAACTTGGAGTACTTATATTCTCCATGCATTTGGTTGGGAGAAAAAGCCACCAGAGGTGACTAGAAATCTGACCTAGATTAGATTAGTCATGAATATAGTCGGTAATACTCTGCATAATAACAATAACATGATTATTCAAAATTAATATCATGCATTTAAATTACTTGAAATTTTGAAATCGTTTGTCCAAAAATAGATATTTTGCAAATGAGTTATTTCGAAAGACCCATTTCACAAAACATCGAAAAACATAATCTTGAGACCTTCCGTCCCAATTTTCTCAGCCGGGAAACACAAAAACAATGGTGCAGTTCAACAATACTTTATGCAGAACCTCGATTGAATAATTAACTGTTTACAAGCACAAACCTTTTTCTTCCCAATTTGTGAGGTAGCAGCAAAAAGAGCATAAAGAGAGAGAATAAATGAAGAAGAGAAAAAGGGGTTACTGCAATTGGTGGCTTGACTGCAATAGTGCAAGAGATTCGTCCCCTTTTGATGTCGTTGACTTTGATGAAGCTTCCAAATAAGTTGGAGTAGAGGCCTCTGGGCTCGAAACTCTGTGGAATTGCTCTATCCATGCCCAATGATTTAAGATAATCGAGAGTTAGAGAAACATCTTGGTCGGAAATTGAAGACAGTGTTTGGGTTTCAGAAGCAGAGGAAGAAGCTTTCGACGCCATTATCGCCTCTTACACAAACACCACTTTACTCTTTTTCGAAGTGGTTTAGATTTTAGCTTCCGGTTCCGAACAAAGGGTCTTCTTCACTCTTGATCACCAACAACCAGTCACTGTATTTCTAAGATTCTCATGAAATTATTTGTTTAAAGAGGAAAAGTGAATTATCTTCCTTATTACTTACATTTTTTATTTTTAAAACAAATATTTATTTTAAAGTAAAATTACAATCACATTTTTATCATTTTTTAAATAAATATTTGTCTTTATATATTTTTAATAAATAACGCTATTTTTATATTTTTTATAAAATGGTATTTATATTCTTTGTTATATTTAATATTTAATAGATATATATATATATATATATATATATATATATATATATATATATATATATATATATATATATGTATGTATATCTGTATACCATACTATTTATATTAAATTTTAACTATTTTTCAATATGAAAAAAATAGTATATAATTAATATATCTAATTAAGTTATATCTTAAAATTCAGAAATTAAGGCATTAAAAGAAATAATATGATTATTTCTTTTTTATATATTTCTATCTTTTAAAAATAATTATAATAAGGTTAATTAAGTAAAATTAGTATTTTATTTACCTGCACTCCTGCCTATGTGTGTTTATATTTTTATTACATTAAAATATGTAATTTTATTATTTTTAAGTAATGACTAAAAAACTAATACAATTATATATATATATAAATATATATATATATATATATATATATATAACAATAGTATTATAAAATTATGTAATCATTGGTTTTGAAAAGAGAAATTATCTAAATTTTTAAAATAAAAATTTATTAATTATTTATTTTATTAAATAAATAGTAATATTTGTTTTCATCTTATGAATGTACAATATATTTTAAAAAATAATTTGAATAAAGTGTATTGACTTAAACATTTATATTTTATTTATTAGAGAATAAATTATATATATATTAAAATATATGTAGCCATTAATTTGAAAAGAGTAAATTACATATAGTAGACATTTTCTGCTAGAGTCTACTCCCATAGTAGACACTTTAGAAGAAAGTTCCAAATGAACCAATAGACATTTTAGTAGACTCTCTATGATGAAACATCTATTAAAGGCACCTTCATGAAATGTAATAGCAGAACAAATGATTAAAGGCATTGAAACAAATTAATCTAACTCGTTAATAGATGAAGAACTAAGCTTCACACACAATCTTTCTTCAACTTTCAGTTGTTCCTAAATCTTTGATGAGAACACAGCATAACGTATGTCATGCATAGTTCCACAACGAAAATGGAGTAAAGGTAAAAGAACTGGTTGAACTAAATGTACTTAAAAAAAAATCATAGATAATTGATTATACATACTTGATTATCCATGTTTTTTTTTTAACAACCAGCAATAAATTAAATAAAAGGGTCACTTTAGGGGTAGTCCAATCTTTATACACCTTAACCATAGTTCTATAATCGTTTCTAGACACGTCTTAAAACACACAAAGATTCGACTCCCTAGTATTTCTTCCAAGATAGACAAAAAAAGAGATACATATGAAATACAGTATACATAAAGCGAGGTATATTTCTCACACTCATGAGAAGATACACATCACCCCTTATAATCACTGAACACCTGTACGTCCTTCATATATGTCTAATATCTAGACTCCCCTTCTTGCCTCGTCGTGTTCATCTTGTATGCTTCCACTACCTTTCCAGTAATATACCTGCAAAACATGGACATGCCTATCTTTTATCTACACCCTCAATCTAAATCAGGTGTATTACAGAGATTCCAAGCACTTGACGAGAGCAAAATGCCAATCTGAATAAGAGAATGTTATTCTCGTAATCCTATGATTAAACCATTCCCAACCTTTTAACTGTGATAGACCTCATCCACAGTCCCTCCTCTGAAAACTACTTTATTTCTAAGATTCCAAATCTCCGTCACAACAGCTACCCACACCCCTTTCCAAGCTTTGTTTACGCTATTCCTATGATCTGTTAAATGAAAGCTTTGAAAGTGGATGGGGATAGACTCGTGTCTAACTGTGACCCTTCCTATCCACCTCTCACACAAGTCCCAAACTTTCTGAGCAACCGTACATGTACAGAAAAGGTGTTGGGCATTTGCTAAACATTCTCGGCACATAGGACAAAGAGTGCACCCCAGAGGCACTCCCCTTCTCACCAAGTTAACCCTGATTGTTAACCTATCCCATAGTATCCTCTAAGCACACACCAAAGCCGACGGAGCTATCTTAAACTCCATAGCAATTGGAATCACTCTAAACTCGACATTTGATCCTCCATATTCAGTGTACTATATCCCGACTTCGCAATGTAAACCTGCTAATCATCCCCTATCCACTTCAACCTATTTTGTCCTTCCCTGTTCCATTGGACACTAGATATCAAACCCAATAATTGTCCTTCTAAGAGTTTTTCCCACTCAAACCTCTCCTTTCTCTAGCTAAGATTCTAACTTGAACACCTTCCACTCCAACTTTGTCCCCAATCCACCACATCGAATACCTCATTGTCTTTATACTGTGAAATAGTAAACAACCTTGAGAATTCTTCTTTCAACACTTTGCAGTCTACCCACCTGTCCTTCCAAAATTTGACATTCCTCCCATCTTTGAGGCTCCACAACAATCGACTGTCAAACCAGTTTCCTTGTTGTTTACTATCGCATACTTTACACAAATCCTTCCACCACTGTGATTGCTTACTCTGGACCATATCAACATTGAGATTCCTCCAATCTCCATACCTTGCTGACAACACTTCTCCACACAACCCCTCTTCCATATTCCTTAACCTCCATTTCTATTTTGCTAACAAAACGTCGTTGAAACACCTGATATCTTTGATCCCCAATCCACCAACTTGAACTGGACTACAAAATTTTTTCCAATGCACCCATGTGATCTTCCTTCCTTCACTGCCCCAACCCCATAAGAAATTTGACTGAATTCTCCTTTTTGTATTACAAACAACAGTCGGAGCTTTAAAGAAGGAGAAAGAAGTAAAGGGGTAAGGCACTAATAACTGACTTAATTAAGCAAACTCTTCCCGCCATTGAAAGCAATCTACCCTTCCAATTCAAAAGTCTTTTATTTAATTTTATCAACAATAGAGCTCCAAAATTCTGATCTTCTAGGGTTACCTCCAACTGTAATACCTAAGTACTTGAAAGGAATATCCATAAGACAACAATTAAGACACTTAAAGTATATGAATCTGTCAAGATGGGAAATACCCACCGAACCAACCTTACTCTTGTGGAAGTTAATCTTAAGTCCAAACACTAACTAAAAAATCCTTAATATTGTTTTTATTGCCAACACATTATCATATGACTGTTTAAAAAAAAATATAGTATCATCTGCAAATTGAAGCAGATCTACCTGCACTCTCTCTCTACCTACTTCCACACCACTAAATAAATTAGCCTTCTTAGCTTCCCTAACAAGTCCAGAAAGACTCTCAACAACAATTATGAACAGAAATGGCGTTAAAGGATCACCCTGTCTTAATCTCCTTTTTGGCCTAAATTCCTCTGTATGACTGCCATTAACCAGAACTGAGACCGTAGCTGATTCCATACAAGCTTTTATCCACTTAATCCACTTACCATTAAAGCCTAATCTTTTCATCATATAATAGAAAAACTTTCAATCCACTGGGTCATATGCTTTCTCAAAGTCGACTTTTACATAATACCACTTTTCTTCTCCTTCTTTAAATAATCCACCGTCTTGTTCACTACTAGGATACTATCCAAAATACCCCTAACCCCTAAGAAAGTAGCTTGATTAAGATCAATAACACTTGGAAGCACCTTTTTAATCCTATTAGCCAAAATTTTAGATATAATTTTGTAAACACATCCCACTAAGGAAATAGGTCTAAACTCATTCAAATTTGAGGGATTATTCTTCTTCGGGACCAACGTAATGAATGAAGCATTACATCCTGTCGGAATAAAACCTGTGCTTTGAAAACTCATTATAGCCCCCACATTATCTTCACCAACAATATCCCAATTATTTTTAATAAAGAAAAAGTTATAACCATCTGGCCCAGGACATTTTGAGCTATCACATTGACTCACAACATCTAAGATTTCTGACTTAGAGATGTTAGAACACAACATATCATTATCATCATTAGTAAAAGTCTTAAAACAAACTCTGTCCAAATTCAATCTACCTCTCATTTACTCCAAATTTACTCTCAAAATACCCCTTCACGTAGCTTTTAACCCTAGCTGGATCTTCACACCACACTTTATCTATCCAAAGTCCTTCAATCTCACTTTTTGCCCTCCTCCATCTCAATCTCAAATGATAAAATTTTGAGTTAGTATATGCACCTTTTAACCAATCTACTTTTGCCTTCTGCCTTACCATAGCCAGTTCCTTATCCTCCATGTTTCTAAACTAATTCAACAGCTCTACCCTTCTCACTCTCAGATCCTCTTGCAAATTTCCTTCATCATCGTATCTATCAATCCTCTCAATTTCGGCCACCAACTCCTTATTCCTAGTATAAGTGCTAAACACTTCCTTCTTCCATAGGTTCAATTCTTTTTTCAATCCCTTTAATTTCACCTTGAGATCTACCATCCTATTTCCACTAGAAATTGGATTTGCCCATGACTTCCGGATAACCTCTTTGAAACCTTGTGAATGCTTCCAAACATCAAAGGTCCGAAACGGTTTCAGCCCCCAATCCTTAATAGTGTTCTTCACCACTAGTGCACAGTGATCTGAAACTTGTCTACTCAAAACAAATTTCCTAAATCCAAGCCATTGTACTATCCACTCGTCGGTCACAAGAATACTATCAAGTCTACTCTTAGAAGTCCCGTTCAGTCTATACCAAGTAAACTTCCTCCCCACAACCGGTATTACCTTCATATCACACGTGTCAATGAAGTCATTAAACCTTACCATCTCTAGATTGTTTGATCTTGCTTTCATTAACTCCTTTTCTTTCAAAAGCATACCTGGGAGATAATATTTGAATAAAACTAGTTTTATTATTTTACATTTATCAACATTTTTATTAAAAAGTTTCTCAAATATTACAATTTAGAATTTCATGAAAGATCATGCATAAAGTGCAAATAAGACATGCTTTTTAAAACAATTGCTCAAGATCTGAACAATATAGTACCACACCAAAAACACCACTGCACCAAGAATACATTTCTTTACTAATGGATCTACACAACAACAATCATTCAAGCATGTATTAAAATTTCTAACAAAAAAGAAGAAGGAAAACAAAGACAAAAAAAAAAAAACACATTGAGAACACAAATAAAACTATACATGATTATTTGCATGGGTGTTGTAAATATATGCAAATGTATACACAAAGAAAGCAGTAGACGATGCATATTGCAAGTGTCTAACAGAGAACAAGCATTAGATGCATTGGTGTAACATAAAACAAGCAGTAGACGATGTGCATTGCAAGTGTTTACTAGAGAACATGCATTAGATGCATTGGTGTAACACAAAACAAGCACTAGACGATGCATATAACAAGCGTCTAATTGAGAACAACCATTATGTGTGCACTACCCAAGTGTCTAACATAGAAAACCCATTATAAATTTCCTTTTGCAAGCATATAATGCCAAGATATAATAGAGAAAAATCAGTAGACAATACACATTGCAAGCATCTATCAGAGGACAACATTACATGTGCACTACCCAAGCATCTAACACAAAAAAAAAAAAAAAAAAACACTAGACCTTCCCCTTTGTAAGCGTCGAATGTCAAGGTGTATTAGATAAAAAGTAGTAAATAGTGCACATTGCAAGCGTCTAATAGAGAACAACCATTACTGGCCAAGCGTCTAAAGGCTTAATGTATGATAGAAAAACCAGTAATAGATGTTGTTATGCAAGCGTCTAACATAGAACAATGTGGACTACCCAAGCATTTAACATAGGAAAATCAAGACACAATACACAAGCCAAGTGTCTAATGCATTCCTGTAACATAAAACAAGCACTAGACATTGCACAAGTCGAGCATCCAATGCCATCATCTACCATAAAGCCAACAACTAGGTACAAGGACAAAAATAAAAAAGCTAAAGTCATGCAGAACACACCCTTCACACATACAATTACAATCATCTAACATGAAATAAAAAGAAGAAGGATACTAATGACACACAAGACTTATCCAAATTTGAATGAAGTCAACCTTTTCAAGCTTAAACGTTCATGTCCTTACAATCAACCTACAGAACATATAGGGTTTAATACAATGAAAAACCATCTAAACTCCAGCCAATACAAATACAATTCATAGAACAACCAAAATGAGAAAAAAAGGAAGGCAATAATCAATTATGTAGGTGGCATAAGCGATTATCAAATTTTTTTAACATAATCAATTATGTATCTTAAGATAATCGATTGTCTCTAAAAAAAATGTATACATAATTAATTATGTTGGTTACTATAATCGTATAAGCTTCTTTTTTCACATCATGCAAGGTTACCAATCAAGTCACAATACCACCTGGCAAGAACACACCACCACCTTTCTTCACACGAATAGTAGCACAACTTAGGTTCACACACCACCTAAAGTCGCACCAACCAAACAACACTTCACCCACCACCACCTCAACCAAAAACACACCACAATAAAGTGTGATCAACAAGAACAAAGAAGGAAATCAAAGTTTGATAGAGGTGTAACAAAGTCCATAATGAAGGTCCCTTTTTAATGCCATATTCAAACGTTCAACCACTACAATCAAATGATTCTCTACAATAGGTTCAAGAATCTCTACAATGATTTTTGAGACATGCATGATTCAGTCTTCACAGGCATGCACAGTGAAAAAAAAGTTGGCATGCATGAACAATGATCATGCATAATGAAAAAGTTGAAAACACATTCGTCTTCTCACATTTGCTAATTGTCTTTCTCGTTATTTCTTCACACAAAGGCAAAGACGCACAAACTCTCTCTCACTACAAATTCTCACTTTCATTTCACACATATAAACTTATATAAACACATGCTTCTCTCTAAATCCATCTTCATCTACAATAAATCAATGAAAACAAAATACAAAATAAAAGTAAATTGAATTAGACTACTTTTAGTGTTATTTTGAATTATTTTTTAGTGTTAACAATTGTAAATAGTTTGAATTGTTATACATGCATTTTGGAGTGTCCAAGAAATTTAAGTTGATGAAAGGATTAAATTTGGGATGATATGTTTGGTGGGTAAGTATGAAAAAAAATTATTCTACATAATTTCATTTTGAGAGTTAAGGAATTTGTTTTAGTAAAAAATCGTTGAATGTTATCTAAAATCACTCAATAGCTTTCAATCCAAAAATAATTATAATAATATCATAATTAAATTCACTCAATAGTTTTCTAGAATCACTCAATAATTTTTAACCGGAGAATGATTATGATAATTTATTAATTAAATTCACTAAGGAATTAATTCTATCTTAAATAGTATCTATGGTTAAATAGAATGAATTCAAAATAATTTAAAATGTTGATGAATATGATTTGGATATGTATATATAAAAATTTCATATAATAAATTAATTAAGTTAATGTATAGTAGATTGGTCGTATATCTAAGACGATGATTAAAATGATAAATTAATATATGACTTGTATTTAAGATTAATTTACGTATAATGATTTCGTATTTGATAATTTAGTCCTTTACTTATTGTTTTTGGAAATATTTGGTACATTAGTAAATAAGAATACAAGTCGGAGCTAAATCTATAAAAAAAAAACTAGTAAATTATATTATATATATATAATATTTAATCAGTTAATGTATAAGTATTAATCAATAAATAATTATACATTTTCTATTTTTATCAAATAGGATAAATATGTTGTGTTATATATTATGTAGAAAAAAATAATCAATTTAGATATAAGTATGATTCGAAAAACAATGAAGAACAATAAACAACGTTAGTATTTAATATATTATTATAATTTATCACATTTTATGTTTATTCAATACAATAAGCAATATTATGTATTATATAAGGAAACTATGTAATTAATTTCTAGATAAGTGTAATTTAGTGCACAATAAAAGACATTTTTAATATAAATTAAATACAATTATTAATAATATAGAAGAAAAATAATTAATTTATATATAGTATAATCAAGTGCAGAACTTAAACTCCACATCAGTATTTTACTGAAGTGATAAACACATTCCAAATATGCAATACTTTCTTTTGTATTCAAATATAAATAAAATACTTAATCTCATTCTGCATGTTAATTCATTTGGTCTTTTTATTTTACTTTATACAAAGAACTGTATTTCCTAAATTAACCGTCACATTTATTACATTTGCAAGCCTGACATAAAAATACGCCTCAGGTATGAAAAAAAAAGGTAAAATTATATATATATATGTGTGTGAGTATCCTTCCTTCAAATATTTGCTTTAGTTTGTAATAACTTGTAAGAAAGAAACATGCCTCGTGGGACGCTTGAAGTTATTCTGATAAGCGCAAAGGACCTTCACAACAGTGATCTTTTCGGTAAGTAATGCAAATTCAAACTTTTAGCTTAGAAATTTCTATTTCATATATAGATTGGTGTCTCAGTATCTTTCAATTCAATGGATTTTTCTGATTTTTTTATTTTATTTCTGCAGTTAAACTTTTATTTTAGGAATTCAAAATGACCAAAGATTATAATAAATAAATGTAAGGGGTTGATGAGTTCTATGTATATTTTTTATGAGCAGGAAAAATGGATCCTTATGTGATTCTCACTTATCGCGCTCAGGAGCACCGAAGCAGCGTGGCTAAAGGTGTAGATTTTTTTCCTTTTCTTCACCATTGTTTTCTCAGATTTGATATATTTCTGAACAATTGTATATAACTAATACCAGTGGAACTGAATCTTAAAGAAAGAATATGAGTTAAATGATTAATTAGAAAACCCCGTTGGAATATTGAGTAACGGGATTGCATGTGTGAAAGGTGCAGGATCTAAACCCCGTTGGAATGAGAGCTTTCTTTTCACTGTTTCTGACAGTGTCTCTGAACTGAATCTGAGGCTAATGGACAAGGATACGTTCTCTAGGGATGATTTTCTGGGTGAGACAATGTGAGTAGAAGTTCTTCTTACCACTTATTTACTTCTTATTGGATGGAAATGAGAGTGAAATTGGAAAAAAAATGATTTTATTTTCATCTTGTTTTTTTTTATAATTTTTAATTAAATTAAAAATAAATATAAATAGTTTAAAACGCTTTTAAATTCATTAATTGCATTTATTAATTATTAATTACATTTATTAATAGTGTTAGTCATGTGAGAGGAGGTGGACCATTAAGTCTAAAGACATAATTGATTTTACATCTCATTTCATATTATTAATAAATGCAAATAATTTAAAACTGATAAGGGAAAGTTAAATAATTTATTACACTAATTTAAAAAAACTTGTAACACATAAGTCAAGAATAACTCATAAGTCAAGAATAACTCATAAATAAAAAATTATGAATAGGAAAAAGAAATTATTTTGCATCTCATAATTGATTTTTTTAGAATTTAAATTGAGATAAACTCTAATTCCAACCAAAAACATTTTTTTCAAAGAATTTTTTTCCATTTTTGTTTTATTTTTTTAAATAAATTAAGACAAAATATTTTAAGAGTATTTAAGTTTTTTCCATAAATTTTTATAATTTGTAAATTTTTTAAGAAAAATAATTAAAAGTTGTAAGAAATGAAAAATAAATAAATAAAAAGTTTAAGAAAATAATTAGCTTCAATTGAGTTCTAATCAATTTAAATTTTTGTGTCTGATGAACTGAGTTCAATATTTTCTACATAATTCATATCTAATCCAAATTTCTCTTCTTTCTTTCACTTCAAAATTTTGCAAATATACAGAAAATATGTAGATAAAAATATCATTCATCCGAGCTCTCCTTTCCTTATAAATAATATATATGTTAAAACAAATAAAGCCTTAGTTTGATATCTAACATATATAATTTGATTTTATTTAAGTATTTATTTATTTATTTCAGAATCAATTAATAAATACGATATTAAAAGTTTTTTTTTTGCTGAATAATATTATTGGAAAGTGTCTATTACTTGTAGTATTGAAAAGATGCAGCAGTAGCGAGACATAAAAGATAAATGAGAGTATTACTTTTCTTTTCTTTTTCGGAATTAAATTTGTATATAGTTACTATAATACATTTATTCTATGGTTTTGTAGTTTTGGTTCCTATAAAGTAAAATCTTATTATATTATTTTAGTCTATGTTACTATTTATTGGTGATGTGATATCTACTTTTTTTACAGGAATGATACCTTCACACTCAAAACAGTTATCTACGTCCATTTCACACCATAAAATAATATTATTTTATTAAAATATAATATTTGATTTAAAAAAAATAGGAGTGAGATGGTGTAATTTTACATCAGTGTCAAAGTAAATTTATTCTTTTTCTTATCAGCATATGATATTTGTCTATTATATTGTATACCATCTTGTTTGTTATACTAATTTTATTTTCAAAACAACGAAGCCCTCTTATATTTTTGTCCATGGTGGATTGGATTTGGATTGACTTAAATCAATTAAGTCAAGATTTTGAATTATTTTTATTAAAATTTTAATTTTTAAATTAAAATTTTAATTTTTAAATATAAATTTCATTAAAAAATAACACATTTTTTTATAAAATTTAATTTAAGATTTTAAGTATAACAAATGTATAAAATTAAAAACATAATACAATTTATCTATATAATATACTAAACTTATCATCTAAAATGTATAAAAGAACTCAATTAGAAGGATTGAGTCATTTATATTTGAGGAACTAAGTCCAGTTAGACATATATATGCAGAATTGATATAAAACCTGTGTTTGAATGGGGGAGCATTCCAGAAACCTCTTACAATGTTATGAAGAACCAAAAATACTCTGGAGAGGTTAGGGTGGCACTCACCTTTAATCCTGAGGTAAATTTATTACTTATTTTAAAAGCTTCTTTATCTGCACTGTTGATACTATTTTAGTTTTAATCAACAAAATAAAGAATTAATATAAGATACAAATGGGTGCTCAAATAAGTCTTTCATTCTTCTATTGCACTTCTTCTCTTGCATGTAAAACAAGACAGAGCAGTACTAAGATTCCCTCTAACTTTATATTTGGTTTCATGCTTTTCCTTATAGGATGGATATCACTAGTTTCTTTTCCAACTACCTTAATTTCATAATGTTTTCTGAACCGTTGAAACCATGATTCATTCCCTTACCTTTATCATCAACATGTTATTAGAAAAGAACAATAATATGTTATGAATTTGTTTTAATTGTTGATAAATATGTGGTTAAATTAATTGTTGTCCCAATTTATTCATTTGGTAATTTCTGTCGCAGAAATAAAGGCGTGTGAGGTAAGTGGATGAAGGAGTCACGGAATAACTAGCTTGTGAAGTGACATTATCCTTTCTTTTCCCATAATAAGTTGTTCAAAATTACATTATAATTGGCTTTCTGTGAGATTATTTCTGGATTTTGTAATTGGACTACATCGGCAACGCAATTGCAGTTTATCTTTTCTTTACAAAATAAAGGCACTTTTATAGAGTGTCGTGTTGATCGTGATTAGAAAACACTATTTAGATCATTTTGGAAACAAAAAGATTGTGCCTTTTTAAATTAAAAGAACTACAGCATAAGATAGAATATCTTTGAGGGACTAAATTCAAAGCTTAAAAATTGCATAGAGATTAAAATTATATTTTATTTCATAATACCAAGTTAAAAGTAGACATTTTAAACAATTTAAATTTTAATAATGATGATAATAATAAGTATGTAATATTTTTGCACCACATCCGAATAAGGTGTAATCCTGATGACTAACCAATGTCCAATAAAATTCAATTATAACTCTAAAAAAAAAGACAAAATAATAATAATAATATTAATATGCCTCATGATTTTACAGATCTCATCTCAAAAAATATTCTAACTTATATTATATTTATAGATTACACAATTCAAAATATATTTTTGATTTAAAATATGTTTTTAAATTTTATAAAATATAAATATTTCAAATTTTTTTAACATTTCCGTATAATTGACTTAGGCTTGAGACATTTATAATTTCTTGTGGCATTTATAAGTGACTTAGGCTTAATAGTGCAACTTTAGTGATTGACCGAGGTCCACTTAAATTCATACTTACCATTAATAAGACGGCTTTTTCCTGGATCTTTAAGTTTTCTTAAGCTACCTCTAAATTTTTAAAAAATTCTTGAAGTGTCTTATTTGTAAAGACAGTTTTGTATCACTTATTTGCAAAAATAGTTGGGTGGGGTGGGGTGAAGTGTAATAGTATTTCGGAATATACGATCTGGAAGATTTTCAGAAATATGTTTTTATTGAAGTATTTTTTTATTTAAATTCATGTTTTCAAAATAGGCTATTTTAAAAGTTATTTTATGTTTTCAGAGCAGATCATTCTAAACTTATTATTTAAAATAAATACTTCCAAGACAACCTATTTTGGAATTATAAGACAACCTATTTTGGAATTATAATTCAAAAAGAAAACATTTTCGGAATCGGCTATTTCGAAAACTAATTCCAAATTCTAAAGAAATCTTTGGAGATGCATCAAGAAGCAGTCCATTAATAATTATCAAAGACCCACCAAAGAAAATTGATGATTGGATAATGTCTAAATATAACACAACCCAGGCAATTGTTTCCTGCATCTTCACATTTGCTTCCTGCACCCCATTAAAATATTATAATGCTAGAAACACTTATTGTCAGAATATTTAAAAGGAGAGTGGTGCAATAGATATTGTTAAGTGGGGTAAATGTTTTCCGATGACCGTGATAGTGGGTGATGTAAAGAAAGCTTTTCTGATAGTATTATCGTGAGTGGGAGGTGAGTGACTCCTGTTTTCATATTATGTAGGGATGCACAGTAGATATAAGGTTGTTGCAGTATTTGTATCCTGAAAATGGGTTTTGAAAAATGAATTTCGGATTGGGTTATGGGGTGTGTGAAATGCTTTACAGAAAATGTTTTCCGAAAAATGTTTTCCATAATACAAAAAGCTCTTACGAAAAATGTTTTCCATACTACAAAAAGCTCTTACGAAAAATATTTTTTATAATACAAAAGCCTCTTACGAAAAATATTTTTTATAATACAAAAGTCTCTTACGAAAAATAATTTTCATAATACAAAACCCTTTTATAAAAAATATTTTTTATAATACAAAATCTTGTTAAAAAAACATTTTTCATAATACAAAAACCTTTTACGGAAAATATTTTTTTTAAAGCATTTCACACCCCTCACAACCCAGTCTCTTTCGAATAAGGTTTTTCAAAATATCTTAACCTCTATTGTCTTAAAACTATAAATCTATAAATGTCCGTTCACATTGATGGAGTGCAACAAGCAAATGTGAGAGTGCAGAAAGCAATTACCCACAACACAATAACCTATGAAGGCTCACCAAAGACTATTTGCAACCCTTTCTAAGTGCAACAATAATATGATCCTACTATTTACACTCTCATTTTATTTCTTGTATTTAAAATGAAATATCTTTTCCCTATTTTCTCCTCCGTTATCTTATCACGCTCACTCTCCATGCTACTTACCATCCTAGTGCATAAAGATGAATCAATTTTATTTCTCGCCAATTAAAATTAAAATACTTTTCACCGCTTATCACAGTTTTAGTAGGAAATGTCTCTTAAGAGAACATTTTTGAAATGTTTCGTCTTTTAATTAACATTGCAAGAAGCCTTTTTCAAAACATTATTGATTTCCAAGTTAGATAGATATTCTCTAGAATGTTAACGAACTAAGTACTTTATGGCATATAAAGAGAGTACTCGGTCAAACACGCCCTAAAATATTTTTTCTTCTCTTCTTAACGAGAATGGAAAGATTGTCATCGTTAGTATGTGTATTTTAAATTGTCTAATAATATGTATTAATGTAATCAATTTAATTATATATTCTTCCAAAAAAAAATAATTATCGATGTAACCAATACGAATTATTTAAAAAAAATAAACATGATAATTAAAATAATCATATTAATAAAAAATATTGCATTAATTTAATTATTATATATCACATGTTTGCTTAACATTGTCTTGTAACTATTAAAGATTACACTTAATTATTTTTTCTTTGACTCTTAAACATTAATTGATTTAGAATTAAGATTATCTAATATTTTTTGTATTTTATTTTATTAATGCGGTGGAATTTAATTTAATTTCACCTTACAAAATCAGTTTGGTTATATTATAAATTGATTTTATCGATAATTAATATAATATCTCTAATATATATTTTTATTATAAGAACATTGCATCCACAGGAACATCAAACATAAAAATTAAAAAGATTTGATACCGAATAACACAATAAATCAAAATCTCAACTATAATAAATTCTGATATCAATTATTATGATGAATAAAAAAAATCACTTTAGATAGTATATAAAAAAATATTATTCACTGAATCAAAATATGTATTATTTATATAAAAGTAAAGATACATGTAATAACAAATATACTAACAAACTAAAAGAAATAATTGTATAACATGTATGATACATTTCTATAAGCAGTAAAATTTGCAATTATTGTAATATGACATTCTATTCATATTACGTTCTTGATGTGCTTGGGCACGTCATGGTTTAATTAAAAAATCATATTTATTTTTAAAATTATTTAATTTGAACTACTTTCACGATCTGCATAGCAAAAGTAATATCTGAATTTACACAATTCATAAATATTTGAATAATGAATAAAAGAAACTATAACCTTGTAAGATTTCAACTTTAACAAATCGAAATAATGTCTAAGATTAACCATAAAAATTTATCTTAAAAATTATCTATTTCAATATGTAAACATGAGTTTAGACATATCCACAAAATTTGAAAGTTTGATGCAATTTTCCTGTATCAACTCTAGATATAAACTAGACATAAAGTTAAGTACCCGAAATCATATTATACAAGATTCCATTCTGAGCTTAAAGATGATTACATAACAGATAGGAAAAACAAGAAAAAAGAGATCGACTTGAAGGACTAAATCAAAATCCATACAAGTAGTTGAGTCATACATTCCACGATTATCAGAATTATGATTTCACAAGTAAACATTGTTCAAACATGCAAGATTCAGAAACACAGAAACATTGTTCAAACATGCAAGATTCAGAAACAAAGAAAAATTGTTTAAACATGCAATCCAAAAACACTTAAACATAGAAAACGTTTTCTGGTTACTAGTAACTCAGAAAACTAACTCTGATTACGCAGCTAGTGTTGAAAAAAAAGATGTGAGTTGTAGAAGTTTCTAGCCATGAAGGGTAGCACTCTGGTATGTCTGGTAGCAATCCTTGTAGCCTCAGAAGGTTGAGGCAAATGGGCAAGAGATTCTATCTCATCCTCCCCCCAGATATCCTCATAGGGTCCATCTGGTTGCCTGCTAGGAGTCATGTCTCTACCATTCAAGCATCTCAGGCACGATCCTCTATTACAGTATATTAGCTTTTCCAAACTCGAGGGTGGCAAACTGTCTCGTAGCTCATCAATATTCACAAACACAGTGCCAGGATATGCTGTATCCATAATCAAACTATGGCATATATTCACCTTCTCCAAATGTTCCAAGGAACTCAGCACACAGGCCAATGCCTTCATGCTTGTTGGTAAGGTCCGAATGCTCAACAACTTTACCTTTGGGGTGTATTTAATCATGGCTTGAGCATGTTTTTCTTCAAAGTTGCAACCCTGGAAAAATTTCAGCTCAGTGATGTTGTTGCAGTATCTGCCAATAGCTAGCAACATGTAATACCCCGAGACAGCAGAGGTAATGGTCATGGATTCAAGACCTCTCCATATGCTCGTTGCTGTATCCACTCCTACTTTAAAGAAATCTCCCGTCTCTGGTAGAACAACTCGTTTCAGTTTTGGAGTCCTACAAAAGAAAAAGATCTTTATGTACCAAGCATTTAACTCATAAACATAAAACAGTTTTTTTAGGGTTTGTAATAAGGTTTAGGGTTTAGGATGTAATTCATGAACAATTTCCTTTGTGATAACCCACATGCATGTACAAAGGGTAATTCAGAAGGAGAGAATCTTTACCTTTGTGCCACCAGGATGAGCTGTTCATTCGTTAAGTAAACATAGAAATTGAATATAAGGAAGGTGGTATTTCCACCACTCAGATCAAAAACATGCTTCAAGAATTGAGTCATCTTCAAACTTGAGTGCCTGTAAGCTTCGACTTTGTTGAGTGGTTTGCTGAAACAGTAAGAGCCGAGTGTAGAGAGATCAATCTTGTTCCAAAGAGACGGCTCATGGCAAGCTTCGTTCCAAGATTTGCAAACTAGGGAGGCAACTGCAACATCCACAACGTTGAGGCATAAAAAGATTTTCACCAGAATCTCATGTATCAGATCATTATTCGTGCTCCGGTCATTTCCATCAGTTGCTTCCATATTCTTCATTTCTTGACGTTTTCCTGCAAATATATGAATTTTTTTACACAATCATTTTCAATTTTTTCATGAATAAGGAATTCCAAATCAAATAATGAAGAAAAACCCTACAATCTCTATATTCAAAATATAATGTGTGAATACCCCTTATATATGGAGAAAAAAATATCTTTTATTTTATTTTTTGGGTGGTGGGATTCTAAAGAACATGTGACTGTATACTAAGCAACGAGATTTGGTGTTTCTTTACCTTTTGGTCTCGAATCTATTGTTGTTCTTGACATGGTTGGAATTAATGAAGTAACAATTTGAAAGATTCTAACAAGTTTTTAATAAAAGCTTTATTCAATAGTCTGTTTGATCTGAATCTAACAAGTGTATATTTCATATAATTGCAGTAACAATATATATCAAGGAAACAAAAGAAGTCTACAAATCTAGTAAAATTACTTTGATAAATATTAACACGAATTCATTAATTATATTAATACAAAGAAAAAAAAATTCTTTGTCAAATATTTTCATCAGTAGTAAGGAAGACTTGAGCTTCAAAATCTAGTGAAAAAATTCATCTAATTCTGGTCAAAAATATATTTAATTGTTGATGCAGTGAACAACAAAAAGATCCTCTAAGATTTACTTGGACTAGGAAGTTGACATGATATTTGAATTATTATGCTTTAATATTTTCACTCACTCTTAGATTTGTTCTATATGGGGTTTTGGTTGAAAGCCGATATTTACCAAACAATAATATATCTTTAAAAGAATCATAGATAGGTTTTGGTAATATTTACCAAACAATAATTTATATTTTAAAGAATCATAAATTGGTTTATTCAATAAATTTTTTAATAAAAGCTTTATTCAACAGTATGTCTAATCTAAATCTAACGAGAGTATATTTCATATAACTTTAGCACATTTCAGTAACGATATATATGAAGGAAACAGAAGAAGTCTACAAATCTAGTAAAAATACTTCGATAAATATTAACACGAATTCATTAATCACTTAATACAAAGAAAAAGAATTCTTCATCATATATTTTCATCATTAGAAAAGCAGCTTGCGCTCCAAATTGTAGTTAAATATATTTAGTTGTTGATGCATCGAACAACCAAAAAATATTGTCATATTTACTCAAATCAGGAAGTTTTCTTCTTTTATCTACAAAAGAGAATATGAAATTTTTATGAAACATAGAAGGAGGTGCTTCAATATAAAAATAATAATTTTAAAAGTTGATAGACGTGTATAATATATATATATCGAGTAGTCAACACTTTCACAATTCTATATAGAAAAGATACTCGAATTAGAAAAGTTGATGTGATATTTGTATTATTATCCTTTATAATCCTATATAGAAAAAAAATTAAACTCATGGTTGAAACTATCATATGTTGTCTTCACCATAAACATATTTTTTACAAAAAGAAAAAAATTAAACTCATGGTTGAAAATATCATATGTTGTCTTCACCATTAACATATTTTTACAAAAAGACAAGACTCCACAATTGTAAGTTATTAACAAAACAAGATAATTATTAAAATATTATATATTTATGAGTAGATAACACTCATCATCACTTCTGCAATAAGACTTTTAACAACGATTAGAGGGTTTTAAAAATGGTAATATATTTGTTGTTGATAAAGATATTATTGTAAGTTATATATTATTTAACGATGGTGAGTCTCATCATTGTTAAAACGGATACCAGTGTTAGAAGGTAACTGTGGAATGAAATATAAATAGTAGGTTTTTGAGTATGTAATTGTTGGTTGTTGTGGTCTTTTGAATTAAATTAAATGAAAAGATGCTACACGAGGGTATATTTGCTGAATTTTGCAAGTGCTTAGTCGTACAAGGATGTAGTCCCTGTTGCCCTTAAAGGTAATTGGAAATGCAAAGGTAGCTAGCTATCTATATGAAGAAGGAAAAGATAAAAAGAGAGAGATAAGACACACAAAAGACCTAAAAACTATTATCAAAGGAAGATCAAGGCTGAACAAAACTGCATGTCTGTATGTCACCATTCATACAGTGAGAGTAGACCAGACTATAAACACTAGGAAAAACATGGACACAGGGGTCTTGGTATAGGTCACATGCAAGATACAAAAAGAGAGGTGTTGTTTTGGGAAGTAACACTCTGGAATAAGCTCCAAGAGTTGGTTTGTAGGCAACAAGTAAACTCAGTTAAGGCATCAACATGGACAAGCCAATTCTAACAGTAAATAGGTCATAATAACTACTTCCAAAAGGAGGTTACAATATAACAACAACGAATATCAATGAGGAGTTTCTTTTGTACCTATGTTAACATGAACTGAAGTCTTTTTTGGTATCACATATTTGAAGGTGACCACAAGTTTTGTAGCACATGCTATGTGTTGTATTCTTTTGTATATTGAGATACAAGTTATCTTCTTAGGAATGGGAAGAACGGTAAAAGGCATTAAGGGTGATGGCAGGGGTGGCAGCAACTGCATCAGTGGGGTGTTAGTGGGGCTGGAGCAAGGGTTGCAACATAGGATGTGAGCGGAGGTAGAACAAATGGTGGCGGCGAGGGCATGACAATCGATGGCCACGATGACAATGAGTTTCCAAGTTTCAATGATAAAAGAGAAAAGAACGAAAATAATAATTCGAACATCACAATTCGATTGTGATATAGTCTATCTGACTTTCCTGAATAGAGAGCAACTTTTACTCACAAATTTAACTATTTTGGATAGAAATAGGAAAGTCACGGCGATTTTGCCAAAAAAAAAGTCATTATTTATCAATTTTTTTAACTTTTAACGATAGATATGTACCAATTGTTATTAAAAATCTATATTTATTTATAAAAGATATTTTTATGACATAGTTAAAATGGGTCCTAAAATTTAAATTTTACACTAGTATATCAAAAAATTCCCAACATTTCCATATTCTTTTGTCATGGTATTTAAAAAAAATTACGTGTCTTAGCGTAGAGATAGAAAAAACTAGTGGAGTTTATGTTATTTTTTGAAAACTTAAGAGTTATATATTGTTGAAACTAGGATTGAGACTTGAAGCTATGTTTAACATTGATAAAAGTTAAATGTTTTTGTTGATCTAATGTTGTGTAATAAATTTAGGACACTATAAATAATGTGGGTTTTGCATAATTTCATGTACATTATGGTTTTACATAATAACTTTGAGGTGGTGTGAACTCCACTTCATACAATTTGGGTTAAACTAGGTCAGTCTTAGGTTTATCTAACAAAAAGTGAACAAAATTGGAAAATAGGAGTAAACTGGGGAAAAGAGGGGGGAAAAAATTCAGAAAGCTGATAAAAAAGATAAATTGTTTGGTTAGGATTAGTAATTCACCCAAATTTAAGCAAATAGACTAAAGAAAATTTAAATAATAAAGAAGCAAATGAATAAGAAAAAAAAAAAAGAGAGAGAAAGAATGCAAACCTCTCAAGCTTTGAATGGATTGCGAGGAGATAACTGCATGTAAATAGTGATGAGAATAAATGAGATTTGGAGGAAGAAGGAAAGGTTTGAAGCTTAAAAATGAAACAGAGTACTAGAAGAGGAAAAGAAGAGAGCAAGAAGAGAAAAGAGAACTCACATAGACAATTGATTGATAATGTTGACTTAAAAGATGTTATTTATTTGCTATGTTAGGATAAAACTTTAAACGCTCACGAGAAATTATATTAATATGGCAAACTATACAATAGTCCTAGGTTTGTAAAGCCAAACATGTAACTTCACTTGACTTGATTAAGTTGAATATTCTCTAACCCGACTTGATTCGTGAAATTTGTTAGACCAAGATAAGATTTTCGGGTCAATAATCCATGTTTAACCCTATTTTTGAAAACTATCTTGCAATAAAATGCTCTAAAAATGTATTTATTTGGGGATATTCAATATATTCAATTAGATATTAATTGTTTTTTCAAATTATTGAATTTTTTTCCGTTTTTTATTTAATAAGTTATTGTAATAAATATTTATTCTATAAAAATATTAGTCCATGTAACAGTTCATTTTAATATGATAAAAAAATTAATAACCGTTTTAAATGATAAATTCTTTTTAAAAAATATTATTTAAAATATTTAATATATTATTAGTTATATAAATAATGTAAGAAATCATTAATTCATTTAATACTTTTAACATAATAAATACAATTAATAAATGTTTTTTATTCATATAATCAATGAATTTAATAAATGTAATATTAATTGAAGGGTTTTATTTAACAAATATAATAAATAAAATTTAAGATTTTCACACAAAACATTAAGACTGTAATAAATATAAGTAATAAGTATTTCTTTATTTGTTTAAAAGTTTTTAAAGTAATAAGTATTTCTTATTTGTTTAAAAGTGTATGTAATAAATTAATATTAATGAAAGGGCTATATTTAATAGATGTAATAAATATACTTTTAATTTAAAGTCCCTCAACATTTCAACATACAATTTATTTAAAGTGAATTTATATATACTAAAAGGAAAAAAAAAACTATTTAGAAACCAATTTTTAGTTTCGAAATGAAATTATTGCTAATTTTGATTAAAATAGTCACTAAATTAGATATTGGTTGCTAAAAATAATTATAAAATAAAAGTAATGATTGAATTTAATGATCAATTAAGTTAAGATAATTGGTATCTAACATTAGTTACTAAAGTTTTAGTGACCTATACCATTAGATTTTAAATTAGTTTCTAGCTTAATTAGATATCAATTTAGAATTTAATCATATAAGTTACTAAAACTTTGGTAGCTAACGTTAGATAGCAATTATTTTGACTTAATCGGTCACTAAATTCAATCATTACTTATATTTGTAGTTATTTAGCAACCAAAATTTAATTTGGTAACTATTTTGGTCACAATTAGCAATCATTTCATTTAATAACTAAAAATTAGTCTCTAAATAACTTTTTTCTTATAGATGTTATGTAATTAATTATTTAGTTTTATTTTAATAAAGGACTCTCGTTAGGTTAACACTTCATAACTCATAAATAATTTGTCATCATATGAAAATGTATTAATAAATAAAAAAAGAATAAATAATAAAAAAGTACGAAGAGTCACACTAAATCTATGAAAAAAAAAAAAACTCTCTACCAACAAAATAAAAAGGGGTTAAAACCTATTATTAAAAAAGTTAATTATAATACAATCAGGTAAATTAAAATACCGAACAAACTCAACCATATTTTTCACAACTAAATTAATCAATCTATCAACACAACTATTATCCCTCCCTAAAGACATAGTTACTCTAAAATCCATACAAGTACAAATCTACAAACACTTACACCATCTACCCTTTTAAAAGTCCAAGGAATTATGAGTTGAACAGAAAGCTTGACAAAGCAAAGGAGAGTCATACTCCAACCAAAGTTTTTTAAAACTTCTTAACTGAATATATTTAATAAAAAAAATGACACCTATAACTTTAGCATAAAAATCATATTGAATACCTAAGAAAGCAGAAAAGTTATCCGCATATCTCCGTGGTTGCCCTGAAAATAACTCCACAAGCTGCAAAACTAGGAACACGTTTAGCAACTTCATCAATGTTGAATTTAATGCAACCAACTTCAAGAAAGTGTCCAAAAACTTGTACACTAGATAGGACCTTTTCACTTCTAGTGCTAACACCAAACTATTTCAAAATAACAAAATCTAAAATCTAGTTAGTTATATGCTTTCTAAAACTATTACCAAAGGTTCTTATATAATCCTTAATAACATGTAAAGCAGTATATGTGCTAATAGTCTGCTAAAATCTGGTAAAATTTCCCATCCTTTATATCATCCATAAGGAAAAGGTAATGACTGAAAGCTTAACCAAATGAATAAGAAAACTATAAGGAGCTTTAATAAAAGTGATAAAGTCACCAGAAAATAAGTCCATAAGATTAGGAAAAATATTTCGGAGCCAAGTCCATATAAAGGAAACAAAAATACAACTAAAAAAATGATAAATATCCTCAACTTGTAACCTGCATAGAGAACATATAGAATAAAAGAAAATACCTCTTTTCTGAGCATCCATATCAGTAGACCAACGTCTATGCAAAAAGATTCCAAAACCAAAGTCATAGTAGAAGAATATAATTAAACCAAATTATTTTATCCCAATCACAAGTGGGATGGGTAGAGAAGAATTTTTTTGCTATCCTCTTATTTGGAATACCATTATCCTTAAGTTTCCAATTTGGACTATCTAGAAGCTCAGCGATAGCCAAATGGTGTAAAGTTTGAAGTTTATGTTGTAGCGATTTCTAAGACAAATTTCAAGAGGCATCATTCCAACCTCAACTACACTAGATGTAAGATTAACCCTTTATTGAGTAGTTATACCCACTAAACAAGAAATGTATTTGGAAGAACACCGAAAATCATTTCAAAAATTTGTTCTATCACTCAAAAAATTATAACAACGCACTCACTTGAACTTTTCTTTTCTAAACAAAGATTTAAATATTTGCTCCATTAAATCATTCGAATTTTCAGTGGAAGCTTGAAGTGTAGTCTAATAAAACAATATAATGAAGATTAATAAATTTAAGATTTTAAACATACTAAATAGTTATGTTTCATGAAATATTTTTAAATGCAAAAACTTATAATCACCCAATCCACAGGTTACATCACCAATCACCAATCACCAGTCAATAATGGTTTGAGTCTTATTATTATTATCACTATCTATACTATTTTTATTTATATTTTATTACCTATCATTAACCTTTTATTCAAGTTTTGGATAAAGTGTAACAGGAGAGACTCAAACCTCTCAGCACCTAGACAGAAACCTTAACCATCAAACCATAAGAGTTTTTCTGTCATATTACGATTATTATTATACTTATTAATTCAATATACTTAACTATCAGACCACGCTGCTTGTAATTAATTAATTATAAATAATATTTTGGTATGTGGGTTTGGCCCTCCGCTTGGTTTTATTTTCTATTTTAAATTTTCTTTTGTGTTTTGCATGGGTCTAATCCATGTATAATGCATTTATTTTCTATTTTAATTTTTTTTTCATTATCACGCATATTCTTTTTATTTTATATCTTTTTTTTTTCGCTTTTTGTGTGGGTCTAGTCTACGCATACTTCATTTTTTATTTTTTTTGCATTATTCATGGGTCCAGCCCACACATATTTTGCCGCCACTCTTGTTAGCTTTTTGCGTGGGTCTAGTCCACACAAACTGAATTTACTTTCTATTTGAAATTTCTTTTTTCCTTATGCGTGGGTTTCTGCATAGTAGAATGGGTTTGGCCTACGCTTCTTCTGTGGGTCATACAACCCACGCATCTTTTGATAGCTAATTGCTTGTTTTCTTGTAGTGATTCAAATTGCAATGCTCTTCTAAGAATATTGTAGTTAACTTTATGGGAACCCTTTTAAATATTACGTTATCCTTGTCTATTCCTGTAGAAAAACTCATAAAACACATTTTATAGAATCTTTTGACCTCTAATTCTAGATTTTAAAATAATTATCAATCTTAAACCCTAACCTTTAAATCTTAAATTATATAAATATTAGAAGACTTCATAAACAGAGAAGAAAATTCAGTCTCTCTAAGTGAACTTGAAGTATAATAAGTGAGCAAAACCAACAAATAAAATCTAAAAACAATGAAAATACAGAAAAGTCTTCTATAGTTTATATGTTTGGCCTTCCCAATTAAGATGGTCTAGCTCAGACAACGGTGAACACTACTTAAGACAACCCTAACTTCAATTGGTGCAGAATCTATTCATCTGCAGAATCCTTCTTGATAATATCATGAATCCCTAATGCAAGAGAGGTTATCTCATCCTCACGCCAAACATCCTCCAATGGTCCATATGGTTTCCTGCTAGGAGTGTCGTCATTCCCATTCTTGCACCTAAGGCACCATCCTCCCTCTAGATACCCTTCACAATATATTAGCTTTCCCAAACTCAAAGGGGGCAAACACTCTCGTAGATCATCAAAACTCAAACCGTACAATCTATTATCTGATAGATCCCTAATGAAACTGTGGCAAATATTCACCATCTCTAAATCCTCCAAGAAGCTCAGCACACGTTGCAAAGCCTTGGTGCTTGCTGGTATGGACCGAATGCTCAACATCTTTAACTTTGGGGTGTATTTAACCATGGCTTCAGCATGCTTTTCTTCAAAGATGCAACCACAAGAAAATTTCATCTCAGTGATGTTTTTGCAGTATCTACCAATTGCAGGAAATATGATATGACCGGGGACAGCAGAGGTAAGGGTGATGGACTCAAGGCCTCTCCATGACTTCATTGCTTTATTCACTCCTGCTGTTGAGAAATCACCCGTCTTTGGTAGAACAAGCCGTTTAAGCTTTTGGGTCCTACAAAACATAAATACATGTTTTCTTTTTCATCATGTAAGCTACAAAACATAAGCACACGTAAGCTAGCAAACATGCATGTTTTCTTTTTCATCATGTAAGCTACAAAACATAAGCACACGTAAGATAACAAACATGTTATTGGGGTAAAGTTACACATGCCACAAATTTTACTTTGAAGTACGAGAAATTAAATAAACAATACTTAATCTATTTTAAAAATTGAAAATTATACGTCTAGAACAATTTTAAAAGTTAAATTTCATATATATTTTAAAAAATATTTATGAAAACTTTTTAACTTAGACTTGTAAACATAAATAGTTTTCCTTTTTTTAAAGCTTGTATAATAGTCACATACATGTACAAAGAAGAGTAAAAGTGAGAATAGGAAAAATTGCTACCTTTCTGCAACAGTGATTAACTGCTCATCCGTTAAGTAGACATAATAATTAAATATTAAGCATGTTGTATTTCCATCGCTTAGAGATAGAATGTGCTTCAAGAACTGAGTCATTTTTGAACTTGAACGTCGATAAGCTCCAATTTTATTGGGTGGTGTGTTGAAACAGTAAGAGCTGAGTGTGGATAGATCAAGCTTGTGCCAAAGAGACGGGTCACGACAAGCTTTATTCCAAGTTTTGCAAACCAGTGAGGCAACTGCGAGGTCCACAGCATTGAGGTACGCAAAGATTGTCACCAAAATCTCATACAACAGATGATCATTCTTATCTTTTCTGGCAGCTGAATTGCTACGATGCATTTCTTAATGCTTCCTGCTAGTGTGTTAAATGTTTCACTCGATCATTTCAACTTTCTCATGAACAAGCAAGTGCATATCAAATATTCAAGAAAATTTGTACAATCTATATTCAAGATATCATCTGCGAATGTCCTTTATACAATTTTTTTCTTAAGAATTAGGAATAAATAAATAAAAGAGGTAATAAGGTTTTCCCAATCCTTATAAAAAACAGTAAAGAGAAAACCAAAGCATGTCTCTAACATGGATTCGCCCTCAACACAATCTAACCTTTCAAAACGACCTACTAGCCCTTTATATATGAACTATTTATATATGCTATTTGGCAATATATTTCTATGCTGAAAAATATGTATAATTTTATTTTAGGGGTAGGGGGTTGTAAAGGACATGGGAGAATTTGTGTAAAGAGTGAGACAAAATTAGAAGTTGTGGAAACAAAAATGTTGTACAATATGGGGAAATGATGTACAATGGATTGAAAGGGTAGGTGAAAATGGGGCTCGGGGGATCTTGACATGTGGTGTAGGAATCAATTTAAATATCAAAGTGGTAGGGGCTTCTTGGCCACTACAAGGAAATGAAATATGAATAACACTTGTGAATGTGTACTCTTCTTGTGAGTATAATGATAAAAATAAATTGTGAGACAAAATAACAAAAAGTAGACAAGACGAAGAGTGTAAAACATGGCCATTTTGGAGACTTTAATGTTGTTAAAAACTCAGAGGAAAGGAAGGCCTTAATAAGGATGATAATAGTATGAGAGAAATGGTGGGCTTTAATGAGTTTATTGAGAATACATAGATGATTGACTTGACCTTAGTTGGCCAAAAATATATATGGTATAAACCAAATGGGATAATAAAGAGTAAATTAGATAGAATTCTTGTCTCATGTGAATGGCTGGAACAGTGACAGGGTTTGAACAATATGTGCTTGAAAAGATGCTAAAAGGGATGAATATAGGTGGAATGTTGAGGTTAATTTACTACGATTTGCAGATGGCACGTTACTTTTTATGTAACAAAATGTCTTAAAATGTTGTTATTATAAAAGTATTTTGAGGTGCTTTGGAATTATGTCTAGGCTTAAAGTCAACTTTTATAAATATAACATTGTTGGGATAGGAGTGAGGATCAAAAGTTGCACAAATACTCTAAAATCCTAAACTGTGAAGTTATGATGAATGTCCATTCATATACTCAGGATGACTTGTGGATGAAGCAAAACTTCTGAGAAAGTGTAGTCAATAAGATTATGAAAAAGTTGACTAGATGGAGAGGTATATACCTATCTTTCGCTAGCAAAGTATGCTTAATTAAGTCAGTTTTCACACCTACCACTTTATGTTATCTATCTTTCTTCAAAGCACCACCTCAAGTGTGCCAAGAGATTGCAAGGCTATAAAGGAATTTCTTGTAGGGATGAAATGAAGAGGATAGAAAAATTGTTTGGATAAAAGGGAAAATTTTGTGTAAACCTAAGAAACATAGTGGATTAGGTATCAAGGATACTAGACTTTTCAATATTTTACTCTTAGCTATGTGAAAATGAAGGTTGAGAATAGTTAAACAAAGATCATGGAAGGAAATATTGAAGTCAAAATATGGGATATGGAGAAAGTTGAATGAAAATGGTAGGCCTAGGTAAGAATCAAGGTGGTGGAGAGACTTACGAAAAATATGTGAAAAGGAAGTAGGAGGATATTGATTTGATGAAAATATTCTTTGAAAGATTGGAAAAGGTTATAAGATATACTTTTGGAATAGGGTGCACGTGTGACTCTCTTCTCATGAATAAACTACCTCGAATGTATGCAAATGAAAAAAGAGGAAGGCATTAATAGTGGAGTTAGGAGTCTAAATTCAAATAAGTGAGAATGATATTTGGAACGAATAAGGGGTTGGTTTGAGTGGGAAAAAAGCCTTATAGCAAACCATATGGTAGAAATAGAATAGAAGACTCTATGCAAGAACCATGAGAATGTATGGGTAAGGTAGACGATACACAGTTAAATCAGCTTATGAAAAGCTACAGAATTTGAGTGAGGGGAAATATATACACTATGTTCTGAAAAGTGAAGGCCTTACACTCAACACAACATTTAGCATGGAGAGTGCTCTTGAATATAGTAACAACAAGACAAAATCTAAGTCTTAGGGAAGTTGTATTTGGTGATGACACTTGTGTTATGTGTGGTGAGATGGTAGAAACTGAGTCATTTATTCTTCACATGTTGTAACTATGGTTTGGAACATGTGTAATAGGTAGATTGGAGCACTTTGGAACTTAGTAGTAAAGGTAATTTGATTTGGAAGTTGAATTGCAATCATCAAGGACATTTGAGAGTTGAGAAATAACATATTTAAGAATGTTAAAGCAGATGTAGAATAAATCATGCATGACACATATTAAAGTCTGAGCCTGGTTGAGATATAAGTTCAAAATGACAAACTTCTCTTATCTCAAGTGGTATCTCCAATAAGGTACATAAAAATTTTAGTCAATTATCTAAGTGAAAGTTGGATGGTACAAAGTAATTTAGGTTAGGGTAACCTAGATAGAACAAAAAGATGAGAGCATACCCTGAGGTAATAATGCCACTAGGTTATCAATGCAAGGGAAGAATAAAGAGGAGTAAATTGGAATGCGGATCTCTGGAAAATAAATAGGTATATACAATGAGTACAACAAGTGTCACAATTAAGGGTTAACAATTTTACAATGTGGAAATCTAGGTACAAGTTTAGAGTTGAGACAAAGGTCATAGATGAGAGGATGAAGGTTTTTGTACCTGAATTTGTTGCTAGCAGGTTAAGTATAACCTTTACACTTCATAGGTAATGGTAAGGATTACAAAAAGAAATTGATATAATACAATAGAAGTGCATGCTTGACACAAAATACATTGGTACCAAAGTAGGAGTTTTGAAAAATGAGGGAGATATTTTGTAGGAACTGGGTTAGATCTCTATGTTAAATGGAATCAGGGATAGTGGTTTCCATGGTTTTTGACTTACAAGTAAAAAAATACTCTTTACAAATATGAGTGTTGATGTTATGAAACTATAGAATATGGGTTTTCAATAGTATAGAGGAGGAATTGATCTTGGTAATTAACTTTATATTTGCTGAATGAAGAGGTTATTGAAACAGAGGTGTACAATATATGACAGATGACTCAATATATTTCAACAAGCTTAATATAATGTGTAACTGAGTGTAAAGTTCTATAAGAGAATTAATGCATTAATGCTGCAGAAGATGTGGATGAATGCAAGGTTCACAATTCTGTGTAGAATGAAATAAACTGCAGTAAGGGGGACTCATGAATGGTAACTAACATGTAATGAGTTGTATTTTATGATAGAGGAAGAAATAGAAGAATGTTTGTTCTAATATGTTTTTCTGTATTTAAACCTATTGTGTTTCTTTAAATTAATCTTTTTTACAAATAAATTAATCAACTAACAAGAAGTAAAAATCATAGGAGATTTGGTGCTCCTTCAACTTTAGATCTCGGATAGGATGTTATTCTTAATATAACAAAATCCTGAGACATGAACTGCACATGGTAGGAATTAATGAAGCCAAAAAATTGAGAGATTCAAAAGATTTTTTTAGAAAAATCTGAGATCACCATTTGATATAAACCTCACTCAAAAATCTATTTCATTTTAATCAAATGTTTGGAGTTTCAATCCATGAAACAAGAAATCTAGTAAAAGATCCATCTAAAATACATTAAATAGTTAATTAATCACAATAATATCGAGAACTTAGTTCTATGTCAAATATTCCCATCATTTGTAAGGAAAGAACAATTGGCCTTCAAAATCTTGTGATAGATATATGTAATATTTTGATTCAGTGAACAACAAAAAGATTTTGTAGAATTTTCTTAGAATATATAGGGATATATCCTCGGGAGGCTGACATTAATTTTGAATTTGGTTAAAAATGCATCAATTATGACAAGTTGATCATTGTAGAAAATATTATATAACTTTCTCATGGCCTTATTACCATTTTTTTTAATCAAACCCAAAAAGCATTTCAGCTAGACAAAACAAACACCTTATAAATGTTTCATTTAATTAAGTAAATAACACTAAGTTTTATAAAATTCAGCAAACTCTCCCTAAATGTGTATAACATTTACAACTACCTCACCTAGAGAGATATAGGGGTCCTCTCATATAGTTTATTTTTAATCTTGAAACTAAATTAAACTATTTACAACTAACTATTTATATATTAGATAACTTAATTGAATTTTTATAGGTATTTTTAAAAAAAAAACTGAAAAATAATATTCAGTAAACACATTTCCTTTAGCAAAATAGATGCTAAAAAAAAAAAGATAAGTAAAAAATGATGAAGATAAAAAAGTATATCCTTAAACACTGTTGGGTGCTTAGCATGATTGGTAAATTTGTTGTCCTTGTGCTGGATTTTTTAGCTTAAGTATACTTAATGTAATATTTCAGTTTTAAAAAATTGAATTGAACTGAATTTTTGTTTTAATAAGAATAGTTTACATTTTTTGGTACAGTTTATTTCAATTATTTAATAGTTTAGTTTAATATATATTTTGGAATACCCATACATACATCATACCCTTTTTATTATGATTAATATCTACTTCAAAATTTTGTTAATTATAGGATGTTGAAATGAGTTGAATTGAATTAAATTATATAAAAACTATACTAAATAATAAAATAAGTTTTTTGTTAATTACAAAACTGGACTTCTATTTTCCAGGAATTGATTGCATTATATATAATAATAATAATAATAATAATAATAATAATAATAATAATAATAATAATAATAATAATTATTATTATTATTATTATTATTATTATTATTATTATTATTATTATTATTATTATT
>Ga0209700_102676_pt1 | contig 35610 bp, 7 predicted proteins | sample SiratroredBW_FD_187528 | JGI IMG/M metagenome (GOLD analysis project Ga0209700, IMG submission 187528) | Root nodule microbial communities of legume samples collected from California, USA - Siratro red BW (SPAdes) (version 2) | ecosystem: Host-associated > Plants > Roots > Nodule | place: USA...
TACCGTTTGTATAAATTTGAATTTAAATATAATTTTCGTCCTATATTTTACAAAATCCACAACTTTAGTACCAACTTCTTTTCTGTTTAATATTCATATTTGTATTCCTTGAACTTTTTTTTTTTTGTAGAATTTTATTCCTTTAATCTTTAATTATCTACATCTTCGTTTAACGTTTAGTTCGACTATATGTAACCAATTGTTACTTTGAACTCAACGTAGTTAGATAGAGAGAAATACTCGTGACTTTTTTGACATGATTGAAAAGGGAGGCAAGTAAGATAAATGTAATTTAATAATAATTTAATATATCTGTTAAATTTTAAAATTAAATTATAAATAATTAACAATAAAGAATTAAACTTTCTTAAGAAAATAAAATCACCAATAGATAAAATTAATTGAATAAAATTAAAAAATTAAGAAAAAATAATTATAGATTGTTTAAAATATGATAAACAAAAATTAGAATTATCCTTAAATTTAATTAGAATATAATGAGAATATACAGTTCTATATGTTGTTTTGAAATTACAGTCTGTGTGTTGATTTTTATAACACTTAATTTAAAAATCGTATTTCAAATAATTATAATCAATTAGTAATACAAAAATATTTAAATTAACAATGAAATTGAACTCATTTATAAGTTAATTATCTTAAGTTTGATTATACTTTTAAGTTTTTCATAATTGATAATTAACATGTAAGTAGCTGAATGAATTATTTTTTAGTTTAGTTCTATTCTGATCACGAGAATTTTCATGATTAATCTTAGTCAATCCAAATCGAAGTTGTTCAAAATCAAGGATTTTTAGTTTGGAGAGAATATATAGGGGAATTTGGGACCAAATAATAATGCAACAGTCCTTCTGATGAGTGACAATCCTCATATGTGCAAGGTTGACGACTTGAAGCGCAATGGTTTGTGTAGGTAGACAAAATTTTATCTACACCATAATGGACACCAAATTATTTTGGTCATAATTTTTTTATTATTCTTGATCAGTCTCAAATAGAAGTTATTCCTCTCTAAAGAAAAAGTCTTTTATTTTATAATTCCATTCTTCTATAGAATAATCATATTCAATTACTATAATCCAACATATCTTATTGGGTGGACCAAATATTAAAATATTAGTTATTTGATATATGTGGTAATGAATTTAATTTTAATAATTTTAACAAATTATTATTTTACCATTCATCAACGATCCATATTACAGTCTAACTACTCATATTCTTCAACCTATTTCTAAATGGATAAAATTATTAATTTTTACACTCCCTTCTATGCTAAAAAGACCCCTATAGGTTCACGAAGGGAGTAGTCCCTTAACTTTTTTTTTTTTTTTCCATTGCTACAAATAATACTCTACTATTTTAACTTTGAATTCTTAAATTCTATTCCCTCCCAGATTTTCATGAATCAAACTGCTTAAATTTCACTTATTCACCTAGAATAGATAAATTCTAAATGTTTGCCTTCTTTCAAACCTTACCATCTAATTTCCATCATGGGAACTTCAATTGTTTCCTGAACGTGGTCCATGAATGTAATGACACTTTTGGAGTCACTTTCACATTTTGGAGTCACTTTCACATACCTGTTTATTATTTACCCAAGTCAATGCACTCCATTTAAGATTCCCCTGACCCAGAGTTCTGTGGTGATCGAGAACTTATCCTAAGCTTTGGGTGCAACAATGGAGCCATTGGCCGCAACAATGGAGCCATTGGCCAAACTAACTACCCATGATCCCATTACCAACGCAGTGAACCCTTCACGAGGACCATCATTAATAGTAGAGAATTCTTGGGAAGTTGTTTTTGAGATTTGTGCTGTTACATTTGAATTTTGTTTTCCTTTGTGCTAATTCAATATTCCAAAATATAACGGGTTGAATTTAGTTAAAACAATGAAACTTGAAGAGATGGAGTTATGTTAGAAAAAAAATTGCAAATAAACTTTAAATGTAAAGCCTATTAGTACTTTTAAATCGAAAAATAGAAAGGAAGGATTGGGAAGGAAAATAAAATGATAGAAGGAAAAAAAATGAAAAGAAAAATTGGAGGAAAAGTAAGTCGAAGATAAATTTATATAATCTAATTAAACACGAATTAAGTTATACAGTTTCTATATGACATCATTTTTCACAAACATCAATTTCTTCTATCATCATATAGGTTACAAATTTGCTTATCTATAACATTTCCAATTTCACTTAAGATTTTGAAAACTAGCTTAATTACTACTAGATTTATGATTCCATGACTTCTTGGAATCAAATATTTAACATTCGCACTTCTTAAGATTTTGAAAATTAGCTTAATTACAACTAGATTTATGAATCAATGACTTCTTGAAAGCAGATATTGAACATTTACACTTTAGACTAATTTTGACTCAAGATAAGAATCTATCTCTTAGAAGATAGTTCACCAAAAATTAGGATAATTCTCTTTACTCATTGCAATAAATACATATGCATACGAATATAAAATTCTTATCAACTTCTCATTCTTAATATTTTTCATCTATGTGTTTAAATATCAGTTAGTAAAATATAAGTATGTCTCACAAACTTTCATTACCACAGATAATTTTCATTCTCATTTATAACATTAAAAAATCTAATATAACACATTTCACCACATATAAATCCAACTAACCATATTAATACACACATTATGTAAAATCAATAATAAACAAAATCATTTGAATAAGTAAAACATACACTAAACACAAGAAATATTACACAAAAGATATTTCTAATGCTAGATTGGTTACTTGAGTTATATAACTTGTTCTTTAAACATTAAATTAGATGTTTGAGTAATCAAATTCTTAAAGGAGAGAAAATCAGTATACTTTCTTTCTCACTCAAGCATCCATCACTTCTTTCTATATAAAATTTAATTTTAATTTATAGGAGAAAATTCTTGTTTAATTTTTTTTTTTCTTTTGAGTTCCTGCAGGTCCTTATTGTGAGAATCTTATGTAAACCACACCAAGGTTGGCGTGTAGCTAGTTGAACGTTAAGAGGGTGGCTCTAAGTGCAACGAAAGTTAGAGTTTGATGTCACTATACACCGTTCAGTGTTTTGTTGTTTTCCTTTTGTTCTTAAAAGCATGTAAAGCAAATGATCTTAAGGATTTTTTTTCACAAGGTGATGTTGTAAGAATTTCTGAACTCCAGAGGATGATGTGCTAACAACTACATGATGAGAAAAGCAAAACCATGACGCAGACAGTAACATCGGCCGAAAATACGTTTAAAACACGACAACGAATCCTTTTTTGGTTCAACTTTTGTCTACTTCTATTAAAAAACGAGAAATAAAAAATTCTATTTGACTACGTCATGTTAAATTTGAACAAGATAAAGTCACGGGCAACCATCCTCTATAGTTTGACTATTAAAAGATTTGTTTCTTTCAATGAAATTTCTACAAAACTACAAGATCAACTGAAATATGTGAAAACACCAAACTGCCATAAAAATAAACCTTTTTATTTTTTCAATGCATCATTCTACATTGGGTAGATAGTTCAATGGCCAAAGAAGAGCAAGCAATGAGGCGTGGTTCTCATGCAAGAATAGGTGTGAAGGTGGAAGAGTCTTGCAAACTAGTAGCATATTTTCTAGCCCACAGGTCATAGTGAATAATTTCTTCAAGGGAAGGCGAAGACAACAATTCATCTTGATGCTTCTGGCATGTTAGCTCCACCACTTTGAATATATCCAAATACCCAATCCTGAAAACACCAAAATAGCCAATCAGATCAGAAATTATACGAGGACACTTCAAAAAGAAGAAGAAACGAAGTAACAAGACACCAAAGGCTTTTTTAACAAATGACCAAACACTTGGCCACCCAAGTCACATTATAACAATTTCAATCAAGGTAACAATACCGAGAGATATAATTCTACAGAAATAGATGTGAGTGAAAATTTGTAATGAGGAAAAATAACTGAGTCTTACTTCTCATCAATAAACATCTCTACAGCTTTCTCATTTGCTGCACTAAGAACTCCTGTCATTGTGCCCCCAGCACGGCCAGCAGCATAGGCAAGATTCATGGATGGATACTTTACATTATCTGGAGTTTTAAATGTAAGTGAACCAAGCCTACACAATCACATTTCAAATACAACTACGTCAGAACACATACTCCTTGACAATTCAAATTAAATTAACTGATTCATCTTGCATAATAACGTCTTATGATGGTAAAGAACACTTAAAGTGAAATGGAACTTATAGAAACAGTATTCCTTCAAATTATTTACCATTTACAGCACTGATGCACATGTATGGGAAAATAATAGTTTCCTGGAATTATTCACTTAATTTTTCAAAAGCTCTCAGAAAGCTGGCAGAAATAAGTTATTTTTTTTAAAGATAAGTTGAATCAAATTCCATCTTTTACATTCTAAGGAAATGCATGAAGAATAAAATATACTTCCTAGCTGGAAGCTAGGCGACAGCCAAAATGAAAACAAAAATTAAATGATCTGACCATTCAAAATAAGAATCATCAACAATTCAAATTGGACTAAAACACTTTCATTTAAGAATAAAGGCTTCTAAACTTGAAAACTGTAAGTCAACTGAATCTGTCAATTTGCTTTTAGTATGGATGGAAAATAAAATTTGGTTGAGCTGAAATTAGTAAGCAGCAGGGAAAAATTATATTACTTGCAAAGATCAAGCCGAGGCCAAGTGACTTCAGAACAATAAACCCTGTCAGGCCATGACATTGTATAGAGGATCGGCAGCCGCATATCGGGCCACCCCAGTTGTGCAAGAACAGATGAATCCTGGAATCAAGAAGTGATTTAGTATTACATGATGATTAAAAATATTTAAGGATGTTTTTATCCTTTCTTCTATACCCTCTTGTATACTATACACGAGTTTAATCCCACCCATTTGCTAAGGCCTGGGTGCGATGGTTATTCAAATATATGGATATTACAACAAAGTAACCAACATAAAATAGAACACGGTGTTGACCTGTGTTTCAATCATAGAATGTATGATTGATTGCGGATGAATGACAATCTCAATATTATCGTAGTCAGCTCCAAACAAGTAATGTGCTTCAATTACTTCTAGACCCTGCAAAGAAGTAAAATAAATTTAAGTTATAACTAGGAAATTCATACTACATAATTATGCAAGAGGCTCTTCTCGTCCAATTTGTTGACATAAAGAAACAAACCTTGTTAAAAAGTGTAGCAGAGTCCACAGTTATCTTTTTCCCCATATTCCAGTTGGGATGTTTTAATGCATCAGCTACTTTAACATCCTTCAGTTTATCAACTGGCAAATCCCTGTCAATCACCGAGGGATGATACTTGGAGTCAAATTGATTATACATATCCCGGAAACAATACTAAGAGAGCAATAATTCAAGGTTTTCCATTATCAAAGAACATTAATTCTGACAGACAACAGCACAGGACATTCAGATATATACATAGGAATGTTTATGGTGCTACATATTCTCTTTCAGTTTACTTCCAGTGCAAAGCAATAGATGTTTATAAAAAGAAAACATGGTTCAACTGAACATGCAAAACGGGCCAAATGAAGTCATATACACACCTGAAAGCACCTCCAGATGCAGTTAGAATAATGCGCCTAAGTGCACCCTCTGGTAACCCCTGGATACACTGGAGCAAAGAAATCTTTTAAGCTTTTGCAGTAAAAAGTGGAGCATATGATGAAATAATTGCTGGCAGTCAATAAGAAAGGTGCAGAGGCCAGAAAATATACAGATAATAAATAACATTATCAAGAAATAATAATTGCTTGCACACATGATTATTAAAGATTATGTGCTTTCTTACCTGAAAAATGGCAGAATGTTCCGAATCAGCTGGAAGTATCTTTACGTTATGCTTCTGAGCAAGAGGAAGAACAAAAGGACCTCCAGCAATCAATGTTTCTTTGTTGGCCAAAGCTATGTCTTTCCCTGCTTCTATCGCAGCAACTGTTGGCTAATAAAAGAATGAGAGGATTTGAGCTTTCTAATATTAATAGATATGTAGATGCATGGACAAAGAAGACCTCATTACATGGCACAGCAAAGAGATTGGTTACCAAGAAAAGAAAAAAAATAGGGAAAAGAAATTTACCTTCAGTCCCGCACACCCTACTATTCCTGTTACTACACTGACTGCATCTGGGTGACGAGCAACCTGAGAATATATAAGCTGTAAGTCATGAAAAAGAAAAATGGCTCTCTAACAAAACTACCACATATGAATAAAGCAGATGTCCACCTCAACGATTCCCTGCTCGCCAGGGATGATCTCAGGTTTCTCTTCAACATCATGCAAAGCCTCTTCAAGTTCACCAATTAGCGACTCGTTTCTAACAGCAACAAGTTGAGGCTTAAATGTTTTTATCTGTGGAACATAAATATTAAAAGGGATTATTCTCTTATTTTTCCTGGTTGTTATATTGAAACATTAAATCTGGTCATAGATAGACCAAAAGTAATCGACAGTTCCATTACATGCTGGGAGTGAAGTGGTTACCTGGTCTGCAAGAAGAGTAACGTTTGAACCAGCTGCAAGTGCCACAACCTTAAACTTGTCTGGATTCTCTGCCACAATATCTAGTGTCTACAAAAGCATACAGGGGAAAAGATGCACTACATCAAACAATATATGAGACAAAGGCAAGTTAAGCTACATCTACAAGGGGCAAACATCAAGTATTCCCAGTCTTACATCTATCTATCTGTAACACCCCAAAAGAATCGTACATTCATTTGAAAAATGTACTCCAACAAATGTTTGCAAGCAAACAGCATCTTGCAGGTCCAGCCAACAGCTTACATTGGTTAGGAATATAATCCGAATGGCGAATCCTATTTGTAAGACTAGCCCCAATGGCCTCCATTTAAGTTAGGTTTTGACCCAGATGTTCGTAATAGACCATTATTAGCCATTACCACTTACAGATTATGATGATAGAGGGAGATTCCATTAGCATCAAACCAATACCTGAGTTCCAATAGAACCAGTAGATCCCACAATAGATATGGGTTTCGGTCCCTCCCATGTCTTGCCAACTTGTTCTGGAAACGCTCGTCCCGGCCAGGCTGGTGGTGGCGGCGTCTGCAGTGAGCAATTAACTCGCTTTCCGCACTCTTTTCTCTTAAAAGCAAAGCCACCTGAGCACCAAATTCAAAGGACCATCAAAGTCAAACCATCCATGTTGCATGTAATTGATATCAAAACATAACACAGCATACAAATATTCCCTTTTAAAAAAACAAACATATTGTCTTTTCACAAAACAAAACATCATAGTACATCAACAAAGCCGCCAATAACAGTATAGGACCGGAAAGTAGCATGATTTCCGGAAAGAAGAGAAACAAAAATTCAATGGAGAGGGAGTTTCTGCATAAAGCCGTTAACTTTGACATTTCCCAGAATAGAAGAGGAAGAAGCATGGTTTGAATGAACAGAGGAAGAGAAAAAGAACCTGGGAATTTTGCTGTGAGACAATTAGACTTGAAGGAATCGGAGAAAAAAAGGGACTTGACTTCAGCCGGAGAAGAGATATTGAGCGCCATCACATAGACCCAAGTGGAGTTTGGGGAAAAAGAATTGAAATCTCGAGCAACAAGAATGGTGGCAGCAGAAGGAGGTTGTGTGGTGCTTGGAATGGCTGAGTTTTTTTATATTAATACTAATAGAGACCACAGTGGATGTGGTCTCTCTGACACATGAGAGATGCATTTTTTATTTTTATTTTTTTTCAATTTATTTATCATAATTAATATGTGGAAAGAAAGAGAAAATGAAGGGAGACTGAAATAGGAATTTAATATGAAGGATGAAGAAAAGAGGAGAGAGTGAGGACGAAACAGAGTTAGGAGAAGTGCGCAAAAGCATATGCGGAAATTGAAATATCAACTGATGTGGAGTTTAGTAACATAGATGATCCATTTTTATAGTTATTGTAAGAATTCTTTCTAAAATTTCTAATTTCTAATCTTTTTAAATTACTTACAGAAATAAAAATATACTTTTTTTCTGTTTTTTATATTTGTTATTTATCTATTCTTATATTTATTTTTGTCTTAAATTATTAAAGCATATCTAATTTATTAAAAATTTAAAAAAATTATATTAATTCTTTTAATTTTAGTTTTATAATTTACTTTTAAGTTATATTTTATTAATTTTACTTTTTTATAATTATTTGATTTTTATTTAATTATTATTTAATATTCTTATTTGATATTTTTAAGATATGTATCATTTTAATATTAAATGCTTAATAATGTTATATTTTTTTATTGTGATTTTTTATTTTTTATAAAAAACATTTAATTATATTTAGAATATAAAACTGTATATAAATGTGAATAGAAATATACTTATTTCTCAAAATAAATAAGAGAAAATGAATATTTGTGAAATATAAAAGTTAAAGAAGATTCAAATTTTGCATTAAGGATATGATATTCAAATTCAACTCCTTGTATTGTGATTCTTAGATGCAAGATAGTTAAAATTGAGATTATGAGTGGAACATGATGGGTTTATAAAATGGTAGATCCTTAAATGATAACATGAATTATAGATTATCAAAAACATGAACTCTGTAACAAAAAAGTACTCTTAATCCTAACTTAGTTTGAAATTTATCTTGAATTTTAATTATAATAATTTTAATTAGATAGTGGTTTATTTTAATTAAAAGTGAAACTTATTCAACCAAGAATATGAATGCTTCAACATAAAAAAAACTATTTATTTTCAATTGAGTTTGGAATTTGTTTTGAATGTTAATTAGATAATGTTACCAGTGACAATAGACATACCAAGGTATAATTTTAATTGCATTAATTTATAATTAAAATTAGATTGGACTCAACCAAGAAGGTGAAGAGTTAGTGTAACAAAAATTCAAAATCACACATTTTTTTTTAATTTAAATCTAAACAATACATATTATTCAGATTTTACTAGATTATAATCTCAACCTTTTTTTTACTATAGTAAAATAATTTTGTATAAAAAAAATCTTGTATATCACCATTTTGAATTAATAAAATTTCATTAAATCTCTATAAGAATTAATGTTTTATTTATTTCACATTTATTGTGTTTTATTTATTAATTAATTTTATTTTGTTAAAAAGTAAGCATAACTTTGGTTTTATATTTATTTAAATTGCAATTAATTATTTTATTGATGGTGGTTTTAAAAACAATTTTGTATATCACCATTCTATATTAATCAAATTCTATTAAATTTCTACAAGAAAATTTATACTGACGTTATTCTTTTCAGTGTTCACTGATGTAGGAATTAATGTTTTATTTATTTCACATTTAATATGCTTTATTTATTTATTAATTAATTTTTGTTCTGTTAAAAAAATAAGCATAACTTTAGTTTTATATTTATTGGTGTTTATCTTCTTGAAATGTTCTAAATTGCAATTAACTATTTTCTCATCTATGAGACTTTTTTATTTTATCAACACTTTTTCATTTTTTATTTCTCTTAATAGTATTTATTACTCTTTAATTCCTGAAATAACATTATTTTATTTTCTGTAATAGTTATTAAAGATTGTGATTATTAGTTTATTAAAACTAAGATAAAAAAATATAAAAATAATTGAATTCAAATTGAAAAAAAATAATACAAAGAAAATAAAATGAAATATTTTATAATTTTTTAACTAATTAATTATAATAGGAAAAATGATAAATTATTTTATTTTATATTTTATAGTAAATTTAAATTTCACATAATAAATTATATTAAAATAAATTATAATAATTTTGTGATTGTATTTTTATATTCAAATTGATATTGGAAGAAAAAATTATAATAAATTATAAAATTGTTATTTGAATTAAAATTTATATTTTTAGTTTTTTTAAAAAATATCTAAATAATTAATGGCAAAATTCAAATAAAATTTTGATAAAGATAAATTTTGATTTTTGATAAAGATAGAATTTAATTTTTGATATAGATAAAATTTGATACTTTATTAAAGATATCATTTTGTTTTTTATAAAGGTAAAATTTGATTTTCGATAAAGATGTAATTAATTTTTTGATAAAGATAAAATTTGAGTTTTGATAAATATAAAATTTATGTTTCATTTTATACAAAGTATTTAGTGTACCATAATTAAACTTTAGTAAATATATGATTGTCATTTATTTTTTTCTTTACGTTCAATGTGTATTGTATCATTCCAATAATTAACAATTTTTAAGTAATAAACATAATATTTAAAAATAACTCATAAATAAATTAAATTTTATTTAAAATTTTTAAACCATTTAACTGAAAGATTTATTTACAAAAATACTTCAAAAATTTTATTTTATTTTTACTATTAATTATTTGGATATACTTTTAACAAATGAAAAATAAATTTTTTAATTTAAATAAAATTTTTATTATTTATTATTAGTTTTTTTTCTAATATTAATTTTTAATACAAACATATAATTTATTATAATAAAGTAAAATCACAAAATCATAAAAAGAAAATAAAAAATAATAATCATAATTAATGTATTGACTATAAATTAATTAAAAAATAAAAAAATAAAAGAGTGTTATTTTAAAATTTAAAAAATAAAAAATATTATTGAGAAAAATAAAAAATAAAAAGTACTATTAAAAAAAATACAAAATAAAAAAATGCTAATTAGGTAAAAAAGTATATCTATAAATCTATTTAATAATTGGCTTGACATGATGATACATATATTTTAATTCAAATACAGTAATATTTTATATTTATTGAATGCTCTTTAATACTACGTGTAACTAATAAATACTTATATAGTTTTATTATTATAATTTATTTTTAATATTTTAAATTGCCAACAAGGGGCCTTAAATAAAAATTTCGAAGAATATATAGTTGTAATGGATAATCAAAAGTTTTGGTGTTGATGTTCCTATTGAATCTACTCAACTCAAAAAGTATTGTATCCTATACAAAATACAAAATAAAGTGTTAAAAAACATGTGCCATGTAGAAATAATAGTTAAAACATGTTTTGTTTGGATTAGGTGGAACAGAAAAGAAGTAAATAAAAAATAAAAATAGTCATTTTAACGAACTTATCATAGAAATCAAAGTATTAGAAATTAACAATCATCCTATTTTTAAGTAACCTAGACCTACAAATTATTTAAAAAATGCATGAAATATAGTGATTTAAAAGAAGACTAAAGGCAAATGATAATTAAAAGATAAAAATGTTTGAAGAGACGAGTAAAACAATGTGTTTTGAGTGGAAGAGGTTGTTAGCTATAAATGAAGCAGACAACTGTGTAACATGCATGAGGTGACAGACTGACAAAAGCACGTGATTCTACTCACCGGACCACACTCCATTGGAAAAAAAAATGGTTATTCACCTTTTTTTATACACTAAGTTTAATGTATTACAAATTTTTTAAAATATCAAATGTGTTTTGATATAAAAGAGAAGATTAATAAAAGTATAAAAAAATGAAATTATATGTTCAAAAATAATTTTAAAAAAATGATGAGATTTATTGTTTCATTTTTTTTCTATTTGTTCCATTTTCTATTTTTATTAGCAAACAGTTTGCATATTTATTTTATTTTTCAATTTATTTACTCTACCAACTAGCTTGCATTTATTATATTTTTATTTTTATCATATAAAATACTATTACTGAAATTAATGAGATTCAATTTTATAACTGATGTTGATGTAATGTAGAAATAATTTGTTAATTTTATTATAATAGGATTGAAACATATCTTTAAGTGTTTTTATTTATTTTATTCATGGTTGTTAAATATTTTTTTTATAATAATGGCAGTGGTGGAGATACCTACTATTTTTTCTTACACGTTTTAAATTCTTTTTATAAGTTCTTCAATTAAGTCTCTGGTCTTCGAAATGTTTTACCAAAAGCTTTTATAAGAGAAATTTAATTTAGTTGATCGAAAATGTTTCTCTCATAATAAAATAAAAATATAGAAGTTAATAACCAATATTCTAAAATTTTAAGGATAAGTTTAATTCATAAAATATTATTGAAATAAAAAATTATAAATATATTACTGTTGTAGCATCCAAAAAGATGTGTTTTAAATATAATAAAGCGTGTAAATTTATAGAATATCATCTTTGTTGGTTATATAATTATATTATATAACCTAAATATATATGCAGCCAAAATAAAGTACGTATTAGTACATTTACAATTAGGTAAAAACTTGATAATAGCAGATTATAAAACTCACAAAAAAATAAGTTACATTTTTTTTAAAAGTAAGAACATGTGTTATAATTAATTTGTAATTTAAAATTTTTCTTATATTTATTATTTTTGTCCCAAAGATTTTTAATTGCTCTTGATTATATCTTAATACCTCTTGACTATAGTTTTATAGTTGTTCTATGGAATATTTTATTATTGAATTAAAGTAGTTTAGTTATTATTAATAATCTAGTATCATATCTTGACAAGTTAACATAAATATTATAGTCAAATAAATATGATTAAAGAGGATGATAGTTTACTTGGATGATGATTTTTAAGAGTTAAATTGATCTCTAGTTTTGTATGATGAATGTAATTTTTTAATTATAAATGGATTATCTTTTGTATTCCCATAATCTTATTTTGAGCCTAAAATACACTCCTTGACCCATACGGATCATTTAAAAATGAATTAAATAATTTTACATATAAAAACTATCATATATTTTAATAAATCTAAATATATTATAAGTTCAATAAATACCATAAAATTAATTCTAAAACCATTTTTTAGAAGATCCATTTACATAAGTTTATTTTTTAACTTTTAATCCCAAATTAAAATCAAAATTACCAGTCGAAAAAAATAAATTCAAAAGTAAAAAAAAACCAGTTTAGATTGATTTCAATATTTAAAAAAAAAAAATTGGTTGGAGAAATCTATAGTTCTAAAGCAATAATTTATGAGGTTCTAATGCAAAAATGGATACAGTGCCATCATCACAACAAAATGATAAATTTTAAATTTGACTAAATGCATGTTCTAGTCGGAGTCTCACATGCTTTAATAACTCCTTGATAATTTTTTTTATGCTATGCCACATAACTTTATACACATAAAATTATATTATCCTAACATATGGAAACTTCACGAACCAGTATAGACATAGTATAGCAAGTGAAACAAAAAGATAATGTTAAAAATAATGATATCATATCAGAAAATGAAAAAACAATATTATGAAAATAATCTTATCAATTATGATTTTTTATATGCAACATTAATCACAATTAAGAAACAATAAACCACTCATTTTATTATATTATTATATTGAAAACAGGATAAAGATTGAATAAATACCAGCAAACCACGTAACTACATCGTTCTGCTAAACATTCAAAGTTCAAATATATTACTTTAAGTCAAATGTTTTGCTACATAAAATAAATTTACATATTTATGCTTCAAATTGGTCTGCAATTCAAACTTGTCAAAGTGGTCCGCAATTCAAATATAATACAATAATAATATTTAAATCAAGTTTAATTACAAATATTTGACCTCGATTTGAAATATTATTGTATGCACTGTTTTATTAAGTCAAACTTCACATACGTAATGAACCTTTCGTTTTCAAAGACCTTAATGCATTATTGTGGGACAGTGATTTCGCAATATGTATACATTTAAAGATATGAAAATATTTTAAAGTAACTTATCTCAATTATTAGGAAAAAATAATCACTACGTGCTTCTATATTTTTTTTAAAATAAATTAAATAATGTATAATAAATCATTTTTAATATTATTAAAAATGTAAATAGCTTTTTAAATTCGAGATATAAATAATAGTTTACAATAATAATTATTTGAGTAAAAGAGAACATAAAAAAGTATATACAAAAAGCATCATATTTCTTTATATATATATATATATTATAAATAAATAAAGATGTTCAACTTTAAATTTTAGCAGATTAAAATCATAAAGCAATTTAAATAAAATAAATAATAAATAAACCCTTATTTATTGACTTTAAAGAAATGTTATCTTCAGAAGATATCATCTTTACAATTATTTACTTATAAGGTCAAATTCTGGACATGGAAGTTAGCTAAGGAATAAATCAATTAAGAATGAACAAGATGCTTCATAGTTCGGCATTTGTTGAACGCAGACGCAGTGGGCCCTTTTTTATTTATATTTTTTCATCTTTATCTTCTGTTCTTGTCTATAGACATAGAATGAATCAAATTCTGTGTCCTACGGTGGTACTTGCTTAGAAATGGTCAAAATTACCCTATTTTATTATCAAAGAAGGAATTTAACGTAATTATAATTAATGAGCTGTAGCTAGATGAAAGTGAGTGAGGTAGGGAAAAAAGGATAAATGAAAATGAGATGGATTTTAAGTGAAAATGAATAATTAAATAAAGAGTTAAGGGATGAAAAGAGTGTATCAATATATTTTTTCTCATTAACATGATCTAAGTCTAATATTTAAGCAATGCTTGAAATTTTTGTATAAGTTTAGTGAATTGCATAGTTTATTATGATGCTTCATGTCACAATTAATTTCCTCAATCACATACTTCAACAAATTTCATAATATAGTAGGATTTCTCTTGAGACAATCCAAATCCAAAAGTCCACACTTACACCTATTAAATAGAAATATCAAGGGACACTTCCTTGGTAACGCAAAACTTCTTCAAAAGCATTAATTCACTCTCTTCATTTTCCAAGCAACACACAGTGTGATCAAAGTTACTAAACTTTTTGCTATGTGTTTATTCCTTTGACTTTATGTTATGAAGAGTTTCATGAGTTGACTTTGTAATTCTCAAAACTTTATTTTAGGATCTTCGTGATTGAAAATCCCCAAGTGCTGCTTCTATGTGTGTTATCACATTGTCTTGACCCTCTGTTTTTTACATTCCAAACTAAACAAATGAAGAATAAAATATGGCCAGCTGCAAGTGTGGTGAGGAGCCAAAATGGAAAACAAAAATCAAATGATGTGACCATTCAAAATTGACAATTCAAACTGGAATTAATAAAATTTTATTCAACAATGAAGACTTCTAAAGAACCATTATATGATCGTTTCTCCTTTCTTCTATTCCCTTTTCTATATATTATATGTAAGTTTAGCCCACCTTTTGGTAGTTCAGCCGACCTTTGCTAGTTTATCCGATGGCTGGGAGTTGAAGGTGCTTGATTCCTCGTCCATTTGTATCTTAATATATGATATTGAAATGTGGTAAACAACATAACATAGAATAAAGTTTAGATCTGTGTTTCCATCTTTGAGCGAAAGTATGATTGTGGATGAAGGACCATCTCAATATCATAGTCACTTCCAAACAAGTAGTGTGCTTTGAATGATTGTTTATAGGGCTGTGAAGTAGTAGAAATTTACCCTAAAGCTACGAAATTCATACCACATAATTAAACAGATGGATAGTAAGACTTTTTCAATCCACTGTACATAAAAAGAAAAAGAAAGAAACCTTGTTAAAAAGGTATCATAGTTGACATTTTTTTTTCCTATATAATTCATTTGGGACACTTTATCCATGGAAAGTTTTAATATCTTTTTAAGTTTATTAACCGGCAAAATCCATATTAATCATCACGAAACGATGCATGTTAACTCGTAAATTATTCTAATAGTAATGTTAGAAAATGTCATTTCTTAGGAACTCTATGTAAGTAATAATATTGTAAAGTAAAAATATTGCTTTTTAAGATATTTATTTGTGTTTAATCAATATGTATTTCTACTAATTTTGGACTAAAAACATAAAAATATTGATTCATTAAAATTAGAGGGCGAGGTAATTATAAATTTGAAATAATCAAAATTTAAATTATTCTATTTAATGAGAATAAAGTTTTAATAGGGTTGAATTTTATGAACCTATTTCAATACAATTTCTGTAATTAATATATCTTTAGCATGACTCCAACATTACACAATAAGCTCACTAGTTCATTCAATTATTTACTAACAAATTCTAAACTTAATATGTATTTTTTTTAGTTCTTTTAACACAATATTTGGACGAAGATCAAGTGTCATAAGAAAAAGATAATATCTTATGTTGAGTATTATACTCTTAAGTTATTTAGTCTTGAGGACTAAACTTTAAATCATGCCAATATTTAAATACAACTCAGCATAGACAATCAAACCTTACAACATTAAGCATCCAAGAAAAAAAAATACAAGAATTATATAAATAAATATATTATAAATAAAAAACTATATATAGAAAAGACTCATTACATTTAACCTTAATAAGAAGGGTGTTAGGTATTCCAAGACATTTTTAGTATCAAGACAAAGAGAGTTATGAGTTTGAGGGTGGAAGTCTTACAGAGACATTTCCTCTCTCATACACTATCTCCCCATTGAGTTTTATCTTTTTCTCATTCTCTCTTCAAAAGTGAATGCAACATGTCAAGTTTTTTCTTTTCAATTCACTTCGAAAGGGTAGACTTGACTTTCATTGCACGAGAATATAAGTTCGTTGGCCAAGAATATAAGCTAATTAGATGAGAAGTAGTTTTTTTAATTAGTTTTAACATCAAAACTAGGAAAAGACCAATTCAAGGTTCCCCATGATCAAACAATATTGATTCAATAGAGGAGAACAACCATAAGTGTTCGAACATACATTGGAAAGTTTTCTGAGCTACTTTAGATATACCCTTTCAATTTTCTTCCATTCAGAGAAAACATGGAGCAAACTGAACATGCAAACAACCAAATGAAGTGTATGAGAAATATGTGGATAATAAATAGCGTTTGCGTTTATTGATCTTGTCGCACATAATTTTTAGTTTATTATTTGGTTTCTTACCTTAAAAATGGCAAAATGTTATGAATCAGCTATTTTTACGCTATGAGCAATATGAATAACAAAAGGACCTCCGACTGTCAATTTCTTTGTTGCCAAAATGTCCACTTCTGCACCTTCAAATGTTTTTTAGCACCTCCAAATTTTTGAAAATTTCAAAATTACCCTATTTATAAAGATCCTTGCGAGATGGAAGTGCGTGATTTTGAAAAAAATAAAAAATTTTTGGAACAGCTTGTTCTTGAACTTGGAAAATAGATTCCCGAAATGATTTATTTCAGAACCAATATTTATGCTTTTGTAATAAATCAATCCGAAAGTCATTTTTCATGTTTCGGAGTAATTTATTTCAAAAATATTTTAAATTTTTTGAAATCACTTACGGAATATATTATTTTAAAAGCATAAAATTACTTCTGGAACAGTATGTTCCGGAATGAGCAATTCTGAAAATTAATTTTCAGATTTGGACTTTTAGAATTATTTATTTGGGAAGTTTTTTATTTATTATACCTTTACTTTCGGAATAAGCAATTTCAGAAGTCATTTTTGTTACACTTTAATTTAATAGGATGTACGAAAATAACTGAATAATAATTGAATAATAGAACAGAAAAAAAAAAGTTTTTATAACTTTCAAAAACATACTAGGAACACTAGCAATAATACATATAATATTTTTAATCTTGCAAAATTCTTCAATATAAGGATAAAGATCATGGTTATCTAAATGAAAGAATTATATTTACCATAAACAATAAAAGGTACAAGAGAGTTTTTAGTAAGTGTATAGACAATACATACAATTAACCATAAAAAACTAAACACTAACACTTACAAACAGGAAAGAAAATAAATAAAAAAACTAATATAGAGTTGTTATTGTGAAGAATCTTTCTTTCCAATGAACCATATGACTATTGAAAATGAAAGGTAATTGCTTCTCCACCCCCTACATTTGTTTCTTGCATCTTATCAGAATATGTGAATGAACACTTATAATCTTGTTAATAAAGACAAAAGAGATTAGGATATTACGAAAAAGGTTTTTCGGAAGAGACTAGATTGTGGGGGTGTGAAATGCCTTACGGACAACATTTTCTATAATAGATTTTTATATTATGGAAAATGTTTTCTGTAAGAGATTTTTATATTATAAAAAATATTTTCCGTAAGAGGTTTTTATATTATGGAAAACGTTTTTCATAAGAGAGTTTTATATTATAAAAAATATTTTTCATAAGAGGGTTTTGTATTATGGAAAACGTTTTCCATAATAAAAAACCTCTTACGAAAAATGTTTCTTGTAATACAAAAGGCTCTTATGAAAAACATTTTTCCTAATATAAAAATCTATTATGGAAAACGTTTTCCATAATACAAAACCAGGTCTCACACTCCCTCTTACGGAAAAGGTTTTCCATAGTACAAAAACTTTTTACGGAAAACGTTTTCTATAATACAAAATCTGATCCTCACACCCCCTCTTCTGAAAAATATTTTCCATAATACAAAAAAAATTTACGGAAAACATTTTTCGTAAGACATTTCACATATCTCACAACCCATTCTAAAATTCGAATGACACTTTGCACCTCTACACCATGCCTAAACCATGCAAAATAAAAACAACTTACCTATAAACGGTGCAGAAGAAGTTTATTGCAGTACCCTCTACCACCGTAGCTCGTCGGAAAATCTACCGATACCACTTAGTCACTGAACAACTTTCCCTTTTAGTATATTCTGCTAAGGGTACTTTTGCCATTACATATAATTCTGGGGTGCAGGAAGCAATTGTGGGGGTGCAGAAAGTAATTGCCAAATGAAAAACTATCCCATTTAAACTTGATGTCCAAAATCAGTTAAAGCTGCACCTCCATACTTACTGTTAAAAGACAACTATGCCCTTAACTAAAAAGTGTAAAGACAAAAATACCCTCCACCCCCTTCATTCCTATATTCGGTTCACAGTTTGTCTGTTTTGTTCCTTTCTCCCAAATCTTCAATTAAACCTTCAAACAAACTGTAAGTAAACAATTTTTGATGTTTATTAGCAATTAGTAAGTGATATTGTTGATTATAGTAGTTGATTTGGTGTTTTGGGGACTGTCGATGACGAACAGAGAGTTTTTCCGATCTGGCAGTATGACAACCGGATGAGCTTCATTCGGTCCTCATTTTCAAATGTAAACCGGATCAGGTTCACATTTTTTTAATTTTTTTTTAAACTAACAGTAACTGTTACTTTGTCCACTATTAAACTGTTCACCTTCTTTTGTACCTAATTTTTTTAAAACTTAATGCAATTAAATTATGACTTTGTTATATGTGCTGTCACCTATCACCACTCAATTAAAATTAATGTACTTAAAAGTAAAAGAGTCTCTTCTTTTGCTGCCTCTGTATGTTTATTCCTCATTCTAATTTCCAAACCCCATTTTAAATAAAGAGTCTCTTCTGCTGCATTTCAAATTCAATTAAAATAAAACTAAATTAATTTAATTAAGGCAAATGAAAAGCTAAAGAAGAGTCTCCTCTGCTGCATTTTAGTTTTGCATGTTCACTCTTTTTTATTAGGTTTCATTTCAAATTCAATTAAAATAAAACTAAATTAATTTAATTAAAGCAAATGAAGAGCCAAATAATACAATCTTCTTCCCTAACCAAGGAATCAGACACCTTGTTAACTTCTTCTAAATATATACAAAAAGATTATCCGTATCTATAACATAGCATTCCAACAACTCATCAAAAAAAATAAAATAAAAAAATAAAAAATCCAAGTTGTGAATCAGATGTCATCCCGTCTGGTTCATCCAGTTCTCATTTTTTTTTTTAAATTTGAGAACCGAACAGCCAGCCATTCAATTCTCATTCCATTGATGGGGAAGAAGGTCGTGACTATTTAATAAAGCAGGAATAATTTGATAATTTTCACAAGGTCATTCTTGAAATTAAAATTTGTTATGGAGGTGCAAGAAGAAGGTATGGGAGTGGAGGAAAAATTCGTCCAAGCTGATGACAGACTATTATTGGATGCAATTCAAAAATATATATTCTAGTATGTTAAAATCACAATATATTTTTTCTCTTTTTGTTTTATTTATTGTTTTGTTTAGAATGAGTCTCTAACACATAATTCTAATATAATCTTCTTCATTTAAATAAGTGAGACGATTGGCCTTTACATATTTAGACTTATTCTCCACATAGGAAGTTTACGGGTAGATAGTCGAAATGGTCTCCACTCCTACACCTCTTCTTTTTCTTTTTTCCTATCCTCCCTTAATACCAAAACAAGACATCAATGACCCCAAATAGAGATAATCCTTTAGTTATACTTAAATCAATTTGAAGATACATTTTGCATTTATAGTTAGAAATAATAAAATAATTTTTAAATTTAATGACCTGTAACTCCCAACTGATCTAAGGAACAACTAAAAGATTTATTTTTATTAAAAATGCATTAAACAACAAAATATACTATCTTTTTCCACTAAAAATACATATCAATATGCCACAAGTCACATATTTCCATTAAAAATGCAGTTCATGGAAACAAAATTATGACCAGAGATATCATACAATTTGAGATCCTAAGCTGTGAAGACACATTTTCTTTGCTCGTCTTCAGATTTTTCCTTGCAATTGCCGCTAGTTTGTTAAAGATTTACTTCGCGGCATTCAAGTAGAATACTTGTTTTTAAGATATTTTAAATTCTAAATATTACAATATATTTTGTTATCATATGCTGTATTTGACAATTGGGAAAGGCTGAATGCATCCATAATCGTAGACAACATTTTTCTTGCATAGGAAGACACGAGCATTTGCATCTTTTATTGATGTCCAGTTCAAAGCACAAACATATATAATTATGAAACAAAGACTTTGACTAGCTTATTCAGAATATGGCTATTTCAAGTGATATTTCCAACTTCAAGTTTTTTCGTGTTACATCATGATTCGCCTTCATTTCTCATCATATTTGACTTCATGCTCCTATTGTATCTCACTAGTTGTGGGAACTGAGCTGACACTGCTGCCCTCGACTGCACCTTCAGATTCCAATAGTTTTGAGTCCCTTTGCACGTCATCAGAGCTGTCAGAAGGAGTCACTGACTGATTATCTGACATCTGTTCCTTTTGGGCCACCGGCTTTGGGCGTCTGATTGCTTCTGCAGCCCCAGGCATAGCTATGGGTGGAGGTTGAGGAGGAACCCATACACGTTGAACTGGCTGCTGACTGGATCCAGAAGCATAAGGTACTCCATTAGACTCGTTTTCATTTTCAATCTCTGTGATTCTGACATTTTTCCTCTGCCACCAGGGCAATGGGTCATCCCCATTTACTAGAGACGTATCCTGGGTCTTGGTATTCAAGTCTTCACCATTTACTTGAGATTGAAGCATCTGGGTAGACGTGCTTTCAACCTGACCAACCTCCCAAGGCTATATACCAAGGAAAGTTGAAGCATAAAATCAGATTCATATGAAATAGTACAACTGAGAAAGGAATATTACAGTTTCATAAGCGTGTGTTTGTCTTTATTGCACAACTCAATGGTCGTTGCATGGGTTAAATAGAAGCCACAATATTCTATCTTTCATATTAAAAACAAGAAGATCTGCCATTAGCTCGTATCTTAATAAATATAACAAACAAATTATTCATTTTCCAATCCTTTTTCCTATCTTCGCCTAAATAAAACTGCAGCCAGAAGCAATGGCCAAGTATAAAAAGTATGTAGTACGGCACAATTTAGTTCATGTCTAAAAGATATAAAGATCAATTTAGAACTACCCCAGTAATTTGGTGTTTTCAAACAGTAGATGATTACAAAATTACCAGAGAATTTAGTTTCTGTAATATGATCTTGGCAAAACATAATCTAAAAATTAATTTATGACTAGATCAATAGTTTTTCCGTGATGGTCCAATTGCAGAATATGGCCACTAATAGATTACAAAAATCGGGAAGCTACCACTCTGCAGATTGGTTCATTGACAGAAAATCCTCAAAGATGACCAAAATAAAGATCAAAATATTGAAACTTAGGTTTGTCAGTTAAATAAAAAAAACTTCATAAACCTAAAATATTTAGGAAATGCAAAGTATTTCGTAATAAAACTTGGATCTAGGCACTAATAGTGGATTTGATGGTTGTTGATTAGGGTTGGGGGGTAAATCACTGATATCCTGCATTAAAACCCGGTGTTATATAAAATTAACAGTGGCCACATAAATTTGAAAATCCAGCATAGGGGAGTAGAAATGGATCCTCTCACGTCAAATTCTAATATGACAGGGTCATGTTTAAATCTTTTGGCGCTATTGTTGCATGTTCAAATCCAGTGTCAATCTCTAATGATAGACATTAATAGCCTCTAGAGGAATAAACACAAAATTTAAACATAACTTGTCATGTAATCTTATTTGCACTCCATACTCTTCTCCACATGAACACCTCTCCTCACATATCAAACTTTAAAGTCGACCAATTTTATAATTTTATATTGATGGTGCACGACGTGCATAATTTATTAAGCAACTAACTTTATCCAGATTAAAAAGCATAGAGGTTTACTCTAGTATTAGAAGGCTTCTCTCCTCTTTGGACCATGGCCATTATCTGCAAGAAAAAAATTGTAAAACTCAACAAAATCTTCAAAAAGTAGATAACATTCTGCATCCATTCCAGCAGATACGAAGAAACTACAAAACAAGTCATTAACTACTTGTAAGCAGTTATCAAAACTGAGGCAATTAACACTTTCATATGTACTACACGAGCTGCTATACATGAGATTTTTCAAATCTTTACGTCCTTGCCCACATGACAGACAACAAAAACAATCATTTTTAGTAGATGGCCTTTCAAAAGGTGATGCATTTATTGGAGCCAGCAAAAATGCCGTGGTTTCTTGAAAGCATGGCTGCACTAATCACACTGAATTAGCCCATTGAACAACCAGTTGGGGTTTCTCACCAGAACATTGCTAATAATTGTGTCTATTCAAGGTTTTCAGCATTGCGGATGCACTACACAAACCCTTAGGATGATAGGAACTGGAAATTATGGGAATATATATTGAGGACTAGGTCCATTACTCAGAGGTAGACCTCCGTAAATAATTATCGGGAAAAGTGCAGAAAAGAAAATAATAATAATGGGACCCTGATGCAAAGAGAATTCCCTATCTAAAACCTCGCAATTCATGCCTACCTCTTCTTCATTATCCCCCACTATTAGAGTATTTCTTACTTATCTTTTTATTTTACTAGTGTGTACAAAGTTACAGCTGTTAGCTATCGCTGACAGCTATCTCTCTTGTATCAATTAAATAAAGCTGTTAATTACTGCCAACAAATATCTCCTTTGTTGGTGCTTAGCTATAAATAAACTAGTATCCTTCCTCTTTTACAACTTAATGAAAAGCATACAGTTTATTTTCTTACAAAATTATCTCTAGTTCAGTCTTTTTTACATTGTATCTAAAGCAAATTTTTGTTGTGTCTTCTTCCCGAATTCTAGGGTTCTCTTCGTGATGTAATCGCTATTGTACATAGCTTCCACATCGCAGTCCTTTCAAACTTCATTGCAGAGAAGTTCGATGATTCAAATTATCTCCATTGAAGGCAGCATGTTGAACCAGAGATCTGACTCAACAATATTGCGCATTTGATCGTGTTAATCCTGAGTATCATGCGTCGGAAGTTCAAGACCAAACGTTACTTGTTTGGCTTCAGTCTACTCTCTCCAAATTAGTTATGTCTTATGTTCTTGGATTGAATCACTCTTGAGGTCTGGGGAGAAAATTCAAGATACTTTAGCCTTCAAACGAAATCTCACGTGTCAATTATGTTTTGTTATGCACCCCAATTGTGGTGGTTTCATTGATCATGGTGGTTCTAGTGGTAGCATCGCTCTTTATGGTGGCAGCTCTGATAGAGATCGTGGTGGTAGTACATTTGTTAATTTTCAATGTCAGATCAACAGTAAATTTGGTCACACAATGAACGTGTACCATTTTCAATCTAAAATTTCTTATTGATCCAGGCACAAGAATTTATTCTTTATTCTGCCAAATCCTTCAAGACCTCAATCAATTGGGTTAATCCTAATACCAAGTATGGGAACACTGCTAAGATAGGCAAGGGTGGAGGTCTAAGAATTTATGGTGTTGAGTCCTCTTCATTTGTCTCACCTAATGATTCACACATCACCTTTAAACTTAACAATTTGTTACATGTTCCTTCTATTACTAAAAAACTTGTAAAGTGATAGCCAATTTGTTAAAGATGACTCTATATACTTTGAATTTCATCTTGTCATATGCATTGTCAAATCTCAGGGCACAAATAAACTCCTTCTTCAAGGAATATTTGGTGTTGACAGTGTTTATTCATTTCATTGTCTCAAGCTTCAAGATCACTCCTTTGAGTAGTTGTTTAAAAGAAATTTAGAGACAGATAAGAGAGAAGAGAAGATACAGCTAAGGGAAAATAAGATATCCTACAAAAATAAAAATCAGTTGTGTTCACTAAATTAGCAGTGCCGACTTGAGCACTGTCAGTAGCCACAATAGAAAAGCTATAGTCATGTCCCAAAGTATTTAACACCTAAACGTTATATTTTGATTACTATTCAAGTGATCTACAAGACAACCAAAAATGGAAAATGATTAGCATTCTGATATGACCCATACTGCTAGGATAGGCAAGGCAGTGGATGGAAAAACAAGATAACTAATACCTCCATATATGACTTTGGATGAAGACCACTTGATGGTTCAACAGACGCAGGCGGAGAAGAAGATCTCACTGCACATGATATTCTGATGATAGGTAAATAGTCCAGAAGATAAGAAAAATTTAACTGGGACTTAATTACTATGACAACCTGAACGCAAGTCATGGTCAGCTTTGCCATTCACAATCAGTTGCTGCATATATTTAAAAAAAATGGCAGTTATCAAAAGTCAAATTTTATTTAAAACAACTTAAATGAGGATCAGCTGTGCCAAAGTTCATTAAAGATGCTGAGACAGTTCCCATGTTAGTCTATTTATATCTGACCTTTGAACTTGTTTGACTGATTCGAAGATCTTCTTGCCCTGAGACGGAACTCCGTTATAAGTTATATTGTTGACAAATTGACAAACAGATATTCAATAAGAACTTTTAAGGAAAAAAAATCTGAAATATTGTTTAAAGCCTCCATCACAAATCTGGTAGAATTTTGGGCATGGTAAGGCATCAATAATCCTCAAACAATTGGATGAAAGCTGAATTCAAGGGAATCATAAAGCTAGAACCCAATTAGAATAGTTAAAATGTGCATAATATTTGTCAAAGCTCTTGGTCACCATGAGCCACTTTTTTGGCTCTTAAGGGGTTATAAAATACAAGTTTGGAAGTCAAACCCTGCATAAAATCTTCAAAGCATTGAAAACTTATCATGTCAGTCCAACAGATGAAATGGCAATGTTCAATTACCTTCCAATCTTCTTATAGCATTTGTCATTGACTTCATTTCTTGTACTTGCTTGTCTAAAAGGCTCACAACTTCCACAAAGTATCTCCTCTCTGCAAATTATAACACCAGATGCAGTAATAACTACAGTCATTTCTCATAAATAGAAGAAGTCCAAGGAGCATAGGAGTATTAAAACAAATCGAGGACATTTTATAGCATGCGAATTAATGTTCTATAAACCCACCTTCACCTTTTGAAGCCAGAATTTCTTGGCTCACTTTTGCCACTTCGGCAGCTGCAGCTGCAGCTGATTTTGCAGCTTGTGCAGCCTCGTCCACCAATGTTGGTTTGTCATTAGTTTTCTTTAGTCGTTCATCATCATTGTCAAGGACAACCTTACGTATCCAAGATTTTAACCGGGGGAGAAAAGATTTCTAAAACATGAAGCAAGCTTCAAAAGTTATATGCGGATCAAAGAGCAATGTGATAAAACTTGGAGACACAGCAATTTATCAAGCACAAGAAAGGATGTAAAATGTCAATAAAAAAATAATCCCTTAAGATATCCACTTAGAAGACATTATGCATGACAGTAGGTGGTAAGAGTGATACCTTAATTATTATAGCTGTTCCGGCACCTGAAGCAGCCAGTAATCCAACTGCAATAAGGGCTTGGGACCAGTGAAATCTGGAGCGTGGTAATGTTCCTGGTGAAGTATTAACAACAGTAGAAGCAGGTGAAATCGGCTGCGAAGTTTTTTGCTGAGTTTGTTGCTGATTGTTTGATGATGATTTCGATTGCCCATCTGTCAGCATTACAATAAGCCATGTTCAAAGTGTGACTCAAGCAAGACCTATCCAGTTTTATTGAAAAGCAAGTTAAACGGAGATTTCACATGCAGTTTGACTCAGTTCTAAGTTCCAGAGGAAAACTTTATTAGACACTTCACCTTGATTTACACCACCAGTCTGCACAGTTGGAGCTGAATCCTGTAATTTGAACCAAAGGTAAGGATTAAAACAAATAAACATACAGGAAATTGATAAACTGATAATCAATTGGTTGCCTGTAACAATCTAGAAAATTTTGAGTGACTGGTAAAATAATTTTAAGAAAACAAGCATACTGGCACTCGCTGAAAGGCTTCATCAATCTCCTCCTTTGTAAGACCCTTCTTCTCTAAAAATGATCGCCTATAGATGACAGGTGAACCTCTAACTTTTGGGTGAGACAGAAATTTCACAGCATTCTGTACTTGTTCTTCCCTCAACGGTTGTGAGTTTACAAATACTGAGGGAGTTGAACTCGGTTTAGCAGGCTCTTCTCTGGTGTTTGGCTGATCCATATTTGCTGGTTGAGCAACTTCAGAACCTAAACCTCAAGAAAGAGACTTGGCAAATCAATTTTATCACACTGAAAACAATACTTAATATGAAACAATCCACTATCAAATCCAATTAAGTATGGAAACATTCAAATTCAGTAGCAAACAGTACAATAAAATGAGAAAGGCCGCTAAACCTTTGATAAAGGAAAAACAAGGAATCTGATAGAGACGTGATATAAAAACCATTAGTTTGTCTTCACCTAACAGTCTAAGCTACTGGTATTTTGGCACATGACAGAATCTGTCAAGAAATATAATTTATTGTTATGTGTCTTCTAGCTTAAGTTAGAAATTACAGTGGTGTACCTAAAGGGTTTCTTGCCATGTTAAACTTTATGCATATTATCAGATACAATGATCCTATCCAAAAGCTAGCTTCAAGGAATGGCTAATGAGGTTAACCCCCATTAATTTGCACAATTTTGTACATCACCGTCGTCCTTATAGATAGGGATCAATTTCTCCATTCATCCAGTATGATCTTAAGCCTTATAATCATGTTAAACAACTTTATGAGTCATCCTATACTTTTTTCTCTTTGATCCTTCCATAACTCAAGTTATAGGTGTACTATTGGTTGAACTACTATTCGATGATCCTAGCGGAGGCCAATGTAACGATCCAAGGCAGCACCGAGGGGGTCATAACAGGAAACTTGAAGTTCCATCATTCGATGGCTATGAGGCAAGTGGTTGGTTCGTGCATATGGATCAAGGATGAGATTCAACTCCTATTCAAGTTTTGTTTCGTATGCCTGATTTCTTCCAATGCTTGTTTGATTCATATCACTTTGACATACACAATATACACCTTACCTAAAATTATGCCTACACCATTTCTAGACTTTGTTTTGTCCGAGAACTGAAGCTCAAAACCCAGAGTGTGTAATCTCTTAGCCTTTTATCCTACCCACATAGTTTCTTGTTGAAGACATAATTAATGTTTCTCCTAATCCTTGTTAACACTGATTCACCTCTAAGTGGTCTACATTCGAAGTGTTGAGACAAATCCTACTTTGAAGTCCTAACTTAACTTTCACTACACTCAGATGTTAATGCAACAGCTCTTGTCCACTTAATACGGTCCTCAAACCATACAAGATACAGAACTTTGCTTAAAGATAACAACCTAGAAATAACACTATCCAATCATTATCCATGTCTTGAAGACTAAACAAAGTTTTTAAGTTTTAAGTAGCCCGTTAATTGCCTAGCCTAACCGTCCTCTTTTTTCCAAGCTCGAGACCAACTATATAAGATAGAACAAATGTCCAATTCCAATTGAATAGAGGACTTAAAGTGGAGAGAAGTCATCAAAGAAACTAACTAATCTTTCTTGTAGCACCCTATGAACATAAACGTAGGCGATTAATAATTAATCTAAAGGAAAAATAAAAAAGTAAGCAGAAAATCCTTAGTCTAGTTGGAGCCACAAATTAGTCATTTGGTGGAATTACGAAAACTGTAATAATCAAGTTACATAAACAAAACTGTAATAATCAAGTTACATAAACAGCTTAATAGTATTTTGGAAGTCCCAAGACTCTGGAGCAAATATAGTCAGGTTAGAACCACAAATTTTGGGAATTCACTTTATTTATGCATTATATCTGTCGTTCAGACAGTAATTCAGTTAATCCAATGGGTGTTTAGTAGCAGAAAGTAGAAGAAGAATAAGAATCAGTAGTACACGTGTGACTAAGGACAGGAAGAAAAGAAAGCAAAAAGTTACAATTCAAAGCAAAAGGTAGAATCAACTGCAAAAGAGAAGGAAATGAAAACCTTGGTTTTCGTCCGTGGCGGTGGGAGTGGGAGGAGGAGGCGGCGATTGGGTGGCCATGGGACTAGTCTAGTGAGAACTCAAGTTGGAATTTCAACCCCACACGAAAGGACCAAAAGGTATATAACAAATAAAATAATGATAAATGATAATAGTAAGGGTGAGTGATGGTGAAAGAGGTTAGAGTGAGAAAGGAAGAACAGAGGATGAGATTATAGTGAAGATGAGGAAGAAGTGGATGAGTGGATTAGCTGAAGAAAACAAACAGAATAAAGGGTTTTATTTGCTCTTCTCTTCTTCTCCAACCATATCCTCTTCTCTTCTAAGCAACACCCAATTGGCCCAAAACAACATCTTTCATTCCCTTCTATAAATTTTTATGGGCACTAATTTCAGCAGAGGAAATCTTTATGCTTTTCCCAGATAAAGAAAGCTAAACAAGATGAGTAGTCAAAATGATTATGATTGATGTAATATACATAAGTTGGATATAAAATATTTAATTTGTATATAAAATCATTTTTAAAAATAATGAAAGAGCTTTTATTGATTAGTTTAGTTTTCTATAAGAGCCTCATTTTTATGCTAATGTCAGACATATGATTATATTTTGAGGTATTTCTTTTTTAAAATTGCATATGCAAACAAAATAAAATAAAAATAATACATATGTGAAAACTTATATTGGAATTTATTATTAAAATTTTTAGCTAACTACTAAAATGAACCATTGACTTTAAAATACATTAGTATGCAAAATAATAGTTTCATCCATTCATTTGTCATTTTATAAAAAAAGTTATTAATGTATAAATATATAAAATAAAAAGTATATATAGGATATGTGTTAATTCTTTATTTTATTTAAATTATATTTCATTAAAATTAATCTAAATTTTTGAAAATTTCTCTAAGTTTAGAAATATTAATGTCTTGTAAAATTATATATTTAAGATCGTATTTGATGAAAATCAAGCTCAGTCTAGAAGAATATTAATCCAAATAAATAGTTTATTCTTTATCAAGAATTTTATATATATTTTTTTTCTCTTCTTATTTGTTTTGTAAATGAAAAAATCTTATTGATGCACAGTTTAGTATTTGAAACTTATTAGTTGTTCACTTAGATTTATAATAATAAAATAAGTTAATAGTTGAATATATTTCTGGTGGAAGGCCTAACCATGTAAAAATTGCCACTAAATACTAAAATATAAGAGTTAAAATAGATTTGATTCTCAAAAATCTATTAAACTTGTTAGATCCAAGTATAATGAGTTCAACTAAATTAAACTGAATCATTTTTTGACAGGGCATTAAATGATCTAAATATACTTAGTTTGAATTGATCACATTTTATAAAATAATAATAATTTGAAACATAAAAGTAATATTAATCTTTTAAAACACATGTATTATAACTTATATATCAAATTATTATATGTAAAATAAAATTAATTTTATTAATAAGACTTAAATCTTAAAAACATATTTCTGTTTTATTTTTTTAAAAATATTAAAATGATTTCATAATATAACATAAAACTTTAAAACTACTTATTATGAACATAAAAAGGAAGAGGAAGAGGAAGTTAAGCAACAATAAATATATATATATATATATATATATATATATATATATATATATATATATATATATAAGGTTTTAATGACAGATAAAAAAAATTATGGTTAAACACTTATGAAAAATCAAGAAAAAAAATAATCAATTGAAAAAGAAAATTGATTACGACCTAAAAAGAAAAAAATGTTATATTTGTAAAATTTTAAAAGATAAATGTAAGAAGATTTGTCAATTTGAGAAAGTTTTTTAAAATAAGAACCAAATTAATTGAAAAAAGAAAAATTCTTAAGACTCTGAAAGTTATACTCATAAAAGAAAAATTTTATTCAATTTTCAAAAGTGATTTTACAATAATAAGGAAAATCTCTTTTTTATACTCATATTTCAATATAAGAAGAAAAAGAAAGGCTTAAGAGACTAAAACATTAGTTTAGCTTTAAATCTTCTAATCTTACAACAATTTTTAAATTAACTTAAAAGCTATATTACCATATGGTAGTTTCTTAAAATTAGGAAATAGTAGTTACTTAAATTAAGAAAGAAAATACTCATTACAGACCTATTTGACCCCAAGTTTGCTTAAGACACATGTAAAGAAGTTACAATCAATTATTACATTCATGAAAGTGACATGTGTTAGGTTAAAATTCTTCATAAATCTTTTATACTTTCCAAAATTCATCCCCATGCTTATTGTGTTAAATATTTCAACAAAATTAGGGAATATTTTATGACATAAGATTTTAGAATCTTAAAAGTTTATTTTTCTTTGTTTTTGTTCTTTATCTTCACCAAGTTCTTCCTTGTCCTTATTTACATCAAGACCCACAATAATGATATTAGAGTTGATGGTTTGTCTTAACGACTAGCTTGGACAAGCACAATATAGAATGAATTGTATTGAGAAAAATTTCTTAATAAAGGTTTCAGATAAGCATGTCCCACTATAATAGATAATGAAATAAGTAAAATTTACTTCTAAAGTACTAGTGGTTAGAAATGTTTTAACTTAAAAAGAAATATACTAATATAAAAGATACACACTTAAGTGAGAAAATTGTTAGGATGATATCATGATTTTTTATATGGGTTGTTCACAACTCATTAGTATGAAATTTCTTTAATAAATCCCCTTTTAAAAGACCAAATAATTATCAACATTAATTGGCACAACTAATAAGATTTCTAAAAAAATTTAACTAAAAGCGGTCTTAACCATGTGTATAAGTTTATGAAAACAAAGGTTAAAATAAAAAAAAATATAGACAAGGTGAAGTAGAAGGAAAAAAACTCCAATTTTCATATGTCAACAACAAGTAAAATGTTATTTTACCACTTAAAGCACCACTTCAATATAAAAATCCAAACAAAGAGTAGAACTCACAATATCCAAAATCTTACAAAAATTTATAGTTCATTCAAATTCGAGTGTTACGTGAGAGACCTTTTCCTTATTTAGGATTAAAAGATAAGTCTAGAAAGCTTCTTAAGATGGATATAAAAAGGAAATTTTGATAAAATTATTACCTGCAGGTAGATGAATTTCAAGAAAAAAAGTAAAAGAGTTGAATTAAGAAAAATTGAGTATAAGTAAAAGAGAATGGACAGATACTTATTTATAGGCAAATGTAAGAACACAAAACCAAAACATGTTATAGTTAAATATTATATTTTTATGTTAAATTTGTTTTTGACTTGATTAAATTTTAAATACAACATAAATTTTAATATTTTCAATCAAATCTCTAATAATTTTTTTAAACATTTAAAATATTTTTTTGTAAGTAATCATTATTTTCGTGCTTCTATCTTTAATTTATTAATCAATTTTTTTTCCTTTTCAATCTCTTTCAACTTAACTTATTAATTATTATATTTTCAATCTAATTAAGAGATAAACAAGAAAGAGTGCAAAAATCTTCAACCATCTTAAGGAAACCCACAATTTTTAAATACATCGATCTTTTCTCTTGCATGTCTCTCTCCTCGTCACTCCATACAAACTGAGCATAAAAATACTTGGTAAGATGAGACAAAAAGATAAGATGAAAACAAATGAAAAAAAAAGGGTGAATATGATCGTGTTTAGTAAAAAAAAAAGAAAAAATATTTAAAAAAGATATAGTGATAAAATAAAGTAAAAAACATATAAGTAAATACTTTTAAAATTACTTCTTGTATAAACTCCACCAAACATTCATTTTCATCTCTATGTTGATCCATCCCTCTATTTATGGTGACCAAAGAAAAGTGTGGAAGAAACAAGAATACGGCATGAAGAGTAGCTATGGTTCAGTCACACAGAGAAGCATTGTATAGTTTGTTTTGTGTGCAGAAACATAGCAACCAGGTGGAGCATATCCCTGTGACCAAACATAGGACCAGAAGCTATTGTACATCAATCAATTAATAATAGCCTTTGGATTCTTTCACTAAGGACACACCACATAATTTTGTACCTATATGCATCCATTGTTTTTATCTTCTTTCCCATATAGCCAAAGGGTAACAAAAGCAAAGAGTAGAAAGTGAAATGTAAGTATTTCATTGCGTAAAAAGTATAGGTTTTAATTAATAAATAATGTTTTTTCTAATATCAAATTCACTGTTTAGATTAAACTAAAAAATATGGTCAGACCAAGCCAGATTAGTTCACTCTTTCATCCATTTGACAGTTCTGTCTCACATTCAAATCTACAAAATTTATTTATATTTGGAGTTCGGCAAATGTACATGTAAATTCGTTTCAACCTGACTCCAAACTCTTAATTATTCTATATTTAATTTAGATTAAATTAGTTAGTTGATCCGTAAATCATTTGAAATTTTTTAACTAGGTTTCAAGACTAAAAAATAAATACATTTGAGTAATTTATCGTGTAATTTTTTAATTGAATTCCTAACTGGAATTAATGTACGAAACTATAAATGTAACGTCCTAAATAATATATTTATACACATATATCACTACAAAAATAATAAGAACAAAATCCACTTTTTATCCACATAGAATTTACAGAATAAAAGTGTGTGTATATATATATATATATATATAATTCATAACAAACAATCACATAATAATCATATGCGCGTAAACTATTAGGGATAGACATGACATACTTTTAAACGAATATCACCTATATAAATAAACTCTATTCTATTTATAAAGTGAAATTAAGAGAAAAAGGGGATGTAAAATGATATTTTTTTCTTATTTTCAAGCACATATTAGCTGATTTAATTTAATTTAGGTATAAGATAATAAGTATCATTCAGTATTTTTCCAAAGACTTATATTACGTTACTTTTTTTTTAATCCTCATTATGTGTAAGAGTCTTGCCACAAATACTTCAGGAAACTGTTTATATTTTTATTCACAATTTTTTAAGAACGGTAAAAAGAAAATTAAGAGATTTTTTAGTCTTACACTTCAATCGCCGTAATTATTCTCACATTGATTATAAAATGGTTCAATAGAAAAGGTATATCAAAAAAATAATTCATACAGTTTTAAAATTTTGGATAAAAACGTTTCATTCTCTAAAGTACCATTTAAATTCCCTAACAAGATGCTCCCAAATGACATTAGATCTCAAATGGTTTTGAATTGAGATAAAGAAATTTATTTAGGGACTAAACTTTTTCAAAACCTTTTTTAAGTAAACTTGTTCAATACTTTTTTTACGTAAAACTTTTTAGATACTTTACTCTGTTATTAAGAATATTAGTTTAAGATTATGTAGCTCGTTGTTATGAAATTCAATATGTATTTAAAGAATAATTCTCAAAAACATCTAAAATTATTTTACTATTTTACTTTTTTTCTTTGTTAAAGCTTGTGCCTTTTAACTTTGTATGTAATTACGAGCACATGCAATATATGAAATCTATGAATTTGATTATTCTGAAGTAAAGTGAGGGAATATTACACTTAGAGAGTATAAGTATAATAATAATTATTAATTCAAAATTAATGATCATGGTAATCAATTTTGAATAATATATATATATATATATATAAATTAGGTAAAAATTGGCTTTACGGAATACAAATTTAACCACTGAGTTATTCTACATTTATATTCAACAAAAAAAAAAGTACAAATAAAAAAAATAGAGAAAGTTGTAGTGCACGAAGAAAATGCATGTAAATAAATGAGATGAAGATAAATAAAAAAAAATGAGTGTCAGTGGATGAGATAAGAGATAAGTGTAAATAAAAATTTGAAATTGAAGAGATTTATACAAAAAATGAAAGAGTAAATTTATGAATAAAAAATTTATCATATTTAAATATGATTTTTTAGATTGAATATAACATACAATTACTATTTATTATCACATAAACTTAGAAATTCGTAATATATAAATTAAAATTAACTTATCTAATACTAACTTAAATAAATATTAAAAATATATTATATTAATATTGATCTAATTAATGCTAACATACTTATGTTTTATCCTTCTTTTACTATGAAAAAAGTTAGCATTGATTTCAGAATAGATTTTAAGTATTAATGAGATTTTTTTTTTACTGAAATAAGAAAAGAAATTATAACTTTTAAATAATTATTTTTTTAAGAAAGCTTATTACATTCTTTCTATTATTAAGATAATAATACTTTAATAAATATTTATCTTTAAATAATTAAAATCAGTGGAAATTATATTAATAAAAAAATCTATATATTTTCCACATATTTGAAACTCAGATTTACCTTGAGAATCTGCGTTTTGAAGCAATGGATTAGTGTTTGCTTAGAAATTACTGTGTAATTTTTACGTTTTCCATACACTTGTGGACATACGTTGATGGTGCTGTACAAACACATACAATAATGCAGTTGTAAGTGAAATTAAGAAAATGTAAACAAGGAATAAATGTGCATTATTTTTCGAGAAGTATGATAATATTCTATTTATAGATTGTTACTTTAATTTCAATAAATATGTAACCTGTACATTTTACGGTATCCTAATTATTGAAATTATTCAGAGTCGTACTCCATGTGTATAATTTCACGTCAAAGTTTTGTTCACATAATCATATAGCCCTACACGTATGCTTAAGATGCTACTAATTTTGGAGAAAATCAGACCATTATTATCCAACAAAAAAAAATCTCACTAGGATTTGAGAATTGGAGTATTTTAGACCATGGAATAGTTTAAACTATTGATTTTAGTTTTTGGAAACGATTGTTTGAGAATTATTAAGTGGGATTGATAACATTTATTTAAATTAAAAAATAAGCTGAATTTATTTGGACATTTGTAACTTACAATATTTTCCAATCGTTATTTTTTCCCTCTTAAACATGATGTCTTCAAGTTATTCTTAAATTTCTAAACACATTTATTTTTCTCTTTCAACTTATTGATATTTAAAAAAAAAAAGTAATTTCAAATAATCTAATTTTTGCATTCATTTTTCATTGATTATAAAAAAA